>Ga0115007_10002866_pt1 | contig 10546 bp, 4 predicted proteins | sample ArcOceMetagenome_2_FD_87166 | JGI IMG/M metagenome (GOLD analysis project Ga0115007, IMG submission 87166) | Marine eukaryotic phytoplankton communities from Arctic Ocean - Arctic Ocean ARC135M Metagenome | ecosystem: Environmental > Aquatic > Marine > Oceanic | place: Arctic Ocean | collected...
CGAGATCAATCTTGTGCTACGGGATAAGCACGCGGAGCTCCCTACCGACTCACTCGTGCGCGAGTTTGAGCTGAATCCTAGTGAAGCCCTGTTCAATGCCTACGACATCACTCAGAAGAACAAGCTTCAGCACTTCGAGCAGGCCAAGAAAATGGCCGCGTTCATCCAAACTAACGTTGGGATCAAAAAAACCACACCGAAGTGCCAGATCAAAGGCAATGTCCTACTCGTCGATGACGACTTCATGATCCAAGGCTCCTCCTCCCTTGAGCTTGCGCCCAAAAGCACCCGTTCGAAAGTCAGTAGCATCAATTTCGACAGCGTCATCAGCGACACGATGGACAAAAACCAGATCGTCGCTGCCAAAGAGACCTTCAACCGGATTTGGAACAACTCAGATTTTACAGAAGACTACAAAGACGAAATCCTAAAGCGGCTCGAAGCCCTCTACAAAGAGCACTCTCCGGAGTTTCTCTACTACTTCACGCTACATTCACTTTTTGGTCACCAGCTAGATTCTGGCGTCGAGCGCTTTGAGGAGGACAATACGCGCTTCAAGGAGACCAAGATCTGGAACATGCTCTACGACTTCCAGAAGGATTGCGTGCTCTCGGCCATTCAGAAGATCAACAAATACAACGGCTGTATCATCGCCGACAGTGTTGGTCTGGGTAAGACCTTTGAGGCCCTTGCCGTCATCAAATACTACGAACTGCGCCAGGACAACGTGCTCGTCCTGACTCCCGCGAAACTCTACGACAATTGGAATTCCTTCAAGGGTGCCTATAAAGACAGCGTTCTGGACGAGACCTTTTACTACAAGATCATGTTCCATACAGACCTCTCCCGCTATAAGGGCGAGTCACGTAGCGGCTGGGATCTCGCCCGCTTCGACTGGAGCAAGTTCGACCTCGTTGTCATCGATGAATCCCACAACTTCCGTAACCGCATAGAGCGCGACGAAGAAGAGGGTTTCACCCGCTACCAGCGCCTGCTCTACGACGTGATCAAGAGCAACCAAATGACCAAGGTGCTGCTACTCTCGGCCACACCGGTGAACAACTCCCTCAAGGATCTTCGCAACCAGATCAGCATCATTACCACCGACAATGATGCCGCCTTCGAGCAGGATGGTATCCCCAGCGTCAGCAGCACCCTCAATCAGGCCACCCGAGCCATCAGCCAATGGAACGACAACGAGGACGCAGATAAATCTCAACTACTCGATGCCCTCCCCTCCAGCTTCTACACGATTCTGGAGAAAATGACGATTTCGCGCAGCCGTAAGCACATCACCGAATTTTACAAAAATTCCACTGTCGGCTCCTTCCCCGAAAAGCTCAAACCGGACACCTACACGCCGCACATCGATACGGAGAAGTCCCTGCTCGATTTCCACGAGACCAACCTCAAGCTCGAAGAGCTCCTGCTGGCGGTCTACATCCCGATGAAATACATCAAGCCCGAGCACCGCGCTTACTATCGGGAGAAATACCAGACCAAGCACAACGACAAGGTCATCTTCAGCCATGAGGACCGCGAGTTCCTCACCGCGAAGATGCAGCGTTTCAACCTCTTTAAGCGTCTCGACAGCTCGATCGCAGCCTTCCACCAGACGCTCACCCGGCTACTCGCAAAAATCGACAGCTTCATCGCAGTGCTCGAGGCCGGCGCGTCGGATCTCATCTACGACGAAGATTCCGAAGAGGAAACCGAAAGCGCCAGCCTCGACTACAAATACGACATCAAGGTTGCCCATCTAAAACGCGAAGAATACCTGATAGATTTAGGCACCGACCGCTTTCTCATCCAGGAAATCCTCAAAGAGTCCCAGCAGATTCTCGACGAACAGCGCGATAACAAGCTGCAGACGCTCACCGAAATCATCCAAGCCAAGGTCAGCAACACACCCTACAACGACGGCAACAAAAAGATCCTAATCTTCTCCGCCTTTGCCGACACGACCCGCTACCTCTACGCACAGCTGGACCCACTTTGCCGCGCTTCCGGCCTCACCCTCGCCATGATCTCCGGCTCTGATAAGCCCAAGGTCAACAACGCTGCGATTGATCACTCGTTCAACAGCATCCTCTCCGCCTTCTCCCCCAAGGCTAAGCTGCGCCATGAGCTGCCGCCCGAAAAGCAGGTGGACATCCTCATCGGCACCGACTGCCTCTCTGAGGGGCAGAACCTTCAGGATTGCGACTGCGTGATCAACTACGACGTCCAGTGGAACCCCGTCACCCTCATTCAGCGTTTCGGCCGCATTGACCGTATCGGCAGTGTCAATACGCAGATCAAGATGATCAATTTCTTCCCGGATCTTGCTCTCAACGAATACCTCGATCTGGAAAACCGGGTCAAAGCCAAGATGGTCACCGCCAACCTCTCTTCAACAGGCGGCGACGACATCCTGACTCCGGAGATGAACGACATCAGCTTCCGCTCCCGTCAGCTGGCTCGGCTTAAGGACGAGGTCATTGACCTAGAGGAGACCAACGAGAACCTCTCGCTCACCGACCTCAATATGAACGAGTATCTCTACGAACTCGCCGAATATCTGAAAAAGACGCCTGACCTCACTACCACCCCCACCGGGATTTATTCCATCGCCAGTGCCGCCGAGGCCTCCGCCACCATTCTACCCGAAAATGCCGACGGCGTGCTCTTCTGCTTCAAACATAAGAACATCTTCGAAAAGCCCAAAAGCGACAGCTCACTCTACCCTTACTATCTTGTTTACGTCGCCCGCGACGGCACGATCCGCATGGGCAACAATCAGGCTCGCGAAAGCCTCAAGTTTCTTCGCAAGGCCTGTGTTAGCCAAAGTCAGCCCATCTCTGAGCTGGTCGCCGCGATGCTCACGGAAACCGACAACTGCAAGGATATGGAATTTTACTCCAAACTGCTCAGTCAGGGCATTCAATCCATCCAAAGCAAGGAGGCCGAATCCTCCGAGGACTCGGTCTTCGACTTTGGCGGCTTCAATAATCCTTTTGCCGAGGAAGAGGCGGATGACTTTGAACTCATCTCTTTCCTGATTGTCCGCCCATGATCGAGATTCCCGAGCAATACCGCATTGGCAGGCAGGGGAAGCAGCTCAACAAGCAAAACTTCTTCTCGCCGACTCTCAGCGCCTCCGAGAGGCGTCGTCTCCGCGAGTGCTTGCGCAAGGTTGTGCTCACCCACCAAATCACGGGCGAAGACATCCCTTCCCGCATCGACGAGCACTATCGCTGTGAAGTCATTGCCTGCATCAGCATCGAACTCAGCGATCTCAAGCACAAGGACTTCGCTGCAAAGCTGCTGCAGCCTCTGATGAAGCCCTTCGTGATCTATCACCTCCACGATACCGCCGGTAACCACGCGCTTTCTTTCGCGCACAAGCGACTCAATAAAACCGATCCGTCCAACATCGTCATTGCCGAAGCCTATTGCACCGAGATGTTCACTCGCCTCGATTCCCGCGACGCCTTGGCATTTCCCGCCCTCGTCAATCGCACCTCAAAGCGCGATCTCTATCTCGAAGCCATGACTAAGGCCTTACTACTCGACCACCCCAAGCTCTTCATCGGTGCGCACAAACTGCTCGACGCAAAACTCTGGTATCGCGGCGAGTCCATCATTGTCCTTTATCATAAACTGACTCAGCTCCAATCGCTCAAACGCGAAAAGCTGCTAGCCAAAGCCAACGCAGCCAAAGCCAAACTCAACGCCCAGATCAAAACCGCCATCGACGAGCTCAAAGGATCTCAATTTTTAAAGCATTCATCTTAAACCAACAGTCTCCATGTCCGAACATCCTAAAGCCCCACAAGAACTCTCTGATCCCATCTCTGAAAACCTACAAAAGCTCGCCGCCCTCTTTCCCGCCGCAGTCAAGGACGGCATGCTCGATGTCGAGTCCCTGCGCGAAGAGCTGGGCGACTTTGCTGAAATCCAGCCTGGTGACGAAAAACACGAGCTCAACTGGGTCGGCAAACAAGCCGCTAAAAAGAAGACCTTTGCGCCCCTACTCGGCAAAACTTTCGCCCTCAAAGACGATGGCAAAAATACCGACACCACTAAAAACCTCTACATCGAAGGCGACAATCTCGAAGCCCTCAAACTGCTGCGTCAAAATTACTACGGCGAGGTCAAGATGATCTACATCGACCCGCCGTATAACACAGGCAAGGACTTCGTTTACTCCGATAAATTCAAAGTATCCCAAGAGGAAAGTGAAGAAGAAGAAGGTGCGGTTTCAGAGTCTGGTGAGCGTTTGGTGAAAAATGAAAAGACGAGTAACCGCTTCCATGCTCGCTGGCTGGATATGATGTATCCACGGCTGAGACTGGCAAAAGATTTGCTAAGGGAAGATGGGGTCATATTCATAAGCATTGACGATGGGGAAGTCACGAATCTAAGACAAGTTTGTGATGAAGTTTTTGGAGGCGAAAATTTCGCTGCTCAAATTATTTGGAAGAAAAGAAACACACCACCAAATGATCGTGTCATCGGCGCACAGCATGACTACATACTGTCCTATGTTAAATCCGACATCTCAGCCCTTAGACTTAGACCAAGAACTATTGAACAAATTGCTCGTTATAAAAACCCTGACAATCACCCCAAAGGCCCTTGGGCATCGGGAGACATGTCAGGAAACGTCAAAGGCGGCCGCTATTCCGCAGCACTAAGTTACCCAATAACAAACCCAAATACTGGTGAAGAATTCTATCCGCCAAACAATGGAAACTGGAGATTTAATAGCACTAAAGTTGAAAAGTTAATACAAAATGACGAAGTGTTTTTCGGGAAAGATGGTAAGTCTGGACCAAAACTCAAACGTTTCTTAATCGATGTCAAAGAAGGTGCAACTTGGACTACACTATGGGATTTTGCTCCTTTTAATACAACTGGATCTACGGAAATGAATGATATTTTCCAAAACTCAGTTCTATTTGAAAGCCCGAAACCTGTCGGATTAGTTAAACTAATATGCCAAGCTGGAAGCGGGGCGAATGACATAATACTAGATTTCTTCTCCGGATCTGCCACCACCGCTCACGCAGTCATGCAGCTTAATGCGGAAGACGGAGGCAACCGTAAGCACATCATGGTGCAGCTCCCAGAAGTCTGTAACGCCAAGTCCGAAGCCGCCAAAGCCGGCTACAAAACCATCGCCGAGATCGGCAAAGAACGCATTCGCCGCGCAGGTGACAAGATCTTGGCCGAGTTGCACGCCAAAAAAATGGCACTCGAAAAGAAAAGTGAATTGGAACTAGATGACCAAAAGGAAACCAACCCTCACATACTCAATCCCGATTCGCTCGATATCGGCTTCAAATCTTTCCGCATCGAAGACACTAAGATCAACTGGCTGAAAAAGGATCTGCGCGGGGAAGAGTTCGACTTCGACACCGCCGACATCAGCGACAAGGACGCCCTCGACTTCGTGGCTGGCACGACTGATCACGATGTCGTTTACGAGCTGATGCTGCGACAGAGCAACATCCCACTCACCCTGCCGATCACGCAGCCCGTATCCGGAGCCAGCCGCACTTATCTCTACGGTGATGCCTATCTCATTTGTCTGGAAGAAGAGACCAGCAATACACTCGTGGCATCCCTTGCCGCGCTGGAGCCGACTCCCCTCAAATACTTCTTCCGCGACTCGGCCTTTGGCAAAGACATCGCCTCCAAAGACGAAACTTTCCGTCGCCTCAACGCCGAGATCGCCAAAAACACCGCCGACCAGGCCGACGTCTACACTGTCGAATTCATCTAGGAAACATTCACCATGAAAGTTGAATTCAAATTTGACGATGCCCTACCGCATCAGGCCAAGGCAATTGCCAGCACTGTCGCGATCTTTGACAGCATTCCGAAGCGCCACGTGGGGCTCTATGCCAACAGCGACAGCTACATGCTGGAGCCACGCAATCCCCAGATCACGCTCGGCACTCGCCTGCTGGAGAACTTAAATAAGCGCCAGTTAACGAACCACATCTTTGTCGATGAGACCCTCGCTAATGGACACTTCGCTATTGAGATGGAGACCGGCACCGGAAAGACCTACGTTTACATCCGCAGTATTCTCACGCTCTACGAAACCTACGGCTTTAAGAAATTCATGATCGTAGTGCCCAGTGTCGCGATCCGCAAAGGCGTTGAAAAAACCCTGCAACAGCTGCAAAGCCATTTGAAGACATTGCATAACGTCGACATCGCAAAGCACAGCTTCGTTTACGATTCAAAAAACATTGGACGCATGAAGACCTTTGTCGAGACACACGACCTCGACATTTGTGTGATCAATGCCCAAGCCTTCGCCAGCGCCAAAACCCTGATTCAGAAGGAGCAGGAACAAGGCGGCGAAATCCTCTGGGAGCAAATCAAAGACATCCACCCCATCGTCCTGATCGACGAACCGCAGAAGGTGGAAGGTAGTAAAAAGAAGCCCTCCAAGTCCCGCGAGCAGCTCACCGAACTGTCTCCCCTCTTCGAGCTGAAATACTCCGCGACTCACCGCATGGAGTTCCCCTTCAACATGGTCTACTCACTGGATTCCTTTGCGGCCTACAAAGATCAATTGGTGAAGCGTATACGCGTCAAAACCGTCTATGGCCAGATCCCCAAAGATCAGCCCTACGTGCGCTACGTTAAGTTTAATAAAGACCTCACGGCGACCATCGAGCTGTTCACCCAGAACCAAGGCGGCCCCATCAAAGCCACCAAGCACACAGTTGAAAATAATGCCCCACTGCACGAACTCTCCGGAAATCTGCCTCAATACGCAGGGTATCGCCTTGTCGCACAACCACACAAAGAACGACCGCTGCTTATCCACATTGGCCATGGCGAACTTGAACTGGAGGCAGGCGCCAGCAATATGGAGATGGCTCAGAGCGAGGCCAAGCGCATCCAAATTCGCCTCGCAATCGAAAGCCACTTTGAAAAACAATTTGAACTTCTCGATGCCGGACTCGATATCAAGACGCTCACACTCTTCTTCATCGACGAAGTCAGCAAAGTTCGCGACGACACGCAGCCCGATAATCGCGGCGAATACCTGCGTGTTTTCGACGAAGAATATGAGCAATTCCTCGGCCGCGAAGAGACGCAATTTAAGCTACGGGAATACAGTTACCTCTTCCCGCAAAACATTGAGACGAAGCAAGTGCGCGAAGGTTACTTCGCCCGAGACAAAAAGAACGCCGTCGCCGAACTGAAATACAACAGAGCGGGCACAGCAGTCCTCACCAAATCTCAGGAAGACATCGACCGGGGCATCGACCTCATCCTCGATAAAAAAGACGAACTGATCACATTCAAAGAACCGCTCGCCTTCATCTTTTCCCACTCCGCACTGCGCGAAGGTTGGGATAACCCAAACGTCTTCACCCTCTGCACGCTCCGCAAGAGTAACAGCGACATCGCAAAAAAGCAGGAAATCGGACGTGGCCTGCGTCTGCCAGTCGATATCAACGGTAACCGCATCACTAGCGAAGCGCACAACGTGCTCACCGTCATCGCCAACGATCACTACGACCACTTCGCCGATACGCTGCAGAAAGACTTCAACGAAGAAATGGGCTTCAACCGCGACGAAGTCACCTTAACACTGCTACAAAATACACTGGTTGAAGCGGGCATTCCAACCCAGAAAATCACCGCAGAACTCGTCAATGCGCTACGCACCGAACTCGTCCGCAAGAAGGTCATCAATGCCAAGGACAACACGCTGACCAAAGACGCCAACGAAATACTGGCAAAGATCGACTTCGCACATGAAACTCTCAATGAGCATACCATCCTGATCAAGAAGCACTTCACGGAGCTGATGGAGCAGAAAGGGACTCGTAAAATCAAAGTAGAGAACGGCGACGTGGAGCCGATTACCAACAGCGAATGTAAGTATGTCCGCGATACTGAATTCAAATCCATCCTCGACCATCTAACGACCCATCTAAGTAAACGCTCCCTCTATAAGTTCGAGCTGGATACAGACAAATTCATTGAGTCCTGCATTCGCAAGACCAACGAAGAATTCAGCGGCCGCAAATTGAAGTTCACCACCAAAGTGGAATCCGGCAACGTCGGCTTTGATCTGTCTGGTAAAGTAACTACAATTCAAGACAACCTCGTTAGAGAAGAAGCGACCGAATACAAATCCACTCCCAAAGAGTTTCGTAAAACCGACCTCCAGATTGTCGATCACATCATGTATCACACCATGATGCCCCGGCTCGCCATCCTCGAAATCGTCCGTGGATTCTACAACCGCGAACTACTCAACTCCCAAGACATTCTTGAAGAGTTCACCAAGCTCATTGCCAAGCTGCTCACCCGAGCCAAAGCCCAGGGCGTGCATGCTTACGAGATCGTGCAGGGCTATGAGATCGAACAATCGCAAATCCTCGAAGCCGACGTCATCGACGAAGACCTGTTGGCCAAGCAGATCAAACGCGTCTATCAAAGCAAGATCACTCGCAAGAAGGCCGTTTACGAATACTACAACATGGACAGCAACGGCGAATACGACTTCGCCGAGCAGCTTGAAGACAACGACAACGTAGTGCTCTTCACCAAGCTTAAAAAAGGCGGCTTCGTGATCGACACCCCCCATGGCAACTATTCACCCGACTGGGCCATCGTTTACAAAACCAACGACGCACACCTCAAGCTCTACTTCATCGTCGAGACGAAGGCCGACAAAGAATGGGACGGCCTCACCCAAGTCGAACAAGACAAAATCAAATGCGGCGGCCTCCACTTCCAAGCCGTCTCAAACGAGATCAAATTCGACTGGGTCAACAGCTACAAAGACTTCCAACGCAAATTCATCGATGCGACACCAGTGAACACCGGCACCTTAATCTCTGAATGAACCCCACCCCAAAAACACTCCAAGTCTTTCTCCCCGAAGGCACGCCCGCAGGCATTCAAATCGCCGAGCTTACGACACGGATCGTGCAAGCGATCTCCGTGCCACGCACGCACCTCAAGCAGTTCTTTGCACGGCCAGAGGCGCAGCATGTAGGCACCTACTTTCTGTTTGGGGGTGATGACGATAGCAGCAAACCACTGGCCTACATCGGGCAGACGGAGGATCTAAAGCAGCGCCTACGTATGCACGACGCGAAGAAAGAGTTTTGGACACGCGCCGTGATCCTGGTTTCACGCACGCACTCTTTTACCCAGGCACACATTAAGTGGCTGGAGTGGCATGCTATCGCGATGGCAACTGAAGCGAAGCGTTTTAAACTGGAAAACGGAAACCTTGCGAGTGAGCCCCATGTGACCGAGGCAATCCAGGCCGACCTACATGAGATCTTCGAGACCGGCGCCCTACTCCTACAGTCGCTTGGCTATCCGATCTTTCAGCCGTTGATTATGGGGACTGGGCCAAAACCACAAAGCGACCATTGGTTTTTAAAACGCCGAGGAGCCGAAGCGACTGCGAGCTTCACGAATGAGGGAATTGTGGTCCATAAGGGATCGACCTGCAGTAAGGATTTTACGCCGGGAGCTAAAGACGCTCATTTTGCTAAGCGCCGAGAGCAAATGCTTAAAGACGGCATTATCGAAGAGACAGTCAAAGGCTTGGTCTTTACTGAAGACTTCGCGTTCAAATCACCAAGTGGAGCCGCGGCAGTTATCAGTGGTGGCCATGTAAACGGCTGGACAACATGGAAGGATGAGACAGGCAAAACTTTGAAAGAAGTAAAACAGGAAAAGTCATGAAAACTAGTGAACCACAGATCATAAATACCAGCACCGCCACCGGTAACGATCTCGAAAAAAAAATCATAAGCGTCCATGAATTACTCACGGACAAAAGTCTCACGATTCCTCAGTATCAGCGCCCCTACAAGTGGACGGAGAAAAACATCAATCAACTCTTTGGCGACATTGCTGTGCACAAGGACAAGAGTTCTTACCGACTAGGGACCATTGTTTTTCACAGTGACGGTGATGACAAAAATATCGTCGATGGCCAGCAACGCACGATTACGCTGATCTTAGCCGCACGCGCCTTAATCAACCTCCCCAAGGAAAAGATTGAACGGACCGATCTAAGGAAACAGCTGACCGAACTGGAGAAATCAATGGTAAATCCCCCCTTCGAGAACGAGATATCAAAGTTCAACATCCATAACAACTTCCAGAAGATTTCACGTATCGTCGAACGGTCTGATTTCACCGAAGAGTTCATCGACTTTCTATTGAATAAATGCCAGGTCGTGACCTTCGCCCTCAACGATGTCTCGGAGGCCTTTCAATTTTTCGATTCACAGAATGCACGTGGGCGTGACCTGGAGCCACACGACTTACTCAAAGCATATCATTTGCGCGAATTCAGCCGAGCGGAAGAGTCCTTAAAAGTGACGACTGTTGCTCGTTGGGAGAATAGTGAGACCGATGAACTCGCATCTCTATTTGCTCAGTATCTATATCGTATTAGAAGTTGGTCCAAGGGAGCGTCTGCACGCTACTTTTGCAAAGATGACACGCCCTTATTCAAAGGTGTGAATATGGAAAGCATCGAGCCCTACCCTTA
>Ga0115007_10002867_pt1 | contig 10546 bp, 7 predicted proteins | sample ArcOceMetagenome_2_FD_87166 | JGI IMG/M metagenome (GOLD analysis project Ga0115007, IMG submission 87166) | Marine eukaryotic phytoplankton communities from Arctic Ocean - Arctic Ocean ARC135M Metagenome | ecosystem: Environmental > Aquatic > Marine > Oceanic | place: Arctic Ocean | collected...
AACAGTACCTTAAATAATCATCTACTACTTAGGACCGCGGACCGAAAATCACCATGTCTTACAGCGGAAAAGGTGGAAGAGGAGGAGGACGTGGAGGCGGCCGTGGTGGAGGGCGAGGAGAGTATTATAAAAACAAGTATGGGGGAGGAGGTAGAGGTAGAGGACGTGGAAATGGAGTCAACGACAGCGGCAGTGGCAGTGCTAGCGCTCGAGTTCCAACAGGAGGAGGAACTTTTAATGAGCTAAAGACTCTTCTTCATCGTCTGGACGGTAAGCAATATCCGTGTTATCATGATATTGATACACCAATGGAGCGAGGATGGAACTATCCACAGTTTACATTGTTTGTTGAAAAGGCTCAATCCGATCCCTTCGCTGCACCAACACGTTGTCGGATTGTCATTGATGCTGCACACGCGGGGTTTCCGCGAAATTTTTATTCCAATAGAATCAGATCTATGGCATTAGGAGATTATCTACTTCGTGTTCTGTATGGTGCTTGTAAACGTTTGGGTGCTGATACCTCGATGAGTGGTAGTGGTAGTGGTGGTGGTGGATGGAGCGGTAATAAGGGTGGAGATATTCAAGTTCTGGAGCCATGTCAATCGATTTTGGAACAATCTGCCGTGTTTATCGATCCTACCAACGGAAATATCATTGCACAGATCACTGTCAACCTGCCAGCAAGAGGAAGGAGCATCCTCGGACATGCCGCGGAAACAATTTTCTCGCAAACTCTACCGTCCATGATAGAACGTATGTACTATACCTCGCTCTCCACGGATCGATTGAAAAATCACATAGAAATGATAGAGGATCAAGTGTGGCTGCAAGAACAACTCAAATCTCGGAATATTGTTTCCTTCGTTAGAAATGGTGCAATTTTGCCGCGAAAAAGTGGGGCAGATGATCGACCAATGGATGGTAATCCGGTCGCCTTCAAATCGCCCGAAGGATTGGAAATAGACTTTGTTCTTCCAAACTCACAAATGAAAATTACGGGGATGGGAATCCCCCTTGGGATAACTTTAATCTGTGGTGGTGGCTTTCATGGAAAGTCGACTCTACTTCAAACAATAACTCTCGGTTTGTACCCAAAAATTTCTGGAGATGGACGAGAATTCTGCATGACGTCTATTGATGCCTGCAAGGTTCGTGCCGAAGATGGACGTAATGTTACAGCTGTGGACATAAGTAACTTTATTAATAATTTACCATTCGGTAGAGACACTACCTGTTTTTCTACCGAAGATGCTTCCGGAAGTACCAGTCAAGCCACAAATATCATTGAGGCAATAGAGTGTGGTGCGAATGCACTTCTCATTGATGAAGGTACGATGACTTTAACAAATGCAACATGTTCTAGTTCTGTGACGTAATTCTGCAATCATTTGTTCTCACCTTTCTCTATCTCTCTTTTCCTGACTCATGAAAATCAATTAAGATACCTGCGCAACCAATCTCATGATTAGGGATGACAAAATGATGCAATTGGTAGCAGCCGACAAAGAACCAATAACACCATTCGTACGGATTGTTCGTTCTCTATATGACGATTGTCAGGTCTCATCTGTAATGGTGATTGGAGGAACCGGAGACTACTTCGACGTGGCAGATAATGTTTTGGTGATGGATTCGTATATGTGTTTCGATGCAACCGAAAGAGCGAAGGCGATTGCAGCAAGCTCGACGAAGTCATCTGCATTGCCACACACGGCATCACAGTGCGTTAAGTTTCGACCGACTAAGTCCAAACGTTTTATCAACGGCAATTCTTTCGTTCCAAATGGCAAAGTGAAAACAATTTCTCAAAATTCTATAGCATTTGGAGAAACAGAACTTGATCTATCTTGCTTAGAGCAGCTTGTTTCCAAAGCACAAACTACTGCTATTTCGGCAGCTCTTCAGCGACTACCCGAACAGGCCAAGAGCCGTTCTCTCACAGATACTCTAGAGCAACTGAGAAAGCTTATCGACAAGGAAGGTCTAGCTAGCTTAACTCCTGGTCAATATCATGGTGGTATGGCTCGTCCACGACTTTATGAAATTGCAGGAGCTATAAATCGTTTGAGAAGGGATAGTAGCATCACTCAGGGGTAAAATGTATTAACTAAATTATGTTAGTATATAAAAAATTCAGTATCTTCTATCTTATAATAATCAAACTTCGCCTCGATCTGCTCCTGCCTTCAATCTTGCGATTTCTTCATCTTTTCGGCGAAGCTCGCACTCGAACTTTGACACCATCATCCGTCGTCCAAGGTCTGCTTCGGAAAGTCTGTTTGTTAGATCTACCTCTGTTCTTGATTTCTCCGTCTTGACTTCCACAACCTTAGTCTGGAGTTTGGTGATAACACTTTCGTAATATCTACTGATCGTCGCTATTCTTTTCCGTAATTTTTCTGAGGCTGCCAATGATGTTTTCATCATTTCATGTAGCTGAGTAATTTGATATTTCATGACGGATTCACTGTCTCTTGAAAAGGACTGGCGTTTGCTACGTCTTCGAAACATCCCACATAATTTTTTATTTCCTTCATCATATCTCTGCATCTCCGGGATCAATCCTGTTGTTGTCTTTGCATCCACAGATAGGGATCGGTGGCGATACAGGAATTTATTTTTGGTTCCCTTACCGTTAAAATTCATTGGACGCTGAGCACGTATAGATTCTGTTCTTGGACGGCTTGTTGTATGATGACTCCGTGTGCGAAATACATTTTGGTTTCGAAGCTGATCCTTCTGGGATGGAATGAGGTGAATTTCGTCGGAACATTCGCTCCACTGACTACGAGACTGCATACTGATCAAACCTGGATCACTAAGTATTGGCAATCGACGAACCACGTTCCGCGGTTGCCGTGGTTGATCTACCAGTCCTACAATACGAATCTTCTCCAACGTTGGTCCAGATGTATTTAGAGTCGTTTCCGGACCCTCAACTTCAGTGGGATATATTTTGTTAATAGACGGCTTGATAGTATGATTATTCAAACTTTTGTTGTTATTTGTATCCCTGTTTTCATCTATATCGTTGCTCTCCATCGTGGATTCATAGAGAGAAATATCGAACATTTTCGATACAACAGTTTTGAGATCATCCCGAAGCTTTGTAACATCTGCTTGGTGTAAATCACGTTCAAGCTCCAAATGTGCTACTTTGTCTTCTGACTCTTGCAGCCTTATCTTAATTTTTTTATTTTCCAAGGACCGCACCGTGTGCTGTTTTGTTACCGACTCGTACTCACTTTGCAAAGTCTGAAGCTGATCCATCATCATTATAGTATCCATCTGGTTGGCTTCTTTTCGTATTTCGTTGATAACGGCTTGAATCTCGCTATCTGTCCCTTCCAAATCAAGACAAAACGAAGAATCTTCATCATCAGTATCGAGTGTTGCATCAAAAATAGGTATTGAAAAATAATCTTTTTCGTAATCTAATTGTTTGATGAAACTGCATTCATCTTCAGACATAACGATACTACAATCCTCTGTCGCTTCTTGGAGAAAAATAAAGGAATTAGAACTATGATTTTCATCTTCGTCTACATTCAAGCTTTCCACTTCGTCCTCCTTCTGACGAAGAAAATTGTTCTCTTTTGTTTTTGGATCTGTCACCGTATTTACTTTCTCTTCTTGACTACCCCAATTACTTTTTTCACTCAAAGGCGATGTCTGTTCTTTCCATCGAGCTACAGTCATGCACTGTTCTTGAAAAACGGAATCTTCCTTCGGAGAAATAGACCCCATACGATGTTTCCTTGTGGATGGATGATGATGTTGTTCCGAACGTTTAATCTGCATTTTTATTGTTGAATGAACCTCGCATTCTGGTTCAGAATGATTCATCGATGGTGGTGATTTAGTATGGATGCTATTGATAGTTCTACTCTGGCTCTTCGGTCCATGATTATTTACCATTGTTGTTATCATCGTATAATATATATATATATATATATATATATATATATTCTTTCGTAAACTGTTGTTGTGATTGTTGTTGTTATAGTTAGTTGTGACGTCTTTGGTTATCGGAAAAACAAAAAACAAAGCTAGCTTAGCTTGCATAATTGTAGCAGCTAACGGTTGCACATGTAACGCAATCCCGTACGATTCCCAACCACAAACATTTCATTGATAGTATATTAGTTTTTTTCTTCTCTTTCTTTTTGTGAGGCGATTGATTCCGTTGAGAGATTGTTTTTTAAAGTTTTAAAACCGTCGTGGATTCTCACGAATGAAACCAGCAAAATTGCTGCACGCACGTTATTTATGAGGCAAGGTGTCTACCATACATACCGCCGCACCTCTATCGCTCCGGCAATGCTTATATTAAAACATGTATGTCTTGTCTCATTGATAGTAGGAGATGTATTAGAATTATATACATAGTCTACAGTCTACACATACTACTTTTAAACTAGCGGTCGTAATGTCGATATTATACAATCCTAGCAACTTCAAACCCTTCGAGCTTATTGCGCGAAAACCTGGACGACTCATTCGATTCATCGCAACGAAGGAGAGGAGTTTCACCAGGCAGCACGTGAAAAATCAAAAAGAACAAATCGAACAACTCGCAACGCGGAGAATATTTTGCATTTGAAAATTTCTCCAACGTTACTTCGTTTAAAAGTAGGGCCTACTAGTATTTTTTCGAACTATACATACTAGTACACATATTACACAATACACATACATGCACACAAAGCGACACTATCGACTATCGATTATTCTCATTATATTATATTACTTTCAATTGAGACATGTTGTCACACCGAGTGGGTGTCTTTAATTTATCTTAGATCTATTATTACCGTAATGGATATATGACACACAGAGAGGGGAAATGACGTTCGGTTGCTATAAAATGAATCAGGTCATCTATATTTCGATTGTTATAACCATGATGATAACCATGATGATGATTTATATCTCCACTCGCGGGGGAATAATATATCCACCCAATAACAATATAAATAAAGATCCAGCGATGTTGCAATCGTTGGTTGTCAATCAGAACAAATCTCCTGATCACCTCCTCGAAACGATGATACGCAATATCGACAACGAAGTCGAATCAAACGAGATTATTGATTTGGATTGGTCAGACAAAATATTCGGTTTAGGAGGCTGGGACAATTCCCCTATTGTGATCGAATCTCACAAAATTTTATTTTTTACAGTGCCAAAAAATGCCTGTTCAACATTTAAGCAGTTATTTCGAAGAATGATGGGTTATAAGAATTGGTTAACTGGTAGCCCACACAATCCTGAAACGAATGGATTGAAATATTTAGGCCATTATCCACCTGATAAGCAAAAGGAATTTATGACATCTTCAGATTGGACAAGAGCCATTTTTATTCGAGATCCGTTAGAGAGGACCCTGTCTGCTTATATGGATAAGGGACTGAAAACCGGTCCTCTTGCGTGGCAACCTTCTATCACCGGTGCTCACATAAAGCGACATTGTTGTGGACTATGGGAAAAAGGAAATCCTATTTGCAAGTTATCACCGTTTACACCGCATGAAACTAATCTCACAAAAGATAATTTTCCATTCGAATCTTTTGTAGTTTCATTCATGAGACAATGTCAGGACAGTCATTGGAATCAACAGATACATCGAATGAAACAAAAAAACTGGAAATGGATTAATTTTGTAGGTCACTTCGAGAATATGCAAAACGATACACGTCGATTATTGAAGAAGATAGGAGCGTACGAAGAGTTCGGTGCTACGGGATGGGGCAAAAGTAGTAGCGATACTAACAGAACTCTATCTATCTTCGAAAAGAATTTAGCAAACCATAAAACTGGGTCAGGAAATTATATGAAAAATCATTATTCAACAAAATCAGAAAGATTAGTGTTACAATATTATCGACGAGACTATAGCTTTGATTTGTTCAACTTTACAAGACCAGTGAATTACACACAAAAGCTGTTTGGAAGAGGAACTACTACCAAAAAGAATAAGCCCAAATAACTAGCCCAAACGGTCCCAATTTTCCCAGGCGTTAATTGAAAGACGGGAAAGAGAAATTACTACAGTAGTAATCAATTTCTTCTGGTTAATTAATTAAAAACTTTTAAATTAGCTATACGAATTTCCAATGAAATTATTCTAGTAGAAAAATACCAGAAATGTGATTTCAACTCGTGGACTATGCTTATATAATGAATGAAATCACGTCAAGCAACGAATAATTCATCCATGGGTTGAGATATATATATATATATGCTTATTATTTTTTCGATCTCATAACACCTTTGCTTCTATTAGTTCTTGACTTTCTTTGTGGGAGGCTCGTCGACATTCTCAACTTTAGTGTCTGCCTCGAAATTTCCATCGTATGCGTCATCGTGTACTGCCGCCATGGCACGTCCACTGGGATCTGCACGCGTACTGAAGGATGCATCCCATTTCATTGCACGTTCTGTCGAACAAGCAATCGACTTTCCTCCAGGAACTGTTTTCTCTGCAGCCTCACCAGGATAGAATTCTTCGAAGATCATACGATACCGATACCCCTCCTTGGTGGTTGGAGTGTTGTGAGGGAAGCGGTTTGGAGCATTGGCAAACATCTGATCAGAAATTTCTTTTTCAGCAATATCCTTCAAATGGTCCACCCAACCGTAACCAACACCGTCACTAAATTGTTCCTTTTGCCTCCATAAAATTTCATCAGGAAGATATGGGTCGTCGGGTGTATCGAAAGCCTTTCGAATAGACCACTTTTCGATGCGTGTATCTGCCTTAGACACACCCGGTCCCTTGCGAATCATCTTTTCTTTGGGATCCAAGTTCATAGCAACTTGCAAAAAGTCAGCATCTAAAAACGGTACGCGAGGCTCAACACCCCATGCACTCATGGCCTTGTTACAACGCAAACAATCAAACATGTGTAAACGACTGAGTTTGTCAACGGTCTCATCAAAGAATTCTTGCTCGTTGGGTGCCTTGTGGAAGTATAGGTACCCACCAAAGACTTCGTCAGCTCCCTCACCACTAATGACCATTTTAATACCCATGGCCTTGATTTTCCGTGCCATAAGGTACATAGGAGTCGACGCTCGAATGGTTGTCAAGTCATAGGTTTCTAGGGTGCGAATGACATCCGGGATGGCATCGGAACCCTCTTCCAAAGTGTAAGTGTATGCATGGTGAATAGTCCCGAGCTTATCGGCAACCTTTTTGGCAGCAGCAATATCGGGAGCGCCTGGGAGACCGACAGTAAAGGAGTGCAATTTAGGGAAATTTGAAGAGAGACGCATTTGACGCGAACAAATAGCTGCCACCAACGATGAGTCGAGTCCACCGGATAACAAAACACCCCATGGTACATCGGACATCATACGGCGTGTAACGGCACGCTCAAAAGCGTGTCGGAGAAGATCCTAAAGAAGAAAAAAATGGATACAAGTTGTGTTGTGAGATACAATGGTAATGAGATTTTTAGTATAAGTACCAGACCAAACAACGAATAAATTTCGCAGTATGCTGCCAGACAATTTTATTCTGATGTCATCAAAAAAGAAGAAGAAAAAAAAACTTACCGCTTGATATGGCTCTCTAGGCATCATACCCCCGGGCAACATTTCAGGTGCCCAGTTTGGCTTATACCATCGTTGAAATTGACCAGCATGTTCTCCCTTACTACAGTAAATATGACCAGGTGGGAAGTTCTGGAATTTGTTACATTCGCCAATAAGACTCTTCAACTCGGATGAAACGTATACCGAACCGTCATTACCCCATCCAATGTACAACGGGGTGATACCGATATGATCTCTCGCGACTAAGTAGGTGTCCGTTGATTTGTCGTACAAGATGAAACTAAACATACCTCTCAGGCTACTGATCATCTCTAAGGTAGGTCCATGTTGATCGTATAAAGGAAGAATAACTTCACAATCGGATCCCGTCATGGGTGTGTACGGCTTTTCTAGGGTGGTATATAATTCCTTGAAATTGTAAATCTCTCCATTGGCGGCTACGACAATATTTCCGTCACGTGATACTAGGGGTTGAGATCCAGATTCAGGATCCATGATGGCTAAACGTTCATGACCAATTCCATGAGCAAGAGGGATACCTTTCGACGCATCGGCCTCGATAACCATGTATCCTGACCAATCAGGTCCACGATGACGAAGCTTTTGAGAGCAATTGATTAGCTCCTTACGAAGATCAGGTTCGGGAAGACTCGATGAAAAAATTGAAAAAATTCCACACATGATTGTATTATTGTTATTTTGTCGTCGTCGAAGTTGATTTTTTAAGATTTTCTTCTTTCTTAGTGCTTCCTACAATCGCACTTAGGTGTATATGTATGGGTTGGTTGTCGTGTTGTGACAGAGCTTTCTCTTTTTGTGTTGTTTTAAAAACAATTTTGACGACACCAGATTAGAACAAGATTTCTCGGCACAAACTCAAGAAGAGTCGTCGGAATGGAATATCGCTTGTTTTGCTGTTGTCTTACTAAACATCGATACGTGAACCGTCGGTTCCTGAGCTTTCCCCCAAACGTGGGCCTAAAAAAAATCGTAGCCTTCTTAACTCTAGAAACCGTGTTTATTGAGATTCCATTTTACATAAAGAACGCTCGGCGATTGAGGAATGTAACAATCAAAATAATTGAGATATTTTTCAATAAATATACTATCATGATGCTTCGTTCATTTTTGCGCGGAAGTTCATTCTTTAAGGTCCACGACTGCCAGAAGTTTGCAAATGGATCAGATCTCGATGCCATCAAATAATATATATATAGTATATAGAGAAAAAAAATCTATTGCTCAAAAGAATAGTGGCCGTTTGATACTTGATACCAAGTCGCCGCTAAACACAACTTAGTAATGAAATATGAAATAATCCAACAGCTTTGAATAATGATTAAGGGAAACTATAATCTTTTTCTGCTTGTGATTTGAAACTCAAGAACAGTAATGGATACTATATGGATGCTTCGTCCACTCCTCATTTACTGAATCTAGTATAAAATTATATAGGTCATACTAGTAGCACTAGTAGCACAAATAAAATCACTAGAATGATTTCATACCATTGCAAAATAGAGGTAGCAACTGATCGAAATGAATTGAGTGTAGCATGAAATGATTCTTTTGTTCTCATATCTGAAGTATAATGGATGATTATTATGAATACAGTAAGAGATATTATTAACACCTCCTTCATAATGTTATGTTGGAAAAATAGGAACATTGCGTTAATGATTATCATTGTTTAAATAAGTGTGTATAGACCGTACTCAAGATAAAAGAGATCCCAAATATGCTTGTAATATTGCTTGATGGAGGCCAATGAATCAGGATTTAGCTGTCTGTAACGGAAAATTAGCATAGACGCCAGTGCAATGTGTCCACCGATCATGGGGATCATTCGGAATGCATCCGTCGATTTGGCCAGAAGTCCCGTCAAGATAGCATGGACGTAGTTCAACGTTAAGCATGCCGTTGCACCTTGGGCGATACGCTTAGCACCGAAGCGGGTAGCCAGTGTCTCTATTTGGTAGGCCTGCAGTCACAGTTGATGTTTTTCAACATAAAACGAGGAGTAAATGCACACACACACACGCACACGATAGCAACAAAAGTAAGAAAGAAAAAGAAATATATATATATTAGTCGAGAGAATAATTGTACTCATTCTTGAATATTGCCATTCGTAGAATCATATTTAAACAATCAGTAAATTCGTTGCCGTTTTGTCTTGATTTAACTAAAATCTTCGACTACTCCTATTAATACTACAACACGTACCTTGTCTCCCTCCATATCAGGTAGATCCTTCGTTACCGCAATGACACTGGCAAACGCTACCATAAATCGTGCGATGAATGCAACCTTGGGCGACCATCTAAATGGTGCACCTATGGCATCCTTAACAGCGTAATAGACACCGAAATTCAATAAAAATCCCCGAACGGTTGCAATGGTCAATCCCGCCAAGATAGGATTCTTTTTCGTTCGAATTGGTGGAACGGAATAAATACCACCCAAAAATATTCCAAAGCAGTATAGTTGAAAAAGAAGGGGTGGAAAAAAGGTCTTTACGAGGATAGGACCGAGTACGCCCGATGCCACAACGGCAATCCAGGCTGTTCGTTTTGACATTTCACCACTTGCTACTGGCAAAAAAGGTTTGTTCATCTCATCGATTTCTTTGTCGTAAATTTGATTAATACCAACAATGAATGCATTACCAAGTAATAATGCAGTCATCCCAACAACGGCACGAGGAAGCATTATGGACCAATTGGCGGTACCTATAGCACCCGGCGTATCGACCAAGGCCCGGATCGTTCCAGCAATTGAGGCCAAGATGGTACCCCGAATGGTATGCGGTCTAGTAAATTTGTACAATGCTCGTACTCTAGCCTTGATTGAACCAGACTCGACTTCTTGTTTGGCTTTAGAAATTGCCTCAGGGTCAAAGTCTCCCTCTACCGACATAAGTAATGAATGACGTTGTGGTGGCATGAAACGGATATCGATATTCCTGTTGATGGTGATGGCT
>Ga0115007_10002868_pt1 | contig 10545 bp, 7 predicted proteins | sample ArcOceMetagenome_2_FD_87166 | JGI IMG/M metagenome (GOLD analysis project Ga0115007, IMG submission 87166) | Marine eukaryotic phytoplankton communities from Arctic Ocean - Arctic Ocean ARC135M Metagenome | ecosystem: Environmental > Aquatic > Marine > Oceanic | place: Arctic Ocean | collected...
TACTGTCGTACTTACTTTGTAAAGCCATTCTTCTATAGTTTCATTGTAAAGCATTTCTATCTTACTAGCTTTCATTATAACTATTTCTTTAGCTATCTGCTTTTCGCTACCGTAATAGCTTTCGTTCATTTTCGCTAATTCTTGCTTTGCTAAGTTTTGTATAGTCATTGTAGTGATATTAGGCGTAAGAGCTTCGTTGCTTGCTTACGTATATATTATCCATATGATATCGTATTTAGTTTGTAAAAAGGTGTAGTATAATTTAATAGACAGGAAAGGATAGATAGTATACCGCTATGACTATATGTCATGACACTATGTCATACGGTAGTAGTATAAATAATACTAATAGTATACAATATACTATAGATATAACTTATAGTAATAGTATAACCTAATCTTATAGTTATAATACTAGTATAGATATAGTTTATAGCAGGAAAAGGCTGAATATATAGGGGGTATCGCAGGGAAAAGTCAAAAGGTTTGGCCAAAAACCCAAAAAAAGAGGGGCCGTGGGCTAAACTAAAACCGTTTTGTAAAGGGCTGACAGTCAAGCATATAGGGGTATAATACTTTACTTCCCTATAATAGCAATATATAGTGACAGTAGCCTATTAAGGTTACTAGTAAGGGGCTATTGTCACACTGCTACGGTTATTATTCGTACTAAGTTTGTAAGATTAGTAAATAACATGTAAAATGTGTAAGTATATAGAGTATACAAACATACAAAATAACAACTATGGCTGCAAAAGTAGGTAATACAGCAATATCAGCGGTATATGTCGGTGGTACAACCATCAGTGCCATGTACGTAGGTACAACACAGGTATATCCATAACAAAATATAACACATGTCTATAATTTATTCTTACCCCACAACACAACCAACGGTAGATGACCTATTAATAGGTACAGATGTCGGTGATGACAACGCAACTAAGAGTTTTACAGTTCAAAGTCTAGTGTCGCTCATCAATGCACAAGCAGGTTCTGGTACTTTAACCGGTGTTACTATATCTACTGATGCTTTTCTTACGGCTGTTGGTAATCCAACTGGTCCAGCTGTTGCTTATACTATAGGACTAGCCGCTACAGGTACTCCATCTACAGCTACTTTTCTTCGTGGAGATAATCAGTGGGTAACACCTACGGTATCTGCAGGTATAAGTATACAAGATGAAAATTTTACTATAACTGATGACGTGTCTAGTATTAATTTTGTAGGTGATGGAGTTTCTGTGAATCAAGGTGCCTTAGGTGAAATTAATGTAAACATATTAGGTACTACATCGAGTGTAGACTCAGTATCAGCAGGCACAGGAATAGGAGTCAATCAAACAACCGGCGACATTATAATTTCAAATACAGGGGTTACAGGACTAACACCTGGACCTAACATATCTTTAACAGCTGGCACAGGTTCAATAGAAATTGGAGTAACCGGCATTAGCTCAGGAGTAACTATAGTTCAACCAGGCAGTGGTCTTGTATTGGAATCCGGAACAACAACATCTAATCCTATTATAGGAATAGATTACGATGGTGCAGATACTTATATAACTTTACAAGATGCTGGAATACCAATAGAAACAGACACTATACCTTTTCAAAAAGGAACAAGTGGAGTTCGTAAAGTTACTTTTGGAGATATTCAAGCCTCAACACTAGCACTACTAAATACATCAATAATAGATTCAATATCTAACGTTGTTAAATACGATACTCCTGCTCCTACTGCAGCTAATTTATCTCCATTTACTTTTCCTAGTCTTCCCAATGTAAGAAATGTAGTTACATTAACAGACCTTGAATATACAAACTTAACAACTAAAGACGGTAATACATTATACTTAACAGCTACCACAGGAGTAACGCAATACACAAAAACATTAGTAATAGACTCTAGCGGCATAACAGGAACACAATACGTTTTAACTTTAGATCAAGTAGGAGACCAAAAAGTAGGAGTGTTGAATTCTGCCTACGCTTTCGTAACAGGCATAACCTTAAATACCGGTTACCAATGGGCTAGCGGAGCACCTACTATTAATAATGCTAATGGAACTTTTACAAGCACAGGCACTGTTACTACAAATCTAGGAACTGGTACCATACAAGCTATACCAGCTGGAATAGGTATAGCTAAAGTAACAATAAGTACTCAAGGAACTTTTACCCCTTCAGGAGGTGCTATACTAAATACTGATTATGAAATATTAGCTGCCGGAAGCGCAGTAGTTTTCACAGATGAGTTGCGAGGAGCTGCACCGTTTAGTTATACAAGTACAAATTTTGGGGTTATAGCTAGATTAAAAGCAGGAGCACCTGGTGGTGGAGCAAATGAATGGGCTATAACAGGATCTTATGCATATAACCCTGCCTCAGGAACCGTAAGTAGTAACGTGACGGATCCAGTTACTTGCGTAGTCACAGGATCTATAGCTAAAATACCTTATAATTTTGAATACGTAACTAGTGATACAAACACAACTGGCTATACGGTAACTACTGTAGTTAATGGTACAGGTATCACTACAAACGGAGCTAGTGGAGCACCTAATAATCCTGTAGTAATAACTGGAAATTATGGAACTACCGTAACCAGTATAGTGACTACTTATACCCCAACAACTGGTAATTCAGTTACAATATCAGGAGCTACAGTTACTTCTCCACCAACAGCAGCTATTACGGCTAACACGGTTACTGTAACTAATATACCGTCTATATCGAACACATCAGCTGACATAACAGTTGCTGTAAACAGCACGACAGGCGCAACAAGCGGTACAGCTCGATTAAATCCGGTTACAAATTCAATTCTATCTCCAGGCGGAACTGGCGTCGTGGAAGGCTATACGGCTCAAGCTCAATACAAAATTGATAGTGGAAGTTGGATTGATTACAATACCAATAATACAGTAACTGGGAATAATGGTCAATTTGTTTATTTTCGATATGTTTTTGCTTTAATTAATAATCAGTATACAATACAACAAACACTAGCATTCTCAACAATAACTCCAATAGAGATAAATGGCACGAATCAGACGAGAGCAATTACATTGACTGGAACAGTAATAAATGCATTAACAGAGGTTATATATGCTACGGACATGCAAGGTTCTTCCACATTAGCTTGCGCTGATTACAACGTAAGCTCATCAACCTATTACTTTGATGGTTCAGGAACTTATCCAGCACAAGGTGATAAAATATACTCGAATGCAATAGGAACAACTGCATTAGTTAATGGTTTTTATGCATTTTACTATGGTTCTGCAACTCCAGCAACTATAAACGTTACAGGTGGTGCAGGTCAAATAAGCGCAGCTCCAGTTTCTTGCCCTACAACTGGTACAGCTACGTTAACCACCACAAATAATATTAACCCTAATGATCAATCAACTTACACAGCCACACCTCAATACAAAATTGGAAACGGAGCTTGGATAAATGGCTATACAATAACTGCTAATATTGGTCAAGTTATTTATTTTAGATATGTTTTCAGTATAAACCCAGGTTATACAGAATCAAATGGTTTAAATTTTACAACTATAAACAGCGTGACTATAGTTAGTGGAACCACCTCAAGAGCAACTACGCTGAGTGGAACTGTAATAGCTCAATTACCCGGTATATATCAAGCTTCTAATCAGAATACAACAAGAGCGTTTGCTTGCGCGTCGGGACAAGGCTTTGCAACCTATTACTTTGACGGTTCGGGAACTTATCCTACAAATGGTGAAAACGTGTATGAAGACAACGCAGGTCAGATTCCTTTAAATCCATCAGCATCTGCAAGATTCTACGCTTACAATGGAACTGCTTCCAGCCAAACTGTAACTATGCAAGTTGTAAACGGGGTAATTAGTGGATTTCCATCGATTTGTTAAAAAAATAACTTTATATAAAAAAATAATAAATGTCAATAATCTATAGTTACCCAGAACAAGGCGCTACGGTAAATCCCAATGACATGCTCATCGGGACTTCAGCTACTAAAGTTGGTGGTAAGCAAAAAAACCTTACAAAAAATTTCACCGTACAGCAAATAGCTGATTTTATAAACGATGGTGTAGGTTTAATTGATCCAGTTGCCACTGACTTTAAAATACCAGTGTTTAATCAAGGTGGGTTAAAGATAACTGGATCTATAATGTCTCAGAACGCTTTTCCAAACGGGACTGGAATAACTGTATCTGGTAATTTAACAGCTACTGGAAATCTATTAGTTTCTGGAAACACTACTTTAGGCGGAGTACCGGGTACAACTATAAGTTTACTTGGCCAAACAACATTTACAGGAGCCGTAAGAGATGTAAACCAATCATTAGGCTCAAATAATCAAGTATTATTATCTAATGGTAATAGCCAAGTTGTATGGACTAATTATACCGCAGGTCTTACTTATCAAGGTACATGGGACGCGCTTAACAACACAACAAATGGATTAGCTAATTCACCTGCTCTAGCATCTAATATTGGTACTAATGGACACTTCTATATTGTAAATATTGCAGGTAGTACAAATTTAAATGGAATTACAGATTGGAAGGTAGGCGACTGGGCTGTATTTGTAGAAAGCGGCGCTATAGATACTTGGCAAAAAATTGATAATAGTTCTGCGTTGATAGGGTCAGGTACAGATAACAAAATAGCAATGTGGACCGGTGGTACAACTCCATCTACTACTTTGACAGATTCTTTAATATCACAAGCAGGTACAGTTGTATCTGTAGATGGTAGTCTTAATACAAATGGAAGTATTGGTACTGGCGTTGCTAATTATGACATAACAACCCAGCAAAACAATCAAAACCTAAGAGTTAAAGGTAATGGAATTGGTGGCTTAGAAGTTAGAGGTGATAGCGCTAGTCTTACGGATGCTAAAATAACTTTAAATTGCTACCAAAACACACATGGTGTTACTATTAAAAGTCCACCTCACTTCGCGAATGCTACATACACTTTAGTATTACCAACAACTGTTGGTACACTAAATCAAGTTCTTAGTTCAGGCGGTGCTAGTCCTTCACAACTTCAATGGACTAGTCTTCCTTCAAACATAGTATCAGGTTACGGAACTACAAATACAATACCTATTTATACCGATGGTACGAATGGTATTATTGGTAATTCTATAATGAGTTATGCTGGAACTGTTATATCAGTTAATGGAGACTTTAGTACTCAAGGCTTAGAAGTAAATAAATATTTAACAGATGGAGCTGGAAGCAACGGAGCTGATGGCTTTGTTTTAACTAGTACAACATCAGGTACTGACAGAGAAATACTATGGGTTGACCCTACAACTATAGGTGATAGTTATGATTTAGGATCTGGAGTTAGTGGCGCTGCTAACAGTATAGAGCTTAAATTAACTTCTGGATCTGGAACTGATAACTCAGCAATAACATTAACAGGTGGAACTGGAATAACAGTGGCCCAAACTGGTGATATTGTTACGTTAACAGGATCTGCTCAAGGAGTGACAAGTGTTACTGGAACAGCTAATAGAATAGCTATAACTGGAACTGCTTCAGTTCCCATTGTAAATGCTGTAACTGGAACAGTTAATTCAAGTTCTTTAACTTTAGCTACAGGTCAAGAAATACAAAATGCAATAGATTTAGCTTTAAGCGGAACTTTAACATTTAAAGGCACGTTTAACGCTAGTAACGGTACGATAAGTTCTGGTACAAATAGTGGTCTTCAACTATACACTGGAACAGCTGGAGGCGTGGCTATAGCGCAAGGTGATTTCTATATTGCTGATACAGCTGGTTCTTTTTACAATACAACAGCAATGAACGTTGGTGATGAAGCTATTGCATTGGTTTCACGAGCGGCAATTGGTTCTTCAGTTACAGACTGGAGCGTAGTGCCTTCAGCTGGTGCAGGTGTAACAGACATTACCAATACAATGGGTACGTTTGTAACCGGTACAACAAATACTGCTCAAACTGGATCTGTAAGTTTAGGAACTCTAGATTTAAAAAACAATGGAACTGGATCTCCTACCACTCCAGATGCTACTAAGTTTTATAGAGGAGATGCTTCTTGGCAAACTGTAGCTGGTTACAGTCCTTGGAATTTAAGCGGACAAGGTGGTACAGCTGAAGCTGTGGGAAGTGGAGAAACTGTAATTGTAACGTCCGCTAACACAGCAATAACAACAGCGGTTGCTTCTCCAAGAACTTTAACTTTAACTTCTACTCCCTTTGGTGGTAATGCAATTGTAGGTCATGTTCCTGATGCTAGTGGCGCGGGTGATAACACTAAGTTTTTAAAAGGTGATGGAACTTGGGCGGAAGCAGCTGCAGCTGGAGGCAGTCAAATAGACGTATATACAACTCCATCTATTGGAACTCCAAATGGAACTAAGCAAACCTTTGGAACGTTAGGCTCTACAAATATAGACAACATATCTCAGACCGAAGTATATATAGATGGTGTGTATCAATCTACTTCTACATACAATGTGTCTAATGTATCTGGAACAACTCAAGCTGGAACATATATAACTTTTCTTAGTGCTCCACCAACTGGCGTAGATATAGAAATAAGAGTTGTTGAAAATATTATATATACAAATATAGTAACTCAAAGCTTTACAATACCTACTTACGTTGCAGGTAATTTAACAGCTGTTCCTTTTGGACTGTATATATTTACTCAAGCTTTCACTAGAGATTTAGCTTTGCCCATTAATCCAGTGAATGGTACCTCGTTTAAAGTTTCTTCTCGATATGCAGCAGGTGCAACAACACCTATAAACAGAATAGTTAGAAATACAACTAATACAACTGCTAAAATAATGGGACTAGACGCTGATTTAAATCTAGATACTTTACCCGCTTCTTTTGAAGTTATATGGACAGGCAGCGCAGTAGCTAATACAACTTTCCAAGGATGGGTGATAGTAGGTGCAGGATCTTAATAATAAAATAAATAAATAAATAAATATGAGTAATTTTTCAACATTTTTTCCAGCTGGTGGCGGAGGCGGCGAAGGCGCAGGTATAAATTCATACGCTCCTTTTAAAGTAAGTGCCGACACTAATAATCCACAAGGATATAACGCTACTACAGGATTATACACTAATCCTGTTGACGAATCTGTTTGGCTTAAGACAGGACAAATAATTCAAGATACCGTAACTCCTAATCCATATCCTAACGCTTTTAAAAACCCTGTAATAGATTATAATAACAAAATAGCATCAGTTGACCCATTGACCGTTAACTTTTCTTCTGCAGTTTTAGGCGCAACAGCTGATTACAGAACTGGTTACAAACATATTTATTATATGGCTAAACAAGTTCCAGTAACTACTGGTGTTCCTAATCAGAAAGTGTATAAATTAGATTCTAATGGAGTTCCTCTTGCAACAATAACACCAGCACAATCTACCCTTGAAAGTACGAATGATCTATCATATTGGCAGGTTTATGGAATGGGATTTAATGCTGCGGGCAATTCTGGTGCGGGATCTATTTGGATAGTGTGTCGTGGAGGGATGACAGGGAATTATACTGCTGTACAATACAGTCTTGATTTTCAAACTATATTAACTCAGCAATTGATGGTCTACAATCCTGGAGGAAATCCCTACTATGATCTAAGAGGTTTTACGTACTGCGAATTTACTAATTTAATTTATTTTGTTCGTAAATACGGAAGTTCATCCCAACTTAGCGCCGCTTATACTTTCAACCCGGTTACAAATGCATATTTAGGCCCCTATACCCTACAAACTGGATCAGGGGGAGTTGCTCGAACAAGTGCAGCTGCAATTTGTACAAATCCTTTAACTGGTCAAGTAGCTATATCAAATTTTCCGACAAGTACGGGAATCTATAGATACACTAGATTGTTTGTTGCACCTTCAGGGTCACCAACTCAACTTAATGCAGTTTCTCCTGAAGTAACTGTTGCGAACGATAGTCCCTTTTCTGCTTCAAGTGCAATGTTTTTTTTAGATCCTCCTGCAGCGAATACACTTATTGGATTGAATCAAATGCTTTCTTTTGATTATATGAGTTTTGCAAGTTTAGATATAGGAGAAGCTGCAAATAATGCATCTTTTGGAGATATTACAGCTAGAACTGATGCAAGCGGCTCAGCGCAACCTTTATTTATAAAATTAAAATAATATAATTATGACAGAAGAAGAAGCGAGAATTTGGCGCAACGAAGAATTAAAGGTAACTGATTCTATTATTCAAACAGAAGATCATCCACAAAGATCTTTGCATTATAAATATAGAGCAGCTCTAAGAGACTGGCCATCAACATCTGACTTTCCAGACACAAAACCAATACTATAATAAATGGCATTAACTAAAGTTTCAACTGGCGTTGTAGATATGAGTGGAAACACCGGAGGCTTAGTTATAGCTAAAGGTAACGGAACTGATGTCTCAAGTGGAGGTGAACGCCCTACTTGCAACGCAACTATCCTTGGTTCTATCCGAGAGAATACAGATGAAAACAAAGTTGAAGTTTGTACCGCTAACGGTGGTACTCCACTTTGGCAATTTTTAGAAGAAGCTGGAACGTCTGTTCCACCTTTAACTGTTCGATATTTAATAGTTGCTGGTGGCGGTGGCGGTGGTAGTGGATTTGATGGTGGAGGTGGTGGCGCTGGAGGTTTATTAACTTCTATAGCCGCGACTCCTTTACCATTAACACCTAATGTAATTTACACTATTGAAGTAGGGGTAGGTGGAACTAGAACTGCAGACAGCCCAGGAGGAAATGGTGGTGATTCAAGTATAAATGGGTCAGATATAACTTTAATCTCAGCTGATGGCGGAGGTGGAGGTGGTGGAAATACAGGTGGCGGTTCTGCTGGAGTTGCCGGTGGTTCTGGTGGAGGTGCTGGCTATGGTTCTAGTACTACTAATTTTGGAGCTGGAACTTCAGGGCAAGGGAATAATGGAGGTTACGGGGCTTTAAATCCGGGACTTTACGCTGCAGGTGGTGGTGGTGGTGGAGCTAGTGCTGTAGGTGGAAACGCAACGATTACCGTATCAGGAGTTGGTGGAAACGGATTGCAAAACAATATAACAGGTACAAATCTATACTACGCTGGTGGTGGTGGTGGCGGACGTGACACTAGAAGCTCTTCTTACCCTAATAATGGTGGAGGCGGTGGAGATGGCGGAGGTGGCTCTGCTGACCCAAATGGGGGAACTGGAGATAATGGAAATAATGGTGTAGGTGGCGGTGGCGCAGGAGCAGGTGTTCCGGCAAGTGTCATTATACAACTAGGTGGAACCGGTGGTTCTGGAGTAGTAATACTTAGGTATCCGAGTTTTTACGCTATAACTTTTCAAACTGGAGTTGGTTTTATTTCGTCAACAGCTACTTTATCAGCTACGTCAGAAAAAGTAACAACTATAACAGCTGGCTCAGGAACAATAACATTCGCATTAATTCCATAATATGGCAAATACTAGAGTAACTAACCCTGTAACAGGATTTAAATCAGCTACTGAAGAAGGATTAAAACTACCTAGCGGTACTAACGCTAATCAACCATCTGGAGTTCAAGGTATGATTAGAAATGATACTGGTGAAACTACAGGAAGTTCAGCTAGCGCTATAGAGCATCACAACGGAACTACATGGAAGTATTTTGCAGCTACAGAGTCTGCTGATCCTATAAACGGCTATTATTTAGTAGTTGCTGGTGGCGGTGGAACCGCTTATGGTGGAGGTGGCGCTGGGGGTTATTTAACAAACATAGGAGGAACATCAATTGTTTTAGAAAAAGCAATAAATTATACTGTTACAGTTGGAGCTGGAGGAGTTAGTAGACCTGGCTCTGGTCAACCAGGAGGTAATGGTGGTCCGTCAGAGTTTTCAGGAACAGGTATTACTACAATAACAGCTGCAGGAGGCGGTGGTGGTAATGATAGCGGTGCTGGCGTTTCTGGAGGTTCTGGAGGTGGAGGTGGATATCTTACTAGTAGTGGCGGAGCAGGTAACACTCCTGCAACATCACCTTCACAAGGAAACAATGGTGGTAATGGAATGGGCGCTGGTAGTCAATTTGCCGCTGGAGGTGGTGGCGGTGCTTTTGAAGCTGGTGAAAACGGTAATGCAACAAGTACTACTTTAGGATCTAACGGTGGAGACGGATTAGAAAATAATATAACAGGAACTCCTACTTACTACGCAGGTGGTGGTGCTGGTTTGAAATATTATAGTGGTTCTAATTATGTACCAACTGCTGGAGGACAAGGTGGTGGAGGTTCAGGTCTAGGTGGACCTGGCGGTGGTGGTCCTGGTGGAACTGATGGTCTTGGTGGTGGTGGTGGTGGATTTACAACAACTGGTGGCTCAGGTGTTGTAATAATAAAATACCCAACCGCAAATAATATAAACATAGCAAGTGGAACTTCACCAATTGCCGCTGACTTAAATGCTACGGTAGCAGGTTCTACAACAGAAAAATTTACTAGATTTACAGCTACAGGAACTGTAACATTCACAATAACATAGTATGGCAAATACAAAAATAA
>Ga0115007_10002869_pt1 | contig 10543 bp, 7 predicted proteins | sample ArcOceMetagenome_2_FD_87166 | JGI IMG/M metagenome (GOLD analysis project Ga0115007, IMG submission 87166) | Marine eukaryotic phytoplankton communities from Arctic Ocean - Arctic Ocean ARC135M Metagenome | ecosystem: Environmental > Aquatic > Marine > Oceanic | place: Arctic Ocean | collected...
ACCAACAGCTTGGTCAACGAACTCGTCGCGAACAACTGCGCGTACGGGGACGCCGCGGCGTCCAGGATGGCCTGTTTTTTTTTTGTGAATTGGCGAATGGTAAGGGTCAGGGTCAGTGGCAGTAGCATCAGTAGCAGTAGCATCAGCAGCAGTAGCATTAGTAGCGTGAGCAGTAGCAGTGTCATTGAGTAGCTTTGTTATTTTTCTCCAGGCGAAACCAAACCTTGGTGGGCACGCCGATTTTTCACCGTACCTTGCACTGCGGTATGTACTCCGCGTTCGTGCTGAACGGCCGCAGCACGCCTTCCGCGTGCGCGCGCTCGTTTTGGTTGTGGCTGTTGTACAAAACGTTGCACAGCTGCTCCAGCTCCGCGAGGGACTGCGTCATTGTGGAAGGGGGCACAGGTCACGCGCGATGCGTAACAAAGTAACCGCGGCGAAACGGAACGCGGATCTCGCAACGCGTCGCTGTGTTACAGGCTGTCGCGCTGCCACCGAGTCCGCGCTCGCGTGATTTGTCGCGTCTCTCGATAAACCACGGTCAACCCAAACCCTCCCACGCGCACTGCCTCGTCGATCAATCGCAGCCGGCACCCCAGTGCGCGACTCTCTGCGCCACAGGAGCAGGGTTTGCATCGAATCTAGTCGAGTCAGCGAATCTAGAGCTGCAATAAAGTTTTGGCACTGGTGAAACCGTTTCCATCAAAAAGCTACTAAGCTACTACTGCTATTTGGACTCCTCCGTCCCCCTAGACGCGAGCAGTGCGTTCGCCGCAGCCGAGGCGTTCGCGCCCATCCCTGTTTGCTCCCACGCGCTTGGTTCCAACGCCGAGACAGAAGAGTCACCGCCGCCGAAATAGTCATACACGGAAGTCAACGTTTTGGTAACGCCGAAATCCCACTCTCCGTGGTCCGGTAAACTCGACGACCCCGCGGTCGCCGGCTCGATTCCTCGCGATTCGTTTTTTTCGTGGTGCGAGGTATGGGTAGTAGCACCGGTATCCGCCAGATCGACATCCGCACCGGTCTCTCCCAACACGTACGCGGTGAACGCCTCCAGGCCGTGTTCGTCGTCGTCGTCGTAACTGGTGACGACTTTCTTACCGACTTTGTTCGATTCCGGCACTCCCGCCTCTAAACGTCGATTCAACACACCCACCTCGCGTGCCATGTCGCCAAATTTGAACTGCAAATCACCCAACTCACGGTCCTTCGCCCCGAGCATTTGCTCATAACTCTCTCGTGCGTTTTTGAACTCCACACTTAAAGAATCGTACTTGGCCGAAAACTCGTCATTTTTTTTTTGTGCGTTTTTGGCCACCAAATCACTTCTCGCTAACGACTCACGAACAGAAGCCTCCCGCGCGAACTGTTTTTCTTCAAGCGTCGTGACCACTTTGCGTGCGTCGTCCGCGGCGACGTTCGCGGTGTTTCGTTCGGAACGAGCCCTTGACAACTTTGCGTTTGTTTGTTCCGAAAGATCCCGGAAAGTCTCGGCGCGTTGTTCGGCGTCGAACCGAACCGACCGCAACTCGGCTCGCGCTTTTTCTTGCCTCGACTCGGACTTGCGCAAAGCGATTGTTAACGACCCGACTTCGCGCTTTAATTTGGTCAGCGTATCCGCCAGTGCGTGCGTGGTGCTGTCGTCTTTGTGGTTCTCGTCACCGGGAGTATTGCCGTTGGCCGGCCTAAAATCACTCATACTTTTCTTCAAAGATTCAATTTCCAAATCCTTAGCCGCAAACAAAGCGCCCGCTCTTTGTTTGTACTCCTTTTGAGACTGTAAGGATGTCGCTTTCTGCGCGTACGCCTCCGAAAGGCGCGTTTCAAGCGTAAGAACCTTGGTTTCAAGCCGGGATTCACCCCGCGCCCGTTCAAGTCTTTCCTGTTTCAGTAACCTTTCCGCGTCCTCGCGCTTGCCTTCGAGCTTTTGCATCTTCTTTTTAATATCCGCAAGCGCGGCGACGACTCGCTTGGTTTCCGCGTCTCGGTTCGTACCCACTTTTTCCATCTCTTCCTTCAGGGATTGAACCTCGGCGTGTTTTTCGTCTAGCGCCGCGCGTACCTTACCAAGCTCGGTAACCGTGTCATCAGAAAAAGAAGACTGCGTGGCGCTTGATGTGCTCGCGACTCGCGAAAGCGCGTCGCGAGACGTTCGAGCCTCCACCTGCGCTTTTGCGGTTTCCGCGTTTGCGGCATGCAACGAACGTTCCATCGAGGCACACCGGTCCCGCAAAACCTTCGTTCGCGCCGCGGTTTCTTCACTCGTCGTCCGTATCAACTCGCGTCGTGTCGTGCGTTCCGTCTCGAGCGCAAGCGCAGCCTCAGACGTAACGCGCTGTACGTCACTCAAAGCGCGCGCAGACGCCGCTTCCGCGGTTTGCGCGCGTTCGTCCGCGGCTTTTAGCTTTTTTGCCGAGCGCTCCACCGCTTTCACCAGCTGCTCCCGGGTAGCGTTCGCGAGTGCGCCCCCGGGGGAGAAAGCGGCAGCACCTGGCGGCGTGGCACTCCCCGCAGACACACCCGCACCAAAGGGCGGGTCCATCGCGGCAGACACACGTCCGGGCGAGGGAGGTGTGCCCAGTCGGGGGAGACGACGATTGACGAAAAACGGAAACTCCAAGACGAAATTTATTCGTCGTCCCGAAAACGAAAGTGTCGCACATCGGATGGGCGCCGCGGTGGACGGCACTGCCGCCCCAGTTGCCCCCCAAGCGAAGTGCGACTTTTGGCTCCCCAAGAAACGCCGGGCATGCGGAATGCTCACCAAGGCTGGGTCGTTTCAGTGCGGTAACCACCAATTAAATGGCCCGAAACGTCTGCGGTGCGAGTTCTGCAAAACCAACGTCCCCGCCGCCGGTCTCGTGAAGCATCTGAACAAGTGCCCCGCCAAGGCGCACCAAACGGCTCGCCAGCACGTGCCGTACTTCGTGAGGGACGTGAACGTGGGCGATCTTTGCGCTGCAGCAGCAGCGGTTGCGGTTGCGTCGCGACCGCCGCGGGGTGACCAACTCCGGGCGCTCGCGAAACGCGTACGTGATGCGTGCGCGCTTTGCGGTGTGGTGGCTTTTTTGCCGGTCCCGGAAACGAAAAACAACGAGTGGTGCGCCACGGCGACGCGCGCGCTGCGCGACGCCCAGGTTTTGGCGGCCAAAAGGAACGGCCCAACCCCGTCGCCGTTCGAATCGAAACACGCGGCGCAGCACGCCAGCATCGTGGCGCACATGGTGTATGCCGGGCTGGTGGATGGGGATGGGGATGATGAGAAAGTTGATGCTGACACCGGCACCGAAAAACGAAAAAATGACTCAAAACGTAAAAACAAACCTTGCCTCAAAAACCCAAAGCCGGTGTACGCCGAACTGGGCGCGGGCCGCGGGTACCTTTCGCACTTCTTGGTCGACGCGTTCGGCCCGATCGATTTGGTGTTAGTGGAACGCGACCCCGTACGGTTCAAAGCCGAGCGGTCCCTCGGTGAAGCCGCGGATTTGCGAAGGCAAGACAAAATTAAGGATAAAAGAAGAATAGCGCGGCGAGAGAAAAATACCGACGAAGCGAAAGGCATTTTCGAGCTTCCCGAAGATGAAAATCTCGAAGATGAAAAAAAAAATGACGATTACGCGCGCCTGGAACGGGACGCCGAGTCCGTTCGTGAACGAAGAGCGTCCTCGTCGTGCCTGCGGCTGCGGCTTGACATCAAGGACCTACACTTCGCCGGCGTGACAGTCACCAAGAAAAGAAACCTGGTTTTAATCGGGAAACACTTGTGCGGCGCCGCGACGGATTTGGCGCTGCGAAGTTGCTTTCCCGAAACCGAAACTGACAATAAAAAAAATGAAACCGAACCCGAACCCGACACGTTCATCGCCAAAGGCGTGTGCGTCGCGACGTGCTGCCACCACCGGTGCGAGTGGGGATCTTACGTGAACAAATATTTCATAAAAAGTCACGGTTTCAGCGTTGAGGAGTTCGGCTGGCTCACGCGGATGAGCTCGTGGGGAGTACTCGGGGCGGCGGGCGGGCACGGTATTTTTGACGACGTAGAGACGAGCGAGACCGAAACGCTCGATGCGAGTGCGCCGGGCGCTCTTGAGCATGTTTCGAAAAAGAGACGGAAACTTTTGGAGACCATTCACCTGGGTGGGGAAAAGCTCGGCGCCGGCGTTGCCGAGGGTACGCCCACTGAAGGTACGCGTACCGATAGTACCAGAGGTGGTAGTTTGGAAGGGAGCGTTTCCTGTGGTGTTACGCAAACTTTCTCGGTAATCCCACGCGACGGCGAAGACATGTCCCCAACGGAAAAGCACGAACTGGGGTGTATGATCAAAACGTTTCTGGACGTCGGAAGGTTACGTTGGTTAGAAGGAAAAGGCCTCGTCGGTTCCATACGGAGGTACTGCGAAACGAACGTCAGCCCGGAGAACCGGTTGTTACTCGCGAGTGCTTCCTGAAGGGACTCAACACGCGTATGAGCGGTTAGTCGGACCTCCGTGAACAGAAACACGGAATCGATACTAGTAACAGTTTGACTAGTACTAGTAACAGTGTGGACAGTATAGAAACGATACCAGTGTTACCAGATGAGCAGTACAAATTGTAGTGTTCGAAACGAGCGGTAGTGTGGATTTTATACTTCCACGGACAAAACGCTTCCCCTAAACTCACGGAAACACTACTGTCGAGTGACTCGGACTCGCGCCGCGTCCCGCCCGCGGTCGTTCCCGCCGCCGCCTCGCCCGGGATTGCCGCGCCCCCCCCCCGGATTTCGGTCCCCCCGGTCGTCCCTCCCGTCCCCGCGTCCCCGTCCTCCAGTGTCGCCCCGTCCCCGGCCTCCAACATCGTCCCGCCTTTCGTCGCCCCGTCCCCGGCCTCCGTCCCCGCGACCTCCGTCCCCCCTTCCGCCTCTGCCCGCCTCGCCTCTTCCTCGACCGCCGCCGCCCGTCCGCCCGCCTCGGCCTGCGACACCGACTGGGTCGTCGCTTCGGAACCGTTTAGCGTCGTTCCGTTCGCCGTCGTCGATCTCGCGCCGGCGTTTTCCGTTTGTGTCCCTACCCCCGCCACCGCCACCGCCGCCTCTACCGCCTCTGCCGCCGGTGCCGTCGCCCCCCCGCACGTTTCGGTCCCTTCCGACATCGCCGCGCACGTTCCGATCGCGGACGTCAGAACGCTTGTCTTGAGTTATTCTTGAGTCATTCCCCACGGGCGACGGAACATGTGCCTTCGTGGGCGTGAACTCGGTGGCTTGGACGTTGAGCTTTTCTGCCTTTTGGGTGGCTTGAGTGTTGCCACCAGCGTTGGCATTTTTAGCGTCGCGACCGACGGTAGCTTTTTCTTTTTGAGCTTCGCGAACAATCGCGCTCGCCTTGAGCTTCGGCAACCGTTCGGCTTCTTTTTTTTCCTTTAAAACAATCGCTTGCGATAAATAAAAGAAAGTGTCAGTCTTTCGTAATGAGGGTGAGTAATTACTCTGGACAATCGGCAAAACAGTCGGAGGGATTTGGTGAAAGACCAAACACGTACCTTCGGTTTCCTTCGCGTCCGGCGGGTGGTGCGGGTTGAACCCGTGATCGGTGACCCAGCCTTTTGATTGTGAACGAAAAGTGTCAGTTCCGCGTTTGTTGGGCGTGTATTGGACGATGTATGGACAAACAGTCAGAGTAATCGGTCTGAACATTCACCAGCTGAGAGGTAAAACAGGGAGGCGGGATTTGGGAAACGCGCAATACGTACCTGGTTTTGCTTTGCTCAACATCGCGAGGTACCGGCTCGCCACGGTTTTCAAGTCCCCGGTCGTGCTTTCATTCTTCTGGATCTTTTCCGTGGCGCGAACGATGTGCGCGCCGACCCGGAATGTTTTCGGAAACACGCCCTGACGAGTTTTAAGAAAAGTGTCAGTCTTGTGTGGGCAAACAGTCGGGACTGGACTTGGGAAATACCGGTACAATACGTACCGTCACGCGCGTCAACACCGCCAAAGCGTTCCGCAAAGGCACGTACTCATTCTGCTCCAGGGCGTTGATAAACGCCTTGCCGCACCGGACGTGCCACTTGTGCGCTAACTTGTAAAGCTCCTCCCGGGTCGCTTTCTTCCCCGAGTCGCCCTCGGACGGCCGCATCGCGAACCCCACGGAGTCGGAACACTCGTGTTCAAAACAGCTGTCCTCGTCGTCTTTCCACCGGTGTAACGTTTCCAGGGTGCGCTTTAAAAACGTCCCCAACCGCCCGGCTGTGAGATGGGTAAAACAAAGTGTCAGTCCCGTGTTGGGCGATGTATGGACAAACAGTCACCAGCTGAGAGGTAAAACAGTGTGTGGCGGATTTGGGAAAGCCCCAAAGCCGTACCTTCGTAGTGGGTTCTGGAAAAAGAAAGCGCCTGCATCATCCCCAGCAGGGTGTTCAAATAGGTAATCGTCGAAAACCAGGGGGTTCTTAAAACCTGCAGCTTCTCCACGAAAAATGACACGTACGTCGCGTCGGCGTGCGAAAGCGCGACGCGCGGAAGCACGCAGGTTTGAAGAAACACGGAAACCTGAGATAAAAAAGAAAGTGTCAGTCTCGTATGGGCAATCAGGGAGGCGGACAGTGGTAAATGGGAAATACTTACCGTGGACGCGCGGTTGGTGATTGTTGAGTTATCAGACAGGTACACCCCGCACTCGGTTTTTAACCTCTTCAAGGTTGCGTAGACGTGCTTGGTCTGCGTAGCCAACTCGGACTCGAACGTTTTCGCCAAATCAACCAGCCGGTCGCGTTCTTTTCGTTTCAATCGAATCGCGTCAGCGCTGTACCCCGCAGTTGACGTTTCCTTTCTGATTTCCTTGTCCAAAACCTCGGCGCCTGTGATGTGAACGAAAAGGGTCGGTCTTTTGTAATGTTCGTAACGTGTATGAGCAAACAGTCTACTTGTAAACAGTAAGTAGTCATAGAGGGGCATCAAACAGTGTTGGGATTTGGGAAACGCGCAATACGCACCTGTTCGACACCGCTGCGTTTCCGCTTCGTACCGGCCGGTGGGGACGACCAAGTCGTACGAGGTGAGGCTCCAAAACCGCAGATACATTAAGGGTGATATGCCTTGCCAAACCTCGGCGGGAAACATGCTTTGCGTGTCATCAAGAAGCGTTCCCCAGGTGGTTGGCGGCTCACCGTTTCCGGAATCAAGCGCCACGGCGTTTCGATCCAACGTTCCGTCCTTCACGGAAACCGGTTTAAGTTTCGCAAGCGCCGGCCGGTACACGTGAAACGCCATTTGCGGCTCCAGCCCGTGTTTATGCACCAAATCTCGCAAAGAAGGAACCGTCGCTGCGTATTCTTCAGGCTCGGGAAACGCGTTTTCCAAAAACGCGCAAAACAAAAAAAACGTCTCATGCAACCCGTCGTGCAGCTGCGACCTGTGGTTGTGAACGAAAAGTGTCAGTCTTTCGGGCCATGTGGCCTGAGTAAACAGTCACTCGTAATCGGGCCTCCACAGTGTGCCTGGATTTGGGAAAGACCCAGTACGTACGTTCTTTTCAGAAATTTCGACGTCGCGGAAACGTCAAACGCGATTTGTGATCGCAGTTTCGCGATGCGCACCAACAACGGCACGGTGAGGGACTCCATACTGGCAACACCTCGTGCAAGTGCGTCTTTCAAACGTGCGATTCCTCTTGCTTTTGTTCTCGCGGGCAACGAGTTCGGCCCCGCCAGCGCGGAAATCGCCTCTTCTCGTAAAACCCCGCCACCCGCCATAGCGTCGATTTGCGCGTCGCTCAGATCTTCCAAGGCCTCCGCGCCCGTCGCTCGTAGGATGATTTCCTTCAACACCAACAAGTCCAAGGACTGGCCATCCTTCAGGGTGTTAACAAGGTGCTGCAGTAACAACGCGAGGTCGATTCCGGCTTCTTGCTTTATGTTTCGCTCGTGGTGGTCCTTGGCGTATTTTCGCGCCAGGTGTCCGCAAAAAACCGCGAGCGCGTTGAGCCACAGCGAGACGTTCTGCCCGTCCTCTTTTAACTTTGTTCGCCCTTCTGAAAGTTTTTCGATGATCAGAAACACGAGCACGTCGAAGCTCAGGTTGGTGAGGTACTTGAACGCGTCCGTCACCGGTGCGATCATGTTCGTGTACGCCTCTACTTGTGCCACGACGGTTAGTAACGCGGGAAGTGGGTTGGCGTGTGCGTTCTTCGCGAGCTTCCTGCCGAACTCGCGAACGTTGTCTTTGATTGTGCACGAAAAGGGTCAGTCGCGAGCCTTGGGTGTACTGTATTGGGCGATGTATGGACAAACAGTCACCAGCTGAGAGATAAAACAGTGCACTTGTGATATATTTGGCACAGAGCCGCGAGTACGCCGTGAGAGTTACCAGTGGTGCGTTTCCTTTGGATGCCAGTGTACTCAAACAGTCAGGTAGGGGCATCAAACCGTGTCTGGATTTGGGAAACGCGCAAGGCGGTACCTTTTGAAATCCGCCGCATCACGGCGCGCGACCCGGCGATCGCCGAAAGCTTCGCCGCGACCAAGGAAGGGCGACGCGGGGTAACGCGTTTTGCTCCTTTTTCTGTCAGGTTTTGACCATCACCAGGGTCGTCTAGTCCTCCGTCCTCGGCATCCACGAAATCGCCTCCAACCACCACGGAAGTGAAAACGCATACGTCGCCGCCTTCTTCGTCGTAACACGCGCGCCACTCGTCGTACAGCCGGAACCGCGACGTCGCGGGGAGCGGCGCCTGCGATTGTTACACGAAAAGGGTCAATCACGTGTTGGGCGATGTATGGAAAAAAAGTCACCAGCGTTAGAGGTAAAACAGTGTGTGGCGGATTTGGGAAACGCGCAACACGTACCATGGCTTGCCACGCCTCGTTCGACGCGGCGGCGTTTGAAAACAGCAGGCTCAGCCCTGGCAGCAGGGTTCGGCCCAGACTTGCCTCCGCGAGGCGTTGCGATTCAGCCGCGCCGTCGCCATCACGGTCTTCTGGTTTGGCCAAGGCGACGCACGCCTCCAGGTGTTTTTTGACCAAGCGACACGCCTGAGAGATAAAAAAGAAAGTGTCAATCTCTCGTAATGTGTATGAGTAAACAGTCAGAAGAGGTAAGACGTCCCTTCTGGTACGAGTATGGGCAATCGCGAAGGCGGAATGTGTTGGGTGGGAAAGTTCCGTACCCTCGCGAACGCGCCGGGCGACCGCGCGACGTACGGCCCGCACGCGTCGAGGGATTCGAAGAACGCGGAGGGTAAGATGTTCGCATCGGGTGCGGTTTGATCACAGGCAGAACCTGGGGCGTCACCAGCCGTGTCCTTCGCACCGTTCTCCTTCCGTTCTCGGACCGTTCGCTTTGCGGCGCCGCACCCGGGTGGCGCGACCGGTCCGTACGATTCGTCCGCGAGTTTGGAAAATCGGTCGCGTAAATAGTTCGACACCGAATGGTCCTCCGCCGGGTCCAAACCGAGGCTTACCAACCTCGCAAGCAACGCGTTGGAGTTCGGGGTATCCCGTATCGCGAGCAACCCTTTCAGCAGTCCGAATTTCTGGTTCTCGGAGGTGTTATCCGGTGTTGATGCGATTGCGAAGGGGTCGGGTTCGGGGGTTGGTTGTTTCTTTTCGTTTTTTGGGGCACCGCCGCCGGCACCGCCGCCGAGCGACCCGAAAGAGCCCTCTTCGTTCGTCTCGTCGTCGTCGTCCGGCGGCGGCGCGGCGGCTAACAAGTTAATAACCCCAATTTTCTTCGCCGCGGCGATTCGAATTCGCACAGCGGACGCCCGAGACTCCACCATGGAGTCATCGCTTGGCGAGACGTGCGCGTACAAATCGTCCAACGCCACCATGCCGATCGCCACCAACGCCGCGGCGAGCAAATACAAAGATTCAGGGGTTTTGTGTTTCGCAGCCGCTTCGCTCGCCGCTTTTTCAGCCAGAGCTTTGTCTTCGGCGGTAGGTTCCAAGGAAACTGCGGTCACAGCTTTGGCGGCATCATACGCAACCTCGCCAGCTTCCGTGTCGCTGTCCTCGGCATCGGAGTCTTCGTCGTCGGAGTCGTTGTCGTCGCCGATGTCGCCGTAGTCCATTTTCGGTTCCCTGAAACTTTTCCTCCGTTCCCGGCGTCGCCGTCTCGCCGCGTTCCAAAGCACGGTTGTTCGCGCCGACGCCTTCGCCCGTTCCGTTTCCGCGTGGTGGTTCTGGAACTTAAACCCAAGCACCTGTCCGATGTTTTCGTCGCGGAACAACTGGAACAGGGGTTTGAAACCGGCGACGTTTCGTGCAACGGTTTCAAAACCGCGCGACTCGTCGCTTTCGGCGCCGTCGCGATTGGTTCCGTAAAACAAACTCTCCGCCGCGTCCATCACCAAATCGAGCGCTCGGTTCGGACACAAATCGAACGTTCCGATTAAACTCTGCACCGCTCGTTTCGTGTTGGAAGCCGCGACTTCGTCAGCGGCGGTGTCTTTTTCGGAGGTCTCTTTTCCGGAAGTCTCAATTGACCCGGAAGAAGTTCCCGGACGCGTCGCGAACGCCTGCAGCACCGCGATCAGTTTAGCGTACCCTTCGCTCTCCTCCCTGAGGA
>Ga0115007_10002870_pt1 | contig 10542 bp, 7 predicted proteins | sample ArcOceMetagenome_2_FD_87166 | JGI IMG/M metagenome (GOLD analysis project Ga0115007, IMG submission 87166) | Marine eukaryotic phytoplankton communities from Arctic Ocean - Arctic Ocean ARC135M Metagenome | ecosystem: Environmental > Aquatic > Marine > Oceanic | place: Arctic Ocean | collected...
AGAATCGGCCAGAGTTCTACGCGTGTAAATTCCCTATTTGGTATTGACCGATTTTGCGCCTTTAGAAAACCTGACACGACAGCCTTGTTGAGTGTGTCACAAATCAGTCCCGCAAAATTGGTCTATATTGAACTTGGCAAAATTACCATATCTAGAATTGACCAAAGTTCCACGCACGCGTGTCACAAAACAGTCCCGCAAAATTGGTCAATATTGAATTTGGCAAAATTACCATATCTAGAATTGACCAAAGTTCTACGCACGCGTGTCACAAATCAGTCCCGCAAAATTGGTCAATATTGAAACTTGGCAAAATTACCATATCTAGAATTGACCAAAGTTCTACGCACGCGTGTCACAAAACAGTCCCGCAAAATTGGTCAATATTGAACTTGGCAAAATTACCATATCTAGAATTGACCAGTGCTATGCCTTAAATTTTTTTACATTAATTATTCATTAATACATTTATATATGTATATGTAGTAGTGCTTTTATATAAGACGTCGGATCCTCTTTTTTGTTTATATATTTTCAAATATTCGCCTGCACTTCTTGTATTTGTATAGTGCTTTTATATAAGACGTCGGATCCTCTTTTTTGTTTATATACTTTCAAATTTTCGCCAGCACTTGTTATATGGAATTGTTATATGGAATAATTATTTCAGGTCGTTGCACATAATATGCAATTTCTTTCTATCCGAACCATTGTCTATTTTTTTTCAATAACGAATGCCTTACAGAAATTCATATCTCTTTTACACTCATACCTATTACGTTCGTCTTCCTTTCGCGCAACCGGGACAATTTTCTTGTTCAATTCACCATCCGAGTACTTCTGGAACTCTTCTTCATTCTTGATTTTACTGATTTTTCCAAGTTTGTAGTTTGTGTTTGTTTCGTTGAACGTTAACAAAACCTTGTTTGTTTGAGAAAATAGGCAGAAATGAATCCAAGTTGGCGGGATTGTTTTTCTTGTTACACCTTTTTCCTCTTTGTGTCTATTGACGTTAAATACAAGGAGGATGAGGTTCCCCATGTATTCAACGCCAGTCAGGACTTCTTTGTATGTTTTACTGATTTCATTAAATTTAACATTGTATTCGGTCAATTGGTCGGTCATCGTACTAACGGTGATATTCTTCACGTCAACTGGGATGTCTAAATTATCAAAGTTCATCTTCTTACCACTCGCGTATTGTAAGATTGACATGAGAACGTAAGCCAAGTTGAACCCGAGATCGGTGTCAATTTTATCAATTGGTGCAATGAAATACGAACCACCATCTACGAATTCAGCATCAGTAGTTTCTTTAGTCAGAAGTGGTTTTGCTCCGTAATTTTTATAAACGTCCTCGGCATCACTATTGTTTTCTTCATCTGTTTTACTACTAGCATCAAGATTTCTCCTGATGTCACTGTAACAAAGTTTTCCCCCCGATTTACTTTTCTTCAATGGTGGTGGTGTGGGTGTACCATAACTCAAAATTGTGGCCACCATTTTCTTTACTTCTTCACCAGATAGGTTGTCCAAGAATTTACTAGCAATATCATCGTAACTGTCTTCTTGTGCACTTTTAAGGATATTTCTGGCAATATCATTTCTCCAAACTGTTGTTGTTGTTTCTGGTCCTAATACCCAGCTATCCTTACGTTCCTGGGATAAACCATCGTGCATGTTTAGAATGAGTTCGAGTTTGGTATCATCTGGTAACGTTGCGAATGTATCTTTGGTATACTTCATGTGTGGGTGCGAATTTGGTTCCATGGTTGTTGTTTGGCGTGGATGTATGCTTTATGATTAGGAAAGTCAGAAGCAAAATTTATGATATCAAAGTTTACCTAATTTGGAACACAAAAGAAAAATAACTTGCGGAAAAGGAATATTTACACCTTACGAGCGTGGAGGAAACTATCACATTCCCGTTGAAAGTTTGTTTGATTATGTGGGAACCACTCCCACTGTCTAAATATAAACGTTGTATTGATTTAAATTTCGTTTGGTGGATATATGCAGTAGTAGCACATACAAGAACACGCTGCGAATAAAGAAGACGACAACTGCTACCACCTATCACATTTTTTATCTGTTGTGTACGCTTTCCTGGCTTAAGTCGGAGATGCAGTAGTAGTACACACAAGAACACGCTGCGAATAAAATTGACGACAACTGCTACCGCCTATCACATTTTGTATCTGATCTGTTGGAGCATCTGTTGTGTCTGTTGTGTATGCTTGCCTGCCGTGCTTTAGTCGGAGATGTGTAGCTCGTTGTATCCATGTTGGAGCTGGAGAGCGCGACGAAACACCGCGCGATTTGTCTAATGCCGTTATGCCGTTATAGCTATATAATAGGGGGCCTATATTAAAAATAGGAACTGACATGTATTTCCCTTAGTTTAGATTTAGGGTATGAAACTGAACTGAAAACGCTTTCGTGATTTAAAAACACGAACGAACTGACACACGTTGTTTTCCTTAGTTTTGATATAGGGTATGTAACTGAAACTGAACCAGAATCGATCGTGAATCGAGTTTTGACAGCCAATAGGTATCTTCCGTTTTCAATCTATTTGCTCACAATAAATTATATGTCAACTCAAAAATTGCATTACTTTACAAATAAGAACAAAACTGTAATATGTACTATTCCACAAATAGTGTAACTAATAAACCCACGTCCAAAGTTAGAGACGTAGTTAAACATACAACCATGGATCCAGCATCGTTCAAAACTATCATCAAACAATCAAAGGACGACATGATAGAATACAGAAAGAAGAAACCGCTTGATTCGATGCAGAATCAAAGCAAAAAAGTTTGGAAAGATTTTCTAGACCGCAACGCAAAGAAGAAGAAGAGAAGGATCAAACATCCCAAATTTGTGTGGGAAAGGAAGTTATGCGATGCCCATGCATCCCAAAAAAAATTTATCGAATCGATTAACGACCTAACTCGTGTTATGAAAATTGACGATGACCTTCAGAAATAATGTGACTGACGATTGTAAATTATTAGCTTTAACTTTATATAAAACAACTTTACATTACATTTAATTCTTAATTTAATTTAAATCATATCTCCCTATACGAAATCGCAGCGCCTTGTAATCTTCTAGAAGTGCGTCTGTCTGTTGCTGCAACAACAGTAGTGTGCTTTCGTTTTTTACTGCCTGTTCCAACAAGAGTAGGGTTATTTTGTTTTTTACTCAATCTCGAAGTTATTACGCATACTTTTTTTCTGTTGTTAATTTTATCCGCGTCTGATGACAAAGATTTGGCCTTGTCATCTGCTTCAACTGAAGATACATAACGAGTCCACTTGATGGTTTCTTCGCGGAATTTGTACCTTTCGTTGATAACCATCGATTCAAATATTGCGTTTGTGGAAAACGTATGTGTTGCAATCTGACCTATACCAGCAAGGATTGTCGTCAACAAACCAAGATCGATCCGCTGAGGCCATTCGTATACCTGGTATAGATTCGGAGTCATCGATATGAGTCGGGACCCATTCGTGCGTTCGTCGGTTGCAACTAGTTTACATGAAATGCACTCCACATCAATCAAACCGATTGGTCTCTGATTAATTTTCACAACTACCAAATTGTTAACCCTCTCGAGACCCCACACGTCCAATTCCTCTGTGCATGCTGTTTCAATTATATCCAGGATAAATTTTGCAAAGACATTCCATCTGTCTCGATTGTTTTTTGTCGCTTCTCCAAAATCAATTAGATATGGACCATGTGCACCATTGTATCCTAGCTCTACATCAATTTCTTCAACGGAATCGTTAATGAAGATTTCATCCAGATGGCTCACAACAATATGTGATATAAAATGTGGCCGTCCATTTTTTGTTGTACCATTGGAACCAACAGATGCAAATACATTTCCTATTCTTTCTTTGTAATAATTGTAAGAATGGACGGAATTAACCCAACTAGTGAATTCATCTCCGTCAAACAATTGTTTTAGCCTTTCTCGGCAATCTTTCAAGAATGTTACGTATTCTTTGACCGTTCCTGTGCATTTATTCATCAACGACCGTTGATACAGAACACCAATATAATCACACATCCTACCCTCGTCACCCGATTTCAGCCGCATAAATTTGAAAAATTCTTCTAATTTATTACTGGTGTCTGGTACACAAGCTTCCATTTTTGCACCCAAGAATTTAGCGAAGTCTTGGAAAACAGCGAGCCTCCCTGTTGTTGTTACGACAACAATCGCCATTATCACATCCAACAATAGCTCCTTTGATTTAATTGTACTTCTTTTACGTATTGGGTAGCAATTGTCAACATGGACCCCCAGCGTTGATATTATCAGAGTTGTAGTGACATTATAGGAACGAAACGGGTTTGGTATTGCGTACATTCCGTGAACCCACCCAATGCGCAGTTCCTTTACATAACCTACGTTATTGTTTCCGTAAACGTTGTTTTGCAGTAACCGATGCCAGGATGCCGCTGCCAAACGGGATATTTCATTTTTTATTTGTTCATTCGTGCATTTGTAGAAACGCGTGTTTCTGCCACAAGCAATCTCCACTTCCTCGTCTGTATCGGTGCTACAAGTATGACTCAAACGATCCTTTACAAAATCACACAATACACGACGACAAGTTACGGTATCCATTCTTGGATTTTTCAGTATGCTCCTCTCGATGCCCACACTTACTATGTCATTTTCCCAATCAAAAACGACGGGCTGGTTGCAGCTCTCCATCGATTTCGTTAGGTTGAAATAACGTTCTGGCATGGGATGATCTTTGCTGAAAACGGGTCTTAAAACGTAAATTGGGTTTTGTTCAAACGTCCACGTTCCTTCTTCCCCGTAAAAGTCAGAAAACGTTTCACCTTCATTGGTGGCGCTTAGCTCTTCGTGAATTTTAATCACGCAACTGTGAAAATAGAACAAACCTAGATTAACAACGTTTCGTGAACGGGACTTCGATTTGATGTCATCTTTCCATCTTTCAGGTGCGTGAAGGACAACCACCGCACGGTATCTAACAGCATCAATAAATCGTTGCTCGGCGCAGTTCGGATTCATGCATGATGGGGTTTTGGCAATAGCGTCCGTATCCTCCTTCTGATTCATTCCCAATGGTGTCGATCCGGCCTTTACTAACGATCCTCCCGATGGTCCAACCCAAATCTCTTGCTCCGATTCAGACTTGCTGTTGTAGAAGGATCGTATTTCTTCGGAGGATTTTCCAATCACACCTTTCAGTATCGTTTGTATCTCCTTCCCACTATTCTTGTAAGCCTGTTCTGGAATTAGGTCGCGTAAAAAACGAAAATCGTTGGTGGCAATATTGACATGGTGTGATGAAGATTTGATGTCTGCCACGTTTCTCAGTTCCGAGGATCCAGTTGACATACCAATAGTACCAACTTCGTTATAGTGGGGTACACTTCCTATATTTTCATCCTTGTATGCAATCTCCATGGAAATACCGGCACCCACCAATAAACGACATACCTCAGGACAGCGGGCGTAATGGGCAACATCCTTTGATGTTGTCAATGTTCCGCAGGCACGCTTTAATCTGTTGGGCGATGGATGTATCTGTTTGTAGTCATCGCAAGCTTTTTCAAATTTGGCTTTGGTTACAGGGAAGTGAGAATCCTTAGCCTCCAATGCCAAACAAGACGTCGATTCAGCATCCTTTAGAATTGGAACCCTAGAAACAGATTTGCTTGTTGTCGAATCCAAAACTCGGCTGTACCGAGTGTAAGAATCTCCTATATATCTTGCAGAAAGCGTGTACCTAAAACTCAGAACTACCCTTACATAATTCTTTGCCGATCTATACCGTTTTTGCTTTACGTAGTGCTCACACTTGGACTGAATGTTATGCATCTGCAAGTGTAGAAACATTTGTTTGGTGACAATTTTTGCAACCTCCTCCGATTTGTCTTCTTCGTCTTTGATCACCCATGCGATATCACAACAACCAGCATCAATATCTTCAGCTAGTTTACCGTTTTTGTCAAAAACAAAACCAATAGTAACTACTTGCATCTCATTAACATGAGGGAATCTTGGATCGCGTGAATGATTGTTTTCAGGATCGGGGTAACATGTATCGGGACCTCTATCTGAATGGCTACCGAAACCATCCCCAACTTGCACTTGCACACCATTAAAAACCGATTGATATAGGTTGTCAGGGCATTCAGATTGATCTTTCATGTATTCAAATTGTACGTCCAGAATCTCTTCTTGCACAAGTTTCATCAACCTTTCGACAATTGGTGGTAGATTAACAGCGGGTATTTTTTTCTTACCGTTTGAATAAGAGAACACAGTTTCATCCAGGGTGGAAACATACGATATGTACCCATGCTTTGCATTGGCGAACACTTGTTCTCGATGGATCATTCCATGATTATTTACAAATTCGTAAATATCATCAATCATTTTATCTCCTATGAATTTGCCATTTATACATAAAACGTGACCTATAGGCTCTTTATGAACTCCACCTATAAGTTCTTTCTGTTGAATGGTTGTATGTGATCCATCAATGGTGTCTCCAATATTTTTAGCCTGACCTCTTTTTTTTTTTGCCTCTCGTTTATTATCCAACGATCCCCACTTTAGGTTACCGATCATTTCGACCTTCAAATGAGCACCAAATCCTACACACATATGATAGTATCGTATTTCATCGTCTCTGCAACGGATGCTAGACATGCATTGGTGGCCGTCGTTGACGGCAATCTCATCGCAGTTGGTGACCGTATCTACATCATCGTCGTCACATTTGTCGTCTGCGATTTTATTGTTGTCGTCGCATATTCCGACTGTGTCTTCATCATCATCGTTGCAAATGTCGTCTTTGAAATTATCATCCGATTCTTCACAAGATAACTCTGCTCGATCGTTATTTGATTCGCTATCATGGTGGTATGTGGAATCCAACATAAAACTATTGAAATCGATATGACAATTTTTCCAATTGCGTATAGAATCAGCATTCTTTGTGCAAAGTGCCTTATGTACGTAATCGGACATTGTACTATACCATTGAGAAAGATCCTTAAAAGTTACATTGCTGTAATTATGTATATATACAATCCTCTTGGATAAATTGTATCGGTTGACAACGAACATATCATTCTGCGACTCAACGTTTGTAATGTACCAGCAAATAATTTCAAAAAAAAATGCAAGGCGGCGACGGCAGGTGTCCCACACTATGCTCATTTTGGGTACACCAATTTTCGACTGGCTATTTATATGCTGTCGTAGTTCATTAAATATTTTTTTGGGTCCAAATGCAGATTCCTCAACCGACTTTAATTCGAGACAGTTATGTTTATTCCCTTTCCTAAATAAAAGATGAAAAGGGTGTGGAAGTGTTCGAAGTGCTTTTCTTTCTCCTGAATGTTCGTCCAATACAGACAAGAAGAAAACCGTGTCAAAAACTTTTTGAATCCCGCTGTTTCCCTGTGAGTACAAACAAGCGGCAAAAGGATCGATAATGGCTGTGTTTTTGAACCCCAATTTGTCAACAATAATTTGTTTCAAAATTGAATAAGGGTGATTCCGGCATTCGCTTTCAAGCAATGTATTGCGTACCATGGTAACTATAACAAAACAGTCCACAATAATAATACAAATCGTTGCTGCATGTTAACAATCTTCTCTCTCACGTTCTGCAATTGGAGTAACATTACATAGATCCCATGCCATATCATCTATTTCCATTTTCATGCCGCCTTACAGTGTACTGTATTGTACTGTATTCTTTTATTGGGCAAGCGATAAACGGCTGGTCATATACTGTAAAGTGAACTTGGCAAAAATACCGTATCTCGAATTGACTAGTTTTGCGCGTGATTTTAGACACATACGACAATCTTGTCGTGTCAGGATTTTTTCACGCAGAAAAATGGTCTATTCTAGATACGGTAATATTGCCACATACACAAATAATCGACCAACCAATTTTGGGCAAGTGATCTTCGAGTCAGAACCGTTCAATTCTAGATATGGAATTTTTGCCAAGTTCACTACTGAACAAGTTTTGCGCGATAAAAAACAAACAAATTTAGATGCAAATTGGCTCCCAGAATAGCCAGCAATAGAACGTACAAGCCAATCGTTTATTAAACAAAAATAGAATGCATTACAATACAAGTGTGTTCAAGTAGGTTGGTAAGCGGAACCACAAAATAACATGGATCTTACTAACGCAAAACCAGGACCAACGAAAAATTCCATTGACGATTGTTCTTTGTCAACCATCCGAGCATTAAAAATGAAAGAATCGACGGATAGGGAGGGAGTGAAGCTTGATGACACTACCGATACGATGGCGGTGTGCTACATGCCAAAGCCTGTACAAAAGAACAATCCCGAAGAAGATGCTACAAAACTGGGCGAACAAACTAAAAAAAAATTAAAATTAAAATATAATGTACAGCCTATTACAGATCAACAAAAAATAAATCAATTGTTTAGTAAAAATAGTGGTAGTGCTGGGTTTTTTACACGCGTTGCATACAAGCCAGTATCAAAAGGGAACACAATGCTAGTACCGTATTGCACTCCTACCATGTACTATGTATGTTACAAATGTGGGATGGCTACTCAAGATGGTCGCAACATGGAAGACCATTTAAAAAACGATCCGCACACAGATAACAAGAAACTGAAGAAGTACATAAAGTTGGGCAGCAACCCATCAAAAAAAATACCACGATTAGGTTGGTACAAAGACGAACGGTATTTGGTGATTGAAGAATGTCGGTACGGGTTCGCATGTGTTTGCGGAATAACGAGTGAATCGATCCGTAGTTTACAGGCACACTTTAAGGAATGTACATACACAGAAAACATATTGACGACTGTTAGTTCTAGTTGTGTGGACTTAGATGCAATCGTACCACTACGATCGGTGAACGGTAAAGAATGTAATGTGAAAATAGATAGTTACTCGTGCGGTTTTGGTAGGAGCGTTGACAACTTGATGTTTTGCTACAACATTCCAAGCATAGAAATGTTGACCGGACAATGCCAAAATACGTCTCAAGAACGCAATAGATACAAGATTATTAATTATTGTAGGAGGATAGACATAATAATGAACAAAAATTGGGAGGAGATACTCGAGTTAGTTGATTCGAAAACATCTGCTGGAATATCCAACAAGTCAATTGATCCAAAAAAAGATTCTAATTCAAAATCCAAAATCAAGGTATATAGCGATGCAGAGAGAAATAAATGGGGAGCTCGTTCCATTCAGTGTGAAAGGCAAGAAATTGGTGTAACAAGTGAAGAAGTTACTGACGTCGATGGTATTGTGATTAAAACAAGAGGCAACGAATGCTGGAAGATGATCGAGAAAAAATACAATATCCACGAATCTTGGATGGTAGAGATTGTTAAATTTGCCAAATCGACGGCGCAAGCTGACAATACCAAAAATGGTTATATGAGTTACGATTCTTTTTCTTTGATTCTGACTAAAAGTGACAACACTCAGCAGGAGCATATTGATCTTCTATATCCACTTTCCCAATTTGCTCTTACCATTTCAAATGATGTTGATACAACAATTGCCTACAGGGTAAAGAAGGAAGTGGGAAAAGTTAATTCCATGATTTCTCTTTGCACCCTGCTGTTGTCGGAACTAAGTTTAATAGATAAAACGGCCAAATTCAACGAATTGATTAAAAAAATCAAGCAAATAACACCGGATTCGTCAGCGGGGAAGATGATCATGAAGGATGGTTTTGGTCAACTATTCCAGATGAGGATGAAAACCAACGAAACAGCAACAAATGAAACCCTGAAATTCGAACGAGCGTACATTAAACACGCTCCTACTGCAACATATACAAGAATCCAAGGAAGCGTAGTTCATAGCGGGTCGGGTGTCGTCGGACAACGTGTGCGTTGTATCTTGTTCTGGAGTGGTAAACCGGTTGGTGATAAAGAAATGTACGATCCGGACGTGCAGCAAACAATGTTTTCAGTAATGATCGAAGTCATCCAGGAAGTGTGGATTAATAATAGCAACGACATGGAATTAAGAAAGGAAATGGTACAATTGCTATATCATGTATACCAATTGTGTGATAGCAAATATAGAAAATTTGGTCAATCTTATCCACACTTACCAAACATTGAGACAATGATAACGGAATTCGGTGTTAGCAAATCCAATAAAAATCTGGTGCGAAAAATGATTAGAGAAATATCAAAATTAAATTTATATGAAGAAAGATAAACACACTAAGTATGACAAAATTAAATTTGTTTCGCAGCGTGTTGCTCGAAGTCCAGCGTATATACCCAAGAATACTACCGGACTCCGTCATTGTCACGGACGAATTGAAAACGTACAGATCTCTCCGATGAGGAGCAACTTCGGAAGCACAAAACGACAAGATTCCAAAAGAAGTCATTGAAGCAAAAATCGATGGAGGAAAGATACTCGGATGCAAAACATTTAGTGCCTACATTGACTAGATTTTTTAAGTCTTTACCCTAAGTGAAAATGATTATCTAAC
>Ga0115007_10002871_pt1 | contig 10541 bp, 14 predicted proteins | sample ArcOceMetagenome_2_FD_87166 | JGI IMG/M metagenome (GOLD analysis project Ga0115007, IMG submission 87166) | Marine eukaryotic phytoplankton communities from Arctic Ocean - Arctic Ocean ARC135M Metagenome | ecosystem: Environmental > Aquatic > Marine > Oceanic | place: Arctic Ocean | collected...
CAACAGGGTGACGGCGCCGTTGAAACCTCAAGAACGACAAATTACGAGTTGCAGGGCACGGGCTGGGCAACACGCGCGCCCGTCGCACAAACACTACAAACCGTGCACCAAACATGCCCACGCACCGCGGCCACGTGTCTGTACGTGTTTGCAAGGATTTCCATCTTGTGGAATTTTCACACCAACCCCTGCCACGGGCTGAACATACTTTTTTCAGCATCGGTGAACTGACGATTCCAAAAAATCAAAATGCTGCAAAAAGTGTTATGTGTTATATATTTATTTGCAAGTATTGTTGTGTCACCACAACATACATTCTTGCACATATTTATGGTACTGTACATATGATTCTTATTTAATCATTTATCTCATCTATTCATCTCATATTATTTATCGCTGTTTGATACTCCTTGCTTTCTGTGCCATATTCCTTACGAACGTCCCGAAGTTCTTGCCTTGTCGTTTTCTTTCTCTTCAACCCTTGTCTACTTTTCGTCAATGGCCCATCCCCCAAATTGGGGGCAGGAGCTTCCGTTGCCTTTTCCACCATCAAATTGTTGGCAGCAGTACCGGCAGTTGCACCACTGTCTTCCGACCAATCCGACCAATTCTTCACTTTCTCCGCATCACTGGTAGCAACACTGTCCTTTTTGGGTTTTACTTTGGTATCCTTTCGGGTTTTCTTTGCTACCCCCCCCATTTTATTCAACCGATGTCGTATTTTTGGATGCAATGCAATCAATCCAAACAGCAGGGCGACGAAACCAAAGGAATTTATCGCCACCATTGCAATTCCCATGAAATGAGGGTCGTACGTCTTATCTTTGGGGTTATCCGTCATCAACAACAGACCACCCAACAACGTCAACATCATTTGCACATTGGTAAAAAACGACAACCAATCGTCCGCTTCATCGACGAACGGCGCCAGTTTCAAAATCAACAACATGTACACGATCACGATCAACAAAGCAATGGCGACTTGGGCCGATGAGCCTGGTACAAGAGGAGTAATAGAGTTAAAAAAAAAAAAGGTACAAGTCGGCATCAGATTACCACCCGGTACCAACCAGCAACCAGCACATCAAACCACCACAACAACCACCACAGCACTCGCAACTTACCCGGTGTGATGATTGTCATTGCACCCGTGAGCAACATTTTTTGAAGAACCACGGTGACTTCCCAATACCAATACTTCGGTTCGTATTGCAAATACAATGCACCAAATTCATCCACGACTTCCGCATGTCTTTTGCAATGTTTTTCACTGCTGTTTTCATTTTTGTACAACCATTTTTTCTTGCTTTTCAATGCAAAAAACACAGACAATGGAATGCCTACCACAAAAATTACCATGCACGTCACGGCTAAATAAACGTACGGCATGTGATGTTCACCCAAGTATTCGACGGAGTAATCCACCGCCAAGACGAGATGGTCCAACCCTTCCACTTTCACCGATTTCAAGGATGAAAACAAACGCGTGCAAAGGCCTGGGTACAAAATCAATGCAAAAGCACCCACAATTTTGATCAAGGTCGATTTTTGTTTTTGTCGGTGTTTTTTCTTCATAAACCAAGCTGGAAGTCTGGCCAAAAATATCGTCGCTACCAGCATGAAGGGAAACATGCACTGCACCAACATTTTATCCAAATAAGGCAACGACAACGAGCAAGCAGTGTCGCCAAGCATCGTACCGAAATCCAAGTTGATAAACCCCAACCCGAGCGACATTTCACGCAATTGTTTTGGCCATGGAATATCAAAGGTGAAGGTCAAAGAAGTAAAGATTTGCATCCATGAATATAAAATCTTGATCCGATCAAATATGATGTGAGCGTCACTACGGCTGGATGCAGCTGTTGTGCTTCGAGTTGTCCTCATCAACGCCATGTTGATTGCTTGGTCCCCTACCAGTCGGCTCGTGGCATCCAATTGTTTGTCTTTTTCAATTTCTTCTTGTTCTTTGGTCTTTTGGTTCTTTTCTTCCTCTTCCTCTTCGTCCTTGTTCTTGTTCTTTTTCTTTTTTCCACCACCACAACAACAACATTTCTTTTCCATTTTTTTCTCCAAACGGTTCATCTTCTGAAAAACGTCATCAGCATCTGTTCGCACTCTTAAAAAGACCACCGTAAATATAAGAAAAAACACTGCCATGATGACACACATCAATAGAATGACAAAACTTAGCGAAGCCCCGCCAGTACATTTTAAACATTTGCCCTTGGACATGGTGTAATCTTCGTTCAAACATGACATGCAACCAGGACCCCCGTACGCTTCTTCGCCATCATTCTTGCATTGGTCGTTTGGATCAAAGGATGTACCACTGCGGTTGGCATTGCCGGAACAACGTTCTTTGGCTTTTGCTTCCGGGTCTAAACTGGAAGAAAAAGCAAGTTTGCAATCCGAATAATCGACGGAAAAAGGACCAACACGCCAATAACCAGGTACAGTCGTCAGGTTCTCCAAAGAAATACCATCCAATTCGGAGCAATCCGCGCCAGCTGGGCACGCTTGACATTTTCCTTTATCGTTTTGATAATAGCCTTGTCCCGCATCTCCCGCATCTCCTTTGCAAAGGCAGGCAGAAACATTGGTACTTCCAGTGACCTCACCCGTGGTGCGATCTGCGCTGCATTTGGTACAATCTCGGTTCGAAGCTTTCCCCGTCACGCTTAAATACGTATCCACACCACATTCTTTGCACGATGTTTCACCTTTGCCGTCTTGGTATTGACCGATTTGACACGCGGTACAATTCCCTCTGGAACTTCCATACTTTCCTAAATCACACCCACTGCACGTAGCTGCACCTTCAATCGTGGTCGTTTCCCCCAATTTGCATTGTTGGCATTGTGTAGCATCAATGTCATCGCCCTGTCGAGCAAATCCCAATGGACATTTTTCACAACCGTCCCCAAACGTCCCCGCACCACACGCTTGGCATTTAGCACTGCCAACATCCGACAACCACCCAAGGGGGCAATCAATACAACTACTGTTCCTTCCTTTTCCTCCAAAATACGTCGATTTTAAACAAGATTTGCACGCCGCGGCACCTGAAACATTGTTGAATTCACCGGGACTGCATTTTGTACACGACGCTTGTCCTTGATCACTTTGACTAAATCCACTTGGGCATTCATGACATCCAGTAGCATCCATACTGCTGGTTCGGTACTGGCCAGAAGGACATTTACCACAAGCACCACCACTACCGATACCCGCTTCACCAGCGTCGCATTGAATGCACTTAGCACTACCTTTCTCGGCCTTGGCACCATTACCACAGGAATCGCATTGGGTCGAATTTTCTCGTTCGCTTTTTGTGTTTTTAGGACACTTGTGGCACGACGATTGGCCCGATATGTTCTGAAATGTACCTGGGATGCAAGGAAGACAAGATGCCTGGCCTTGGTTGCTTTGAGTAAAACCACCAGGGCATTCATAACACAAAGCAGCATCCATACTGCTTGTACGGTATTGACCGGCAATACAACTTTCACAGCCAACACCATAGGTTCCGGCACCGCATGCTTGGCATTTCGCACTGCCAACAGTGGACGACCATCCAATTGGGCAATCAATGCACGTCGAATTTCTTCCTTTGCCACCGTAGTATGTATTTTCAGCGCAAGGTTCACATGCAGCACCGTCAACATTGTTGTACGTTCCAGATTGACATTCACGGCACTTGGTACTTTCGGGATCCGAATTGAAACCGGCAGGGCAATGCACACACGTTGAAACGTTTTGAAATGTACCGGCTGAACATGGCACACACGTCGCGTTCTTTTTAATCTTCCCACGCACACATGTATCACACACTCTATCCCCCCTTTGGATGGTAAACTTTCCTTCACTGCACGGAATGCAATCCGCAACGGTGTCATGAGCCACCTCTTCTTGGCGGTCGTCGGTGATGTACGTGTCGGCTGGACATGTGTTGCATTGAACACTTGTAACATCGAATTGATCTTGGTACTTGCTAAATCCACACACTCTGCATCCCGTGAAATCGTCGTATTCGTAACCTTTTGGGCACGTCAAACAAGAATGAATTGAATCGTGTTTGGTTTCATCGTGACCAAAATCTTCAATGTAACGGCCCGTTGGACAACTTTTGCATGTCACGTCAAAGGATAAATGAGCGAATTCGTTGTCCGTGAATCTACCAGCGGGGCAGATGGTACTGTATTTAGAGGAAGAAGATAAGTTGTCATTAAAAGATGTCTTATCCTTGTATACTTGGTACACAGTACAAAAGGACGTATCACGTACCAATTGAGTGGATCCACAACAGCGAGAATTCGACCACGCGCGCATTTTTGACACGACGCACTCTTCGCACGACTTGATTTGCCTTGTTCGCACTTCGTACAATTTAAATTACTGTTTGGTTGATTGTTCAATGACATCCAACCTGAAGGGCAAGCTTTACAGGACCCCCCGCCATCAGTCGCATTGAATGGGTGCAAATGAGGATCGGCCATATAGGATCCAATGTCACAACACCCAGATCGACCGTTGCCGTCCACAAATACATTTTCGGATAGCCACTTGTTGCCACAAATCGTTCGATCAAACGCCGATGGAGCAAGAAACATGTCTGTCATGGCAATGACATTGTTAACATCCTGTGATATAAAAAAAAAAGTGTTGAAAATACAATTGTGAATATTTTTCATCAAAAAAAAGAGGGAAAAAAAAAACATTTTTACCCATTTTGATAGATCACTATTGAATGCCCTTGCTGCATAAAACATTTCGTGCATCTCCGTGGCCTTTTGAACATCCTGCGGTAAAAAGAAAGTGTATGATTGTTAAAAAAATATTTTTTCAAAAAAAAAATATATAAAAAAAAAATTTACCCATTTGCTCAAATCACTGTTAAATACTTGCGCGCCTTTGAAGACATGTTTCATTTTCGTGACCTTTGCTACATTCTGCGAGTTAGACAAAAGTGTTGAAAATACATTGGTTAATGAAAAATAATGAAAAATACGGTCAAAACAATAATAATAAGTAAAAAGCCTATACCCACCCATTTTGAAATGTCGGCGTTGAAGGCCTGAGCTTCTTGGAACATTGCTTCAAAAGACGTAACTTTGGCGGTGACCCATTTCGAAATGTCCTGATTGAACATATACGCTTTTGTGAACATTACGTTCATATACCGTACATTAGACATGTCCCATTTGCTTAAATCGCTATTAAACAATGACGCCGTTTCGAACATTCTGTGTGTGGTGGTTACTCTGGAAGTATCCCACTTAGAAATGTCTTTGAAATAAGTGTTGTTAAAAAATAAAAAAATTCGTCAAAAATAATTGCAAAAATGTTGTCAACGTAAGGCACGTACCTTGATCAAAATTTGTGGCGCCGTAAAACATCTGTGACATGTCATTTACATTCGTCGTGACCCACTTGCTGATGTCACCGTCGAATTTTTGGGCAGCTCTAAACATACTCTGAAATGTTGTCACTTTGGAAACATCCCAGGTGCTAATGTCGCCGTCGAAATTGGCAGTGCCACCAAACATATAATACATGGTGGTTACTTCCGATGTAATCCATTTTGACAGGTCCTGGAAAAGAAGAGAGACATAAAAACAGTTGATGATTAATCAATCCGCTTCACTCACTGCAGCAGCAGTTTTTAATCTTCAACTTAGGAACAGTAAAGAGTCATTGTTTAATCATTAATCATTTTAATCTTCAACTTACCTGATTGAAGGCAGAACCATAGAACATCGAGTGCATATTTGTTAGCTTGGCAACATTCCAGTTTGGCATGGGTTGATTGTATGGCGACGAATCAAACATAGCATTCATCGTCCGTACATTCGAGACATCCCACTTTGAGAGGTCCTGTTGAGTTTAAGAAAAATTAAATGCGAAGGCGCGGGGGCAGCAAGGGTCAAGATGGAAAACTAACGTTAGAGCAATATATTTTATTGTTGTCATTATTAAGGTGGTTTTTCTTACCTTGTTAAAACTCGAGTGTCGAAATGCCGATCCCATACCAGTAACTTTTCCAACGGACCATTTCGAGACGTCTGAGTTGAATGCTTTGGCATTATTAAAGATACCGTACATATTAATTACGTTCTCCGTGTTCCAAGCAGAGATGTCGCCGCCAAACCCAGAATTAAAAAACAGATCCTGCATTGTTGTCACTTTGGAAACATCCCAGGCAAGGTTTTGATTAAAGGATGTTGCATAATGAAATGTATCATGCAAGGTTGTGACTTTCGACACATCCCAAGCGCTCAGGTTTTGGTTGAACGAATGTGCGTGCATGAATGTTTTGTGAAGGGTCGTGACTTTTCCAACCTTCCATGTTGAAATATCCTAAAAAATATAATAAAAATAAATAAAAAAAGAAGAGTTGTGAGAAAATACAACAGTTGGAATTGCCGTTTCAGTTGTTTCCTTACGTGATTAAAAGCGCGACTATTATAGAACACCCCATCCATGTTGGTTACTTTCCCCACGTCCCAGGCTGCCATCGGTTGGTTGTAGACGAAACCGTGATGAAACATATCGACCATCGATGTAACACGCGAGACGTCCCACTTGCTAAGGTCCTGGTTAAAGTTTTCGGCGTAACGAAATGTAGTAGACATAATGGAAACTTTCGACGTATCCCACTTGCTCAAATCTTGATTGAAATGACCTTTGTTATTGAACAAACTTGCCAAACTTTCTACTCTTGAAATATCCCATTCACCGATGTGCCCGTTTGCTTCGGCATAAATTGGACATGAACCATCGGATGTTTCAACTGTGCATGCATCTACAGCAGCTTTGAGCTCAGCGTAACTGGCGGGGGCAAAAACAGCTTCAGTGGATACTAAAACGAACACGACAAGGAAAATTAACGAAACAATCACATCCAAGACACCCATTTTCGATTGACGTAATTCTGGGTCGATCGGTTAAAATGCCAAAATCGAGATATTTATTTTTTGCAATTTTTTCTGCTTCGTTGTTTTCAGTTGTATCAAAATGAAGTATCAAAGTGCCCCCTTCTACGACAAGAAATTGCCGTAGCTAGTTGCCGTATCTGTTCGGTGCGTTCTTTTTTTGAAGTGATCCAGAAAAAGAGGATTGAGATTATAATTATCGCGGATACGTTTACTGAATCGATGTGTTTGATTAGCCGCGGTCGATCGGTCAGCAGTTGAACACGAGGAAGTGTTGTAATTTATTTGCAACGCCGCTTGATGCAGTTGACACGGGGAAGTGTTGTAATTTATGTAGAAACGCGTAACCGTGTTTCTTTTTGGTTTTGCAAAACGAAACCAGCAGCAAGGAGAAAAAATGAAAAACATCAGAAGATGTTGTGACCTGATCTTCCCTGACGGCATACAGGTATCTATCTAGATATAACAACAGATTTCTTGCAACATTTGGAACAGGGCAATTAAAAGACCGCCAATGAAAGAATGAAGATCATAACTGATAAAAACTATATTTATTTATTACGTGGAACCACTGAAGAACTCAGCTGTTGTCGGGTGCCATGCCAAGATGCTTCCATCTGAATCAGGAGCACCCAAAAGTTACACAGAAGCACCCCGAAAAAAAAATGCCCGCATCCCGATACAACCTATACCCACATTGTACTTGGTGCGACAAAGAGATACACATTCATTACATTTTACATTACAATTTTCTCAATACCATACACATCTACTAGAGGGACAAAAACACCACGGCCACCACACAAGGATTGCACAAAAAACCATTCCATCTTCCATTTATTATCTGTTTGCATTTTCTTCGGCCGCCATTTTTACTTTCATTTGATATATTTGAATCACCTGCGCCAATTGTTCCCTTTTCTGTCGAATGGTCGATTCCAATTGCCCAGTTCGTTCCGACAAAAATTTCACTTTACGATTGAAAAATCCTTCTGCATCTTTGCAATTGCGTTCCACGTAATACCCGGCACCGTATTCCACCAACACTTTTTTATTGGAGGCGATGGTAGCAGGTACATACAGCGCCTCCGTCAATGGAATCAACATTTCGGCACCTTCCGGCGATTCCTTGAAACTCACAATGGACTCTTTGGACATTCCAAATTGAGATTGAGCAACACGAAGCGATTGGTAGTTGCCCATCAGTTGTTGAATTTCCTGCCGATGTTGGATAAAAACACAGGGGTCGATGATTGTTGGTTGTGGGTTGAATCAGATGTGAACAATGTTGTTGTGGTACACCGACGAACATTTTATGGTGACAACAACGATAACAGTATGGGCACGAGGGTAGCAAGAAGATCAAAAAAAAAGAAACTAGTTAGACCAGGAGTTTTGAGTTGAGGTGTTGTGGGTGGCGGACGGGGCTTTTGCATGTGGTGGAAGATTGCGTTAAGTATTAAGACTTACGGTTTCAAAGTTCTTTTTTAATGACCCGAGATCTTGGATGGACAGGGATGTAATTGGGACTTGTTCACCTTCCATTTTTGTTGACGTGTGGGAGGAGGTGGTGGTAGGGCTTGGCAGGTGTTGTCAGGGATTCAAATGTTTTGGGGGCTCGCGACGCGACGTGCCCACTTAACAAGCCTCCTTTTTAAGTTTCGAACTACATTATTAATATATCATGTATGGTATGTACTGTAACTAACTAGTCTTTCGAAAAGTTGAAAAGACCACTGAGATGAGACCAGACCCAGACCCCAGTGACAAAAGCAGTGCGAATTTATTGGCACGTAATAAGCGAGAATCCGGTTCAAGATACGTACCTGGTAGCCTAAAATAAGGCGTGAGAGTCCAGTAGCAATTTAGATACATAGGTACAGGTACCTTACTACAATACATGTAGCCAGTGAGGCACAAAAAATCTTTCAAACAAACAGTCATACAGGTGTGTACTACGTGTACACACACATTCGGGTCCATATGTGTACCAGTACAAACACTGCAAAAGGCAAGGGGAAGCATTTGAAGCATAATTCCTACAAAATTTTATAATACGAGATTGTTGGTAATCTACACAGATTTCTTGGAGTTATATTCATACTAAATTCATTTACTGTACCTGTGTGTACGTGTTATTATCATTATCCCCGAACCATCACTCACCTTCACCACCCTTCAAAATTCCGCGCTTTTCGTCACCATTTGCATTTTTGGACTCATGCCATTCACATTGACTTCCACACTGGCGACCAATTCAAACGTTAACAAATCTTCACACGTCGCTCTTTTTTCCGGTGCCAACAAAAAACAAGCGTCTAAAAACGTTGCCAACTCGTCCACGGGGTCGTCCGGGTAGGGTGGCCCCGTTTTCGCGGTCGCGACTTGAAACAGGGCCGAGAAATTGTCCGCCAAATGTGGCCAGGGACGTTTTCCCGTGGCCATTTCAATGACCGTGCACCCCAACGACCACACGTCGGCACTGCGGCCACTGCCGCTCTGTTTGATGACTTCGGGCGCCATCCACGGCACCGACCCACGAATGCTGCGCAAACTTTCGTCCATGGACCCGGTGGCGGCCCCTTGCAATTGTTTGGAACAACCAAAATCCGCCAATTTTGCAATGCCCGTTTCCGTCACCAACACGTTGGCACCTTTGATGTCGCGGTGGATGATGCCTTGCTGGTGCAAATAATTCAAGCCTTTCAAAATTTGTTTCGTGTACCGCCGAATGATTTCCGTGCCAAACGCACCAAATTGTTTCAACATCTTGGACAACGACCCACCCGGGACATATTCCAAAAAAATATACACTTGGGGCGTCGCTCCGGACAGTTGCGTGTAATCTTCTTGTGCCTTTTCAGTGCCCAAGTACCGGACAATGTGCGGGTGTTCTAAACTTTTCATCACTTGAATCTCTTTCTCCAACGCCGTGATGCGCGCCGTCGCGTCCTCCCCCAACGAGATGCGAATGGACTTGACACAAAACAATTCACCCGTGGTTTGGTTCAACGCCATGTGCACGTGGCCGTACGTGCCCCGACCAATTTGTTCACCCTTTTTCCAGACCAAGGGCGTGGGTGACCCAGTCAACCCACCGTTGCGAAACAATTGCCGCTGCCCCATGGTGGGTTTGGAAGCCGTGTTGTTGCCCTCCGTGTTGATGTCCATCGAGGACGAACGAGATGCCCGCCGTCGTGGTTGCAATTGTTGGGTGACTTTGGGTGGTGGTTGTTGTTGCTGTTGTTGCTGTTGTTGGTGCTGTTGTTGGTGCTGTTGGTGCTGCTGTTGGTGCTGTCGCTGCTGTTGGTGTTGTTGGTGTTGGTGGTGCTGGTGGTGCTGTTGTTCCTTGATCAAATCACTCGAGGTAATCAGTGCGTCTGCCGCATCATTGACGTCTTGCGTGGTTTGGGTTCGACGTGCCGCCAAAATATTCTCGGCGGCCACGGTTGCTTGGGCCGTGGCACTCGTGGCACTCGTGGCATTCGTGGCATTCGTGGTACGTGGCGTGGTTGTCAATATGGGGGAAGGTACCGTTGATGGAATTGCATTGGTTGCAGTGGTCGCAGTGTTGCCTGTGTTTGCCTCAGATTGAACGACGGGCGC
>Ga0115007_10002872_pt1 | contig 10541 bp, 5 predicted proteins | sample ArcOceMetagenome_2_FD_87166 | JGI IMG/M metagenome (GOLD analysis project Ga0115007, IMG submission 87166) | Marine eukaryotic phytoplankton communities from Arctic Ocean - Arctic Ocean ARC135M Metagenome | ecosystem: Environmental > Aquatic > Marine > Oceanic | place: Arctic Ocean | collected...
TAAAAATACTGGAAAGGAAGAGATTATAATGGACGGTACAGAAATTTGGTTTAGACGGAATCAAGGTCGAAGTGTCCTAGATCATAATTGGAAAACACGTGATGAACGTCTCAAACTTCATGTATTGGCTACATGTGCACCAAAAGTCAATGAAAATTTTCGTAATTACGATCTTGTAATTAATGGTCAACTCTTCGCGACATTACCACATTATGGTCCAGAGGGTTCAAACGCACCTATTCCTCCCCCAATGGGACAAGACAATCTTAATTCGATTATTCAAATCTTGTATCCTGATGGATATTCTCCACCTGTCGATAAAGAACAACAACAACAACAGCAACAACGACAGGAGGAAAATGGACATCATCATCAACAACAACAACAACACAACGTCGTTGTAGATCCTTCACATAGGGATGATGTGATGACAACAACTGAAGCAACAATTGGCTCGTCGTGGGGTTTAGTACCTGATGTTGACCTGTTAGGGGGGGGTGATATTGTACCGGTGCAGCAACATCAACAACAACAACAACAAGTAGCATCTACTACTATAACTAATAGTGATATCTCTCAACCTATGTTGGATTTATTGGGGTAAATCGGTCGATTATTATTCTTATGTGATGTATGCATCTGTTTTGATCAGCCTATTAGCTAATAATGTAATGTCGAACGAACGAACGAACAACTAATTAATAAGTCTGAGTCGAGTCGCTCTTACTTGGATCTAAGGAATGCATGATGACAGCTAATCCATGGGCCATTTATTGCCCTCTGAGCTAATCAACTACGTAAACCAAAAATAAACAAAGTTGATAGATCAGATAAGAGCTAATAGAACTAATTACTCTAGATAATATAATGTAATGAAGTGATAACTAGGCATGTAACTGTAGATGATTGTATTTTTAAAGAAAAGAGATGTAAAACTACTATTGACATTATTTTACATTGATTGGTTCTGCGTTAGCTCAAGTGCTAGGCCAAGAAGAACTAGTAGTAATACTTATAGAAAAGATGTAAAACTGTATAAAAAACGTCTCGAAAAAGGAAGCCCAGGCAAAAGATCAGACATCAATCGGTGGCTTTTTACATACTCTTTAAGTACTATAAAGTACTAAATAGAATAGCGTATTAATACCGCATAATATTACTTTTATTGAAAGGTGTTGTTAAGTACGAGGCTACTAGTATTATATGAAATTCGTCTAGCTACATAGTAATATTATTGTAATGATAAATTTCTGTAGAAAAAAATGATAGTCTTTTTAATAGTATATAATATGTATATTATTTAATACATTTATTTAGGAAAGACAACATAGTTATACATACATGCATATATACACAACATGTATTGGGATTTTAATCTACACATTCCGATCATAGTATCGTATTGTGGTATCATATCGTATAATATTTCATATATACACGTTTTATGTGCAATTCATGGTGTAGGTCGAACAGAATCGCCCCTTTTCAACATGGGTCGATCCATATCAAAAAATGATGATGATTCTTTTTCTTCTTCTTCTTCTTCACAATTTTCCATTTCTTCTTCGTCGTCGTCGTTATCGTGATGGTATAATTCTTCATCTGATTCTTCTTCCTCGTCCTCATCCTCCTCATTTTTGTTGCTGTATTCTTCAATCCAGCATGGATGAACGAGTTCACCTGTGGATGGATCAACATACATTTCATCTTCTTCAAAAACTGATTCCCATTTCCATCCTTCAGATGCGTATTCGTATCGATTCTTTTCAGCAATTTCTTGAATTTCTTTTCTATCTCTCCAATAGGCTTGTTTAATACGATTTGAATATTTATGTCTAGATGGAATAGGAATAACTAATACATTGTCATCGAATCGAATCCTTCTTATCGTAGATGATCTTCTTCTTGTTGGTCGTCTATTATTATGATCCGTTATAGTGGCAGCAGAATTCTTGTCATTGTTGTTTCTTTTGTTGATCGTGGTGGCTATGGTGTTACTGCTGATGTGCAATGATGAAGTTGTGCTTTCTCCCCGAAGTGGCTGAAGAAATGGGGCGTGATAAGGCGAAAGTAGCGGGTTGGTGTGGTATTTGATTTCGTTACGAATACAATGAATTTCCGCACTACTTGGCGATGACGATTGTTTCTTATGTATACCAAGACGATGTAACAATCGTGAACGGATTACACGACCACCATCTTGACCTTGACCTTGATGTTGTTGATATGATGACATCGACTTTGTTGATGATGTCGTGATGGTTGATGCTTGACAAGGGTAGGGTCTCGCATAAAACGAGGTCGCTGCTGCTTTGATTACTACCATCGTGATTGCTTATATTATATAAACAAGTATTCACGTATGATTGGGATAAATAGTGCCAGTTACTGTATATGTAATTGGATTATTGTGTTGATGCCTTGTTGATATATTTTTTTATGAAATGTGTTAGAAAATGGATCGTGGAAAGAGTAGTAATGTCATGAGTTCGCAGTTGGGATTGATTGTTGTTGTTGGTTTACCGTACTAGCATTTGGTTTTGATGCTGCTTGAGATGTTTTTCAATCATCAAAAAAACCATTCTTGAAAATGCTGAGAGAAGAAGTTCGCTCTTTCACAGCAATAACAGAAGATCAAACTGTAACGTGTTGCTGTTACGCTCACGACGTTTGTTGACTTTGGTGACACGATGAATAAGAATTGCCTTAAATAAAGTACATATATCAGAACACCAAAGAACAGCTAAAACGACGTCGTCACGTTTCGGTGTTTGAAAATTTTATGCTGCATCACAAGTTTTGCTTCGCAAGTACACTGCTTGTACATTGTGAGTAGTACAATGACTCTCCAATTTATAAGTTACCAGATTCTGAGCTTTCTTGATCCAAGAGCACTATGTTTCTGGTATCCTATTGATCTTGGCTTCAATAGAAATATATTATCATCCAATCATTCAGTCTGTGTCAGTTTTTGTGGTGCATATATTTATATATATATATATATATACTGTAATAAGATGTCTCTACTATGAATTCAAAGAAGAAAGCGGAGCAGTGGTTTTGTGATCTTCCCTTCTTATTATGATCTGGACAAAATCACACAGCATGTGTCAAATAAGGAAATTTTACCCAAAAAACAACACAGTGCGCATGTGCATTTACGCACACTTTGATTGTGGTGTTGACCCAACCAACAATCAAACATACCATCATCAGAACAGAAGCAACAGCAACCACTCATCAGTCAACAATCAATTGATCAGTCTTCAAAATCATGTGAGAGATGAAATACCACAGAATAGGGTTACAGTAGTATCCAGCAGCAGCATAGAGGTGAGAATGGTACTTATTGATCCTGTTGGAACAATATAAAATAATACCGTCATAAAATATATTACAGCATCATCAACAAACACTTCAATAGGTGTGGTCTCTTCTAATGGACCTATATGGTAACAAAAACAAACACCTCACTAAGTCATTGTAATGTACCATATTCCAGCTGTCAAATTTGATTTAACTTCCCCATCTGGTTGGTACCAAAATATACCATAAAATAATGTCTCCTTTCTCAACTTTTTGAAATGTATATCCTCCTCCAATTTCTCTGGTTTGTTGTTTATTCTAATGCAATAAATACTTTCTCATATTGGTAAGGGAGTGAATTTCAATGTCTATTTAGAAGATGACAAGCTTAAGCTATTTGCAGTATGCATCAGATTGGTCTCTATTGCTGTTAAGAAAGATACACATTATTTTATTGTTGTGGGAATTTTGAATATAAATGCAATAGCTAGCTTGATTTTTTAGAATCTATGTGTAGGATCAAGGGAGATAGGTCAAGATCCTGAGAATGTTAACCCCTTCAATAGATATAGTCATCTGTGAATCAAATAACCTCATGTACTGGTATTTAAGTATATGATAAGATATCCACGAAAAAATGTTTCTTTAATTCTTCTTATATATGATGCTATGGAAATATTTATGTATCTATATTCAGTTTCTATCCTTGTTACAATAGGTCCTTTTGTGTAGTTTAAAAGGGTAGCAAGTTTTCGTGTTGCTGTATGTAGTAAATATAAAAGAAAAAAAAGCTGTACTTACTATATGCCTAGCAAGACTAATTTTTGTCTGAATTCTATTCAATAACACCCTAATTTCAGAAGTCTAGGCTACAACACAAGCTAGAGAAATCAGATAAAATAAAGCTATGATAAAGTCAATCCCTCATCTTTCTTTTCTTCTTCTTTTACTACTAGACGAGATAAAACTTGTATTGTCCATCAACTAGAAGTACAAGTAGATGTATAACTAATAGTAGGAAGATAATAGGATTTTGTGGTCAAATGAAGGTTAATTTATATATTTTAAAAGTCACGGATTCAATCAAATAGTATTATTGCTTATCATACCGGCATGTACAATGCGAATACTTATTATTAGCTTGGCGTGCCGTTGTCGTCGTCGTCATTCAATCAAAATTATCTATTTATTATCATTTTTTTTCGTCACCATCAGATCCTTCGAATGATTCTTGATCGTTATTATTACTATTAATACCAACCTCATCCATCATTCTTGCAGCCAATTCCAACTCTTTAGTCTGCATATTTTCTTCATGTCGAGCTAAATGTGCAGCAACTGTTTCCCGTTTCCGTTCACCCAATACCTGTCGAATCGAGCCCATACTTTTTTGTACTTTTTTAAATCGTTCCGGTTGGGGAAATATCAATTGACGTCTACGTGACAATTGTTGTTCCGTTAACAGCATATTCTTTTCTTTATATAACACATACCAAAGCCGATGTAAGTCTTCATATGACTTACGACGTAATTCCGTAACCGACCATTGTCGACCAACAATTTCCTGTCCTCGTATTTGTCTATCAATAGGATCTCGGAATGCATCAAGTGGATTTGGTGCGTATTCTTTATTTGCAACGATCGTAGAAGAATACGATCGACGATTATTATATAAATCGTGTTGTACATTATTATTAGTAGAAGCGATGGCGGCAACCGCGTGTCTTGTAGTAGTAGCAGCAATAGTAGCAGTAGTAGTAGTAGTAAATAATCCGATTCCTCGACGCGCCAATAATTGCGTGTTATTTCTGCACGCCATGCTGAACATCTTGTTAATATACCGAAACTCAAGCAAACGTCGTTCTTGTTATATGAATAATGGTAAACGATATAATGTAGTAGTGGAAAGAGATTTATTATTGTCGTCTGCTGGAGGTATTGCTGCTACAGTATACTTGTAGTAGTTGTAACTCAACTTATTGTTGCGTTGTGATGTGTGATTGTGATTTGATTTGTAGAATGTATTCGGCGAACAGACCTTTTGAGCGTTTGGGAAAAAATTCCCTTTTCCCACACACCCCAGACAAAAGATAGCACAAATAAAAATAAAACACACAAACACACATACTACTAATACGTAAACACAAACACAGCCAGGTGACACCCTCATTAAAACGACAAAGGTACACATCTTACACTCATACGAATGAACAATGAACATTCGACGATGGCGATTGGAAGAAACCAGCAAATTCAGCTTTATTGTTGGTGAAACAATTCGATATCGAAAAGAAGAAAGATAAGAAGAGAAATGGAGGGTCGCGTAGGACAGGCTGTTGACGTCGTTGTTGTTTCTATGTATCATCCCGTTATTGACGTTGACAGGAAAGTCGACGATGATGATGATAATGAAAATTCTTCGAAACGAAATGATGGACTGGATGATTTTAATCATCCACGAAAAAGACGGAATTTAATCCTTCGGGAACTTTATTCAAGACAACAAAGACAAAACAATGACGTAAATACAAATGCAAATGTTGTTTTTCAAACTCCAACATCTACAACAACAACAACAGCGAATCATAATAATAATAATATTGATTTGTACCGGAAAATTCATTCGGATGGATTGATTGATTTTTTATCAACTGCATGGAAACAATGGGATTCATTAGGTGATCTGGGTCGTGATCCTTCCTGTATCCCATCCTCTTCCTTAGTATTATCAGCATCTTTAACATCAAAAATAAGAACTCCACCATTAATTCCATGTAATTTTCCATTGCCGAGAGCAATACATCAACAACGACGATCAAAAAATGTTATGGGACAAATTGGATACTACTGTACCGATACCTGTACACCGGTCTTTGCAGAATTATTAGAAGAATTAGAATGTGATGCAAGAATTGTATCAACCGCTGTTGATATTGCAATCAATAATAATGCATCAAACGTCGTTTACGCATTATGCACTCATCCCGGTCACCACGCAGCTCGAGATAGTTTTGGTGGATACTGTTACGTGAACAATGCCGCTTTAACCGCTAGGTTACTTCAAGAACGACTAGTTTCATCACCACCATCGTCACAACAACAGACATTACCGAAGGTAGTAATCCTCGATGTTGATTATCATTGTGGGAATGGAACAGCATCGATATTTTATAATGATCCAAATGTTTTCGTCATTTCAATTCATTGTCATCCTGATTATGAATATCCATTTCATTCTGGATACGAAGATGAGACTGGTGGTGATCAAGCAGATGGACTTACATTGCATATACCATTATTACCAGGAACGGCATGGGATAATGAATATAAAGATATATTACAAAATAATATTGCGAAAAATGTTACATTATTAAGATTTAATCCTGATGCATTCATTTTAAGTTTAGGTCTTGATACGCATATGAATGATCCATGTGCAACACGACGTGCTGGATTTCAATTATCAGGTAATGATTATAAATTCATGGGAGAATCAATTGGTGAAATTATTACTAATATTAATATTGTTCGTAATAGTAATAATAGTACAACAAAGACAACCACCAGCATTCCGACTATTGTTTTACAAGAAGGTGGATACGAGATGACACAAGTTCCATCAGCCGCTACTGATGTCGTGTTGGGGATGGCATGCAAAATACGAGAATACGTTTTAAAGCCGATTGTGAATGTAGACACAGAAACAGTATGAGAGAAGCGACAGTCACGATATTGTCATATAACTACGTTTTGTATAAAAGTACCAAGGATACTCGGGTACTTTACTACCTAAAATAATAAGAATCACGAATCAAATATTAATGCATCAGATGGCTCCATTCAGGCACATATAGTCGTACAATGATGCAGGACCCTAACTAGCGATTTAGCAATCGATTTACACTTGAAGCTACCAATGGTATAGGGCATTATTTCTAAGTAAATGTAGATATAATAAACTTCTATTCTATTGAAGTTTCGAATTATTTAGACAAATAATAACTCTTTCGAAGAAGAAAAATTAAACATATCAATAGCGCTTGTCCGATAGGTCATATGTAACCACAGTATCGTCATTGTTTTCAAAGGAATCCTCAATCAACGCAGCTACCCTCGCATGATCTCCTTTGCCGAATCGATAAGAAAAGCCGTAAACACAGATCGATGACGACGATTGGTCGTAATCAATGCGGCCACCACCAGTCACATCAATGTATACGTTTTCATATCCAGGAACGCAATGAATCCATTCCGATAATTGTTTAGCTATGTTGGCGTGATAAGGCCCCCCACATTCATTCGGCGCGGCGCTTTGGACAAACCAACGTGATCTTGGAATTTTTCCTTGATCCGTTACATCTTCGTCGGCTTTTTTGCCGTTGCTGTCTACTAGTACCGGATCTCGTAGTTTGGCTACAATATACTTATTGCTGCCAGGGGACAGTTGAACAGAGGGCGGTAGCAAATCGGGGCGAAAGTTATTGGTATCTTTATCATTAGCAAGTTTATCATGGATACCATCCTTGGCGTCATCGTCATCGGTGTCTATCCTTTTTCCCATTTTTAGTTCCGTCGTTACAATATTACCATTGTCAACCTCCTTTTGGTCGATATCACTAATGATACCATCACTAGCAATGTTGTATTTGTCTATGAACGGAGTCCACCATGCCTTCTCCAAAGTAGCCTGGATCCATCTATCATTTTTGTTGGAACGACCAATTATAATGTCTCTTCTTTTTTTCTTATGCCATACCATTTCATAGTTAGGATCTAGAAACCCAATACTGCAGCATTGCAATGCTAAAAGTTGCGGATACAAAGGTTGTGATGGTGATTCCTCTCGATGTCCTCCCTCCTGTGTAGAAGTAACGACTGTCGGAAGTATTGCTCCACCATATTGTTCATCTCCCACGATCGGAAACCCCAATCGACTCAACTGTCCTCGAATCTGATGAGTTCTTCCAGTAATCAATTTCACGTAGACTTCGGCAACGGCTTTCACGGAAGAAGGCATTCTCGTACCGGTACCGGTACAGGATGATATTGCTGCTTTTGGCCAAAGATCATCAGCTAAACCTTTTTCTTCACGTTGACTTTTACTTGAATCAATCGCGATGTCAACTGATGAGGAAGATTCATAAGCGGATAGGGGAATGGGTTCTGAAACATGCGTAATTTGCATGATACACTCTAACCAATTCGGATTATTACCGTCATCATCAATATCATCGCTATCGGGTATACTTTCCACAAATTCCTTGGGAGCTCTGTCAGATACTTTTAGATAATGTTTGATGATCGTACTTGTATTGTCACTGGAGGAGGAAGACGATTCTGGTCGTTGTAATTTTGAGAGGCGTTGCCAGGCTTGCAATGCAGATTCTCCTTGGTTTTTTCCGTCTTTGTCATCATTCGATTGGATACACACCAAGCATTTGTATCCTTTTTCTATTTTCGGCTTACTGTCGTTGCTACTACTGTAGCTATTATTCTGAACATTACAGCTCATTGCTGGTGTAATATTATTACTTTTGTCGATTTGTACAGGGCTGCTTCTGTTGCTGTTACTTTCGTTGTTTCGTGTCTTACGACGAAGTAATTGCGAAAAATAGGCAGCGAATTCTGGTGATGTAGCCAATACCAACAAGCCCGATGTATTTATATCGAGACGTTGAACCGGGGACAGATATGGTGGACGATAAGGATCCTCTTGGTTATGTTGTAAATGCCCAACATTGCTGCTGTTGTTAACACTACCAGAATTTGTTATGTTACCGTAATAATTTTGTTGCTGTTGCTGTTGCTGTTGCTTCTGCGAGAGAGAAAGTTGATGGGCGACGTTTTCAACGGCATTATCAACCGTTGCATGAACGGGTATGAGGTGTGGTTTTTCAATGATACAATATCCCGGGCCGTGCTGCTGTATCACAACAGGTAAATTTCCATCGTCGTCGTCGTCTGTATTATTGTAGCTTGGAAACGACCAGTCAGCCTCATAAACTCGATGAAAACGTCTAGGAGTATGATGGATTCGTAGATATGCACCCTCTTCAAGCGCCATGGTAGAGTTTGACAGAGATAAACGAGAGGGTTTCACACTCCTATTGGATGTATCGTGTCGGTTTTTTTTCTTATTATTGGTTGTGTTGAAGACTTTTATTTTGTCATTTTGTGATGATGATGAATCTGAATTTGTTTCGATTTCGATCTCGTTATTCTCTTCTGAAAGCAGTAGTTGATTTTGTCGATAATCATCAGCTGACAAGTACCAAATAGAACCAAGATACAATAATTGTCGTGGTGTCATGGGCATACCAGGTGGATGACGTTTCAATTGACAAGCAATGATTGTTGCCTGATCGTCATAGGTTGTCTGGTCGTCATTGTCATTGTCATTGTCATCTTCAACTATCAACAATCGACTGTTGTTTCCATCAATATCTTCTTCGTCGTTACCATCCAAATGAGATGAGCCTAATGTGATCATTGATCGAAGAATAGCATATTCAACTGTAACAGGTGTATCTTCCTTTGCCACTTGTACGTGTTCGGCGAATTCGGAAAAGGGTTCTGTGCTGCCCGTCCAGGTAGAATGGAAAAGACAGCCTTGTCGCCGTCGGTCGGAACTTCTGTGGTTATAAGTTGATATATGACATGGTAATGAACCATGACGTAAGCTTCTTCTCATAATTCGTGTCATTTTGACACTTGTCGTTGTCGTTGCTGTCATCGTCGTCGTCGTCCAGGCATGACAAAAATGATGTTGTGACGGCATCGACAACGACGATAAACGACGAACCCCTTGTCGAAGTAGATCATTATTTGTCGTCAAATAAAGCAGTGTCATGATGATCCACTTCATCCTTCTTACTCTGCCTTTTTTCAGAGCATCGGTCCTGTTGCCTTCTTTCTGTCTTATTGATTGGTGCTATTACATATTGTGAATACGGTACAACGGTACAATAAACGACAACAAATTAAAAAAATCACAAATTCTTGTTCATTGTCGTCATCATGAGTGCGCACGCTTATATATTGCATGAGTGGATGCGATGTTTTGGCGCGCCATAAGTATGAATTGTTCTATCATAGCATTTTCCGATTCGGTATTAATACACTCTTTTAGTCTAGTTCGGTCTATAATTTTCTTGTATGTACAAAACAAGCGCATCATGCAATTTTGGTATATGAGTAGTAAAAGAAACTTGCACTCTAATAATTTTAGTTAGCTA
>Ga0115007_10002876_pt1 | contig 10537 bp, 9 predicted proteins | sample ArcOceMetagenome_2_FD_87166 | JGI IMG/M metagenome (GOLD analysis project Ga0115007, IMG submission 87166) | Marine eukaryotic phytoplankton communities from Arctic Ocean - Arctic Ocean ARC135M Metagenome | ecosystem: Environmental > Aquatic > Marine > Oceanic | place: Arctic Ocean | collected...
ACCTGACAATCAATGGCATCGAAGAAAACGTCAGATCCGTCATTGTAGTCCACCATCAAAGCAACACCGTGATCAGTGCTTGTCTTTTTCATATGGTTGATCGGTACCGATGTATGTGTATCTAGGTTCATGAGCAAATGGACAAATGCACAAATGAAAATGACAGATGACAGGAACTTTTTTCACATGTGCAATCTCATGTATGTAGTGTACATTCATACATACATACATACATGTTACAATACACATATATCAGAATAAATCATCATCATAGAACAAGAATACTAAAGAAAAAATCTATATACCTGGTATAGTAACAGAAAATCTCAGCATACATACATGTATCTCAGCATGTCCAAGTTTCCATCACAGGATCAAGCTTCCCACACACATCACACATCACACATCACACATGTGTCACACACTACCCTAATAATACACACAACCTGTTCATCACCTTCCCACTACCGCCGCTCTTGGAATCGATGTTGTTGTACCACCGCTCACCACCACCCCCGTGACCAATCCAGGTTGTGTGTAATGTTGCGTACCCTCTCTGATGACGGATGTCGTACCTACCACACCGCCCACCGGCACAACGTGTGTTTGATTCTGTCTTGGACCGTTGTTTCCATTCATGTGAAAATCTTTGTGGATCCTGCTGATTACCTGATTTCGTAGTTGCATGGAAAATTGAGTCGCGGCTATTCCCGCGCACACCAAACCACCACTCAATGCTAACATGGTCCAAAAACTCCAGTGGTTCAATATCTGCTCACAGATCGTGCGTTGAATGATCATGGGTTCTACGTTTTCATCGCCTCCGTACATACAAATGGCCACGCTGGTGTTTTTAAAGTCACGTTCGCAAGTGGGGCTGCTGCACCCGTTCAAATAGGTGGTTACCGTCAACACCGTCAATGCAAACTCGCAACCACCAAAAGCGGCGACCAACCCTTCCCCCATGCAAAAACACGACAATCCATTGATGTTTTGTTGTTTGGCACCCCACCAACCGAACATGGGGACGCAACAGCCAAAGATAACCAGAGACATGATTGCCGCTTCGTCCACAAGATTCAAGTCGTTGCCGTGTTCGTTGAGGTAGTGGGTATGAAAAATGCTTGCCACAAAATACACCACCTGCAACACCGCAATCAACAACGCCAGATTTGCGACCGTTCGCATCACCGCAGCCAACTTTGGATCGTTGTCCGGGACTCTGATGCCGTATATTATGATCGGAGTGTTGGTCAGTTGAGACACGCTGCCTTCGTTTGTGGTGGATCGATTGCGCATGAGGCGCGTTTGCGGTTGTTGCGGTTGTGCGATCGGTATGTTGTTGTTGGTCAGTTGAGACACGCTGCCTTCGTTTGTGGTGGGTCGATTGTGTATGACCTGCCGGAAGTTGCTCAAGGCCTCCGTGTGCGTTTGCGGTTGTTGCGGTTGTGCGATCGGTATGTTGCCGTTGTTCATGGTTTCAGTGCGATTGAGGGGAAGGTGGTTACTCTCGATGGTTCATGAATACCTGGCTAAAAAGCTCAGCAGCACTCGGATTTCAAGATTGCAAAACCTCCCCGATTCGATTCCATTGAAGATTCTTCGATCTCAATAACGATGCGTGTCCTTGTTAATATATCTTATTTTCCAAAAGTAAGCACCGAAGAGTCCCTCATAGAATGCGCTACTCTTTTGCACCGTCATAGAAATAGTTTGAAACAGCGCCATTTCCTTCTCTTCGACCTTTCCTTTTGGACTCTTCCCTGGTTTCAGTTTCAAGTTTCGATTTCGATTTTCGGGCCAAAACAGTCCTCCCCATAAAATGTCGTTCCAAGATGTTGACGACCGGGAAGAAGCTCACATGAATGCCCTGGACGATATGATGGCATCTATGCTCGCTGTCGACGATTCCGTTGATTATTCCGACACAAAAGGCGGCGCAAGAGCGGCGCCCAATGCCGGCACTGGTAAAACACAAACCAAAAAAAAAAAAACAGAAGAGGCATCATTTTTAGAACAATCCAATGCACTCAAAAGTTGGAACGATGATTCGCTCGATACAGCCACGGAATCCCCCTCCTCTTCGCCACATACGTCAAAACGAAAGGGAAGAAAAAAACACAGATCTAAAAAGAGCTCACGGTCCAGCGGTAAACAGTTGTTGAAACCCCATGGGTCTGCACCCATCGAAACCGCCAGATCGAACATCGAAACCAAATCAGGATCACCAAAGTACAACACTACCACCACCCCCACCACTACCACCACTGCCACTCGTGCCCCCACCCGCACCTCTACCCGTGCTCCAACGCTCGATCTCAATGCCTACAAAAGCAACAAAAGCAACAAAAGCAACAACACCAACAACACCAACACAACCAACACCACCAACACCACCAAAAACACCAACAACACCACCAACACCACCAACAACACCACCAACAACACCAATACCAATACCACCAACAACACCACCAACAACACCAACAACACCAACAACACCAACACTCTCTACAACAGCAACAAAACTAAATCCAATCGATCGTCGACCAAAGTTATGCCCTTTCGACAAGAACAAAAACAACAACAAAAACAAGAGAGGCAACCAAAAACGTTCAACAATGAAAAAATCAAAGTGGCGGCCATGGGTAAAATTCTGGCGCTGGATCATGGTATTCAATCCGTGCAATCTGGTCGTCATGCAGTAACTGCTGTTGCTTTTGAATGCCATGGAAAGTCTCAGGGTGGAAAACGAATGTTTGTCGCGACGGAACAGGGGGAAGCCACAGTGTGGCCCTCGGCCAAAGTCGGGCACGAAGGCCATGACATCTATTGTTCACCACAACCAAACGGAAAGGTAACCACATGTCATTTTGAAGGAAATAAAGTAGCAACTGGGTATGCCGACGGTACATGTATGGTATACAACGGCAACAATGGTAAAAAGATCATGGATACCAGTCCACGCCATCCAGTACGGGGTCAAAGAAACCCAGGAAAAATAACAACATGTAAGAGGTTTCGTGTTCATTTCTGCATCTCTTTTTTGTCCTGCTTGTGTTGTACGTGTACTGACCATTTTGCACGACCCCCCTTTTGCTGCTGGCAGGTTCAATTTCAGAAGACGGCAAAACAATCATGTTGGGTGGTGGTGGGTACAAAAACAATGATCGATGTGGATGGTTGTTCGTCAGAGACATCAGCACTGGCAAAAAATTATTTGGTTTTTTAGGTAAGAATTCTGATGCCAATTGACTTGATGCATTGATTTTTCTTCACATTCACATACTCAAAACATCATGGACTCCCCCCTCCCCCCCTCCCACAGGTCGTGCGACCGTAAAAGAAGCATGGCGGTGCGACGATCTCAATGGCGATGGTGTGGTTGATGCCGACGAAGCAAGAAAACCAAAAAAACGTCGAAGCAGCAGTTTTTTTGGTGACAAGAAAAAACCCGAGAAAAAATCAAGTTTTTTGGGCGGCGACGATGAAAAATCCAACATATCCAACAATTGGTTAAAAGCAAAGTAAGCTATTACTTACCATTCGCTTCATTGTTTTCATCAAATGTTTCTCCAACTTATTCCATTTAAATGTGTTTTTTTTTCCTATTTCCTTTGCCCTTGAAACATTAGAAAATCCAAAAAATTAGCAGTTGCTATCCAAAAAAAAAATGTCTCCTCTTTTTCAAGTGTACCACGTTCCTGTGATTTTATGACAGATCGAAACAGAACAAGCAGTACGCTTTTTAGTGGTATTTCTGATTGGCCAAGAACCATTGTATGGGGTGGCAAAGATAAAACATGCAATGTATGGAAATTAATCAACCCAAAAGGATCACAGTGTGTACCTTTGCATAGGATTAAAATGAAAGCACAAATTGGTGTGTGCAAGTTCAGTCCCGATGCCACATTGATGTGTTTTGGATCATACGGTGGTATTTTGAAAATATACGAAACGGAGAGTGGGGTGTTGGTCCAAACGTTTAAAGACAACATCAGGCATGGTGAACACGGTGGTGGTGGTGGTGGTGGGAACAATAATAGTAGCAAGGCGGTGGGTGGCAATAACCCTGTTGAACAGGAACACGATGCAACGAAAATTACTAGAATTACAGTTGTCACGGATGATTCCAAAAAGGAAGACAACGAGGACAATAGTATGTTTGGTTTACCGGGTATATTGGGTGGTTCAGCCGACAACACTGCGGCATTGAAAAAATCAGCAAGTTGTAAGTGTTCTGTTATTTGTATTATTGTGCTTGTGAGTTTGCACTTGTTTTTCAAACTTCAAACTTCAAACTTCAACTACTCAATTGACTCATGTGTTGACTAACACATGAATATATGTATGTATTGACCACCATTTACAGACAACAACGATTTAGTGGTTTATGTGCATGAATTGAAAAAACCCTCCATGTGTCATGTTCTCATTCGTGATATCATTAGTGGTGCATTAATGCATAGTTATGACGTGGCCGAAGTCACCTCTTGTTTTGCCATATGGGCGAATAACTTGTCAGTTTGTTTGGCTGGTAAACCAAGACCGTACAAAGGCCAACAACGAGATCAATGGTCAAAACAACCCGCAATGTGTTTGGCTGTCCGTGATTTAGATTTATCCACCGTGCAAAAAGTATTAGCACACAAAGGGGGCCACAAGGAAGAAATCGTTTGTGTTGCGGTTTCCCATGATGGCGCACGATTGTCCATTGGTGCTAAAAGTGGTCGAATCAGTATATACGATTGTGACGTACAAGACACAAAAAATGTCATAGCGGTCATGGCAATTCCACCCGATGGCAAAGTCACCGATTTAGCTTTTACACCCACCAATGCTTTGTTATTGTTAGCTTGTGGCAGTGACAGCCAACATTCACCCCATTCTAAATCTTCTTCGCATGATGGCGACAGTGACATTGGTTTTGTCAGTTGTTTTGATACGACAGATAAAGACAAACAAGGTTTGTCTGATTTGTTATGGCGAATTCATTTACCATTGCCAGCCAAAAAAATACAATTCAATCCCGACGGTGATACGGTCTGTGTTTGCATGTCCAATCACACCGGTTCAACTGGTCAAATTTATTTGTTGGATCCTTTGACGGGGCGAACCGTCAATCAAATTGGACAAGGAAATGGTGTTGGTACTGATTTTAAATTAAATGGTGTGATATCATGTACATATCAATATAAAAGTGTCTATGGTATACCACGATTGTTAGCCAGCTGTGGGCATGGTGGTCAGTTGAATTTGTGGACGGGCGATGATTTAAAAGATCAAAGTGATTTGATGTTGTCAAGTCATGATGTGCATTGTACCACGTGTGCGTTCAGTTCCAATGGAATGCATTTTGTCAGTGGTGATGCTGTCGGTCATGTGATATTACGTCAATTTTGTATGTCTAAAAATCAAGTGACGTTGGTACAAAAACAAAGATGGGAGTTAACAGGCCCAATATCAAATTGCATCTTTTTGGACCCGGGACTTGGGCGTTCCACCTACATGGGTTTTACATATTGGTGCAAAGGTAGGCTGTTTTATTGTTTTATTGTTTGTTCACATGGGGCAATACAAACTAAACGTTTTGTTTGTTTCTCTCTCTTCCCCCTCCCCCCCTCCTTTGTCATGGACAGAATCGGAAACATACAGATCACGTTTTAAAACAATGTTAGCACCCACATACCCCGACCACCCATGGTGGAGTGCTATTGTAGATCAAGCAGGCGGTGCGATCATTGGTACAATTGCCAATGGTTCACGTGGCATTGTTGTTGAAGACATTGTGGCAAGTAAAGTTTACACCATGGACATTACCACGACATCGCCAACTCCCTCTGAAATGCCACAACGAAAACCCAATTGCGGGAAATGGATTGCAGCAACACCCTATTTAATACATCGACAAGATCGTGAAAATTGTGGCAAAACCATTTTACATACCATTTGTGAATCCAATGAACCTGGATCACTCGAAGCACTTGAATCCTATTTGAACAATGTACAACGTGTAGCACCAATCGTAGATGAACGTGGACAAACGCCCTTGGACGTAGCGTTGGACAACAATGAATACGCGCATTGTAAAATCTTGTTGGATGCATACATCAAAAACAATATCAGTGCTTTGGTATCATTGAAAAAACCATTGTGCCTGTTGGCTTTGCGATACCCAGATTTAATGGCAAGTTTTTTAAAAGAAGCGGTGCACACTGTTGAATCAGATCATATCCGATTATCGTTGGGTGACAGAGGTGTGTTAATGTGTTCCCAAAACGTTGCCTCGCCATGGAATTCGATCAAAGAAGAAGACATTGTTGATTCGCAACAAATGTTGATAAATGTAAGGCGACCTGTTGAAGCACAAATCATGGGTTTTCCCGGTTTTATCAGTGCGGATGGACCATTTTTTTCAGTGGTAAAAAGTGGTCATTTAGAAATTTTTGACACGCAAGCCATGCGATTGGCTATTCGATACAAATGGGAAACGTATGGATTCTATATGTATACTTTGCAAAGTGGTATTTATTTTGGTATGACAACAGCGTTTACAATGATATCCTTGGCAGCAAATTCAAACCGGCACAACTTTGATGAATTCAAAGCGGGCGGCAGCATGTACTATTTAATCAATGCGCTATGTGTGACTGTCTCAGTGGTCTTTCTGGCGGTTGAATTTCGTGAAATGATTGACGACGGGTGGCGTACATATTGGTCTGATTTTCAAAATTATTTGCATTTGTTTGGTTGTATTGGTATATGGTTTCCTGTAATGAATTGGGTATTGTGGAGTGAGATTCGACCTGAAATTGATGCACTAACAATCATTGCAAATTGGTTAAACATGTTGGGCTATTTAAAAGGATTCAAATTAACGGGTTCTTTGGTTCGTATGTTGATTGCCGTGATTTTAGATATGCGTGGTTTCGTATTATTAGTTGCAATGTTGATCATGGGTTTTGCTGCTGCCTTGTCTTTAATGTTGAGTCATGAAGATGGGTTTGACATGCGAACAGCACCCTTTACCGTGTTCAACATGATGCTGGGCAATATAGAAATGCATTGGTTTGACGATCCACATGGCACCATACCCAACGAAACCTTGGTGACAAACAATGGTGATGCAACGACAGGTACTCGTGTCACATACATTGCTGCTGTAGCGGACACCGTGTTTGTTTTGTTCAATGCTTTGATTGTGATCATTATGTTAAATTTATTGATTGCTATTTTAGGAAACACGTATTCAAGAATCGCGCAACACGAAAAAGTCCAGATGGAATTTGAACGAGCTCGGTGTATTTATGAAATCGAACGTCATTTCTTACCAAGTTTTGTTTTGCGTTACAATAAATTTTTTCCAAGATTTCTTCATTCGTTGAAGCCCGCTGCTGCAAAAGGTGTTAACGAAGACACTATGGAAATTCGAATTCGAGAACAAATGACCGAAGAAATTGATGACTTAAAAACAGAAGTGGATGCATTGAGAGATCACATGAATGCACAAGTGTCAAGATTAATTTTATTGTTGGAACCCGGCACAAGAATCAAAAGATTCGACCATGCTCATTCGGTAAGGGCTGTACATTTACATTTGTGGGGCCGTACATTTCCAGGCAGTAAATGGCGATGCAGTTCTTGCATGCAAGATTTTGATTTTTTAGACAACAAAGTGCATGAAACACATGAATTATGTTTTGTTTGTGAAAATCATTACCCACAACAAAATCAAAAATGGCACCCACCTCAATCTTGTTCCTTTTCATTGTGTGCCCAATGCGTTCGAAATGAAGTTGGAATGAGTCAAAAAAAATTAGATATCATGGCATCTCAAATTGAAGAAGATGAAGATGAATTGCTTGAATCTGGGAATGAAAGTGAAGATTACGAGGACACGGACGAGGATACATCGGATGACGAATACGACGACGAAGATTACGAAGATTAAAATAATAAAGATAAAGATATTGTTGTGACGGGTGTACTACACTACTACTCTTTTAGCTATCACTAACTCAGCTGTACTGTAATTCTGTAATGTCATCAATCATCAAAATTTGTACTGATATCTGATATACCACCTCCTTGTTTAAAAAATGATGCACTACCAATATTGCAATGCTTGCAAAGTTGAATTATTACCAGCACCAATATCTGCAAGTGTACTGTTTGGTTGCACAATGTGTTTTTTAAAGACAATAACAGCACATGATTGCAATTGTTCTCGAATTTTTGAACTCAAACCAGTTTTTGTTTGCATTAAATCTCGGATTTCATTGATGGTTGTTTTTGGTGTTACTCTTAAACTTACATAAGCACCTGCTGGCGAACGTACCGTTATTTGCATGCCAACAGGACGTCGTCGAGTACGTCGCTTTTTTTGGGTTTGTTGTGCACTCGTTGTACTGCTACTGCTGTTCATAGTAGCAGTGCGGGAACTGCTTTTTTGTTGGTCCATTTGTTCCACCAAAGCACCGACATCTACAACGGTTGATTCTTCAAATGATAAATGAGCATCCACATTTGCTTCCGCGATCATTGCAGCATACATGTCATCCTCCCCACCGTCGTCATCCTCGTCGTCACCATACATCATGGAATTGTTGTTGTTAGTACTCTCATCATCCTCGGTCGCTGGGTTCAATACTTGTGAATCACCAGGTACTCTGGATGGAATGGAAGGGGCACCATTTTTACTACTGCGAATAAGAGACGCCGACTGAGAAGGCAACAATGCCGAACCACCTTCAAAAATGGCAGAATTTTGTTCTGTCATAGTGCCACCCGTGATAGAACCCATGCTGTGACTGTTCTTTTGACCACCACGACGCCGATTTGGACGCCCACCACTACCCTGACGGTCGCTTCCTTGACTGCTCCCACCAAGTTTTTCACGATCGCCCTTCATGATGTATTTTTTCCGTTTCATGGGCATTCCTTGTTTCATTCGTTTGTATTCTTCCATTGTTTCTGGAACACTCATTCTGGATTCTTTTTTAGCAGACATGCGAACAAACGGTAAACCAGGACGCTCTCGACCGGAAGGACCTTTGCCAAACAATTGCCTTGAATCTTTTTTAAAGGTGCTTTCGGGATCAATCCCTAATTTTACATTTGGATAAATTTCTTTTCTTAAATACACCGGCAATTCATCTCTTTTGACTTTGGACAGAAACGAGGGGCTCGGACCTTTCAAACGTTCTTTTAATGCACTGCTTTTCATGGTGCCGAATCTTTCAAAGGGTTTCAATCGCCTCAAATAATCAGTCGGTAATCCTAAATCATTTTCCTCCAGTGGGTCACTTGTTTTGACACCCAACGTATGTAAACCCAAAGCTGTCGGTGGGCAGTACCTATCCCCAGTGGGCAATGCTCCACCACTGCCACTGCCACGAGTGTTGATCGTTCCTTTGCGGCGCCGCACCGCGGCCGACGTTGCACCACCACCACCGTCCCCCAACATTATAATTTGTTCAGTTGTTAAATCGTCGTTTCCAAAACGATTGCCGGTGCATTTGAATGGAAATCGATATTCATGAATCTCATCCAATGTACTTTTTTTATTGTAGTACACTTGAGCACCTTGTGGTGCGACTGCTTTGGCAAACGCCATGGTATCTCGATCGATGTCATTGAATTTGACCCCACGATGTCCCCACCATTTTTTCATTTGATTGATTTGCATCCCTGCCGTGTCGACATCTGCGGCGGCGGACAAGACCAACGGTGCCAATCTGGGCCCAGACATGTCAAACCCAGGCAGATTAATTGTTTCCCACCGGGCTATGTTTCTTCTTAATTCTTCCGCGATGTCTGTAAATACACCAAAATCCAGGGAAGGTTCACCTCTACCCTCTTGGTTGGGCCGGTAAGACACCGTGTCCCGTATGGATTTGGCAAACAAATGAGTCTGCGATCCTGGCACTTCCCATATCTTTTTCATTTCTCCCGACGCAAACATTTCATCCAACCTCTGCCTGTAGTGCGCCAACAACATGGCGCACAATTTGGCATGGTTTTCTTGTTTTTCTGGCCTTGTATGCAAAGATTCTTGCCAGATGCTGTCATTGCCCAGGGCTGCCTGTTGTGCTTTGTTAACTTCTCGTTTTTTTTGAGCCGCCTGTTCAATTCGTTTGACCGAAGCAACAAAAGCATTGAACGTGGCCACCAATTTCAGGGCTTTGGTGATGTGATTGTCGACGGAGTTGATGTAGTCTTCGGATTGTTGAAGGGTTTTGGCATATTCGCTTTCCTGTTCGGCATTGATATGTATTCGTCCAGGATTGTTTGAGGCTTGGACCCCAAATATTTTTTTTCGTTTGAGTTGTTGTTTAGAGGTGTTTTGCTTGGCGACGGACGGGGCACGAAAGGCTCGGTTTTGTTTCATGGGTGTGGGTGGGCTAGGTAGAGGTTGGCCAGGTTGGGAGACAGATCCGGTGAGCTTTTTATTGCGGGGGCCAGGCACACTAGACACTAGTTCGAAGACTTGGAACATAATAAAATCATGTACCACTACGGTAAACTAAACTAAACT
>Ga0115007_10002877_pt1 | contig 10536 bp, 7 predicted proteins | sample ArcOceMetagenome_2_FD_87166 | JGI IMG/M metagenome (GOLD analysis project Ga0115007, IMG submission 87166) | Marine eukaryotic phytoplankton communities from Arctic Ocean - Arctic Ocean ARC135M Metagenome | ecosystem: Environmental > Aquatic > Marine > Oceanic | place: Arctic Ocean | collected...
GATGAGAGATTGCAAATAAAAATAAAAATGCGCAGATATGTATGAACAGCACAAAAGCTAATCAAAACAGGGCCACCCAGAAATCTAACGGGAATCGAATCATTTAGTCCCGTAACTTCATAGAATGGCAGAGAATTAAGAATTTTTCTGTCGACACTAACATCTTGACATATAACATTCAACATTATTTATGTCTATCACCCGTGAAAAGTGTATTAGTTGTGATACTGTAGAGATAATAGGAGCAAAAAGGAAGACAAGACCTTTGATTAAGAATACGGTAACAACAACATGGCTAGTTTCGGAGAGCTCGTTTTGGTCCTGGGTGATTTACACATACCAGAGAGAGCAAATGCGATTCCAGAAAGTTTCAAACGGTATGTATGATTTTTATCTTTAATTTTTTTGAATTTCGACGAAGGCGTTGGATATATATATATATAGAATCAATACATCGATCAGTGTCGTATCACAATTAATTCCTAACCATAAATTCTCTATTCTTTTCAAATCCAAAAACTTTATTTTTATTCCTTCTATCTCAATCGATTATATAGTATGCTCGTCCCAAATAAGATGCAACATGTGATTTGTACGGGAAATATCGGTCGTGAACAATTCAATGAACTTTGTACACTCGCACCTAACGTACATGTCGTTCAGGGTGATTTTGATGACGATGAAACATTGCCATTTCCAGAAGTTCAGGTCGTTCAAGTTGGACAATTTAGAATTGGATTAATCCATGGTCATCAACTACTACCATCACCATCATCACAGGATGCGAAAGCACGAATGAGACGGAAATTAAATGTAGATATTTTTATTTCTGGACATACTCATCAAAATGAAGTTGTTTTAGAAGATGGATATTATCATATCAATCCGGTGAGTTTATTTAATTATTTGTTTACTTTATTTTATTTTTTCATCATTTTGTTATCACTACTTACTAATAATATCACATATTCTAACTCTCTCTAATTTTGTGTTATGGTGTCATCATTCATTATTAAAATTCACGACTGACTTCTTTGTCCCTTGCTTCCCATTACTACTTGTACTACTAGGGATCAATTACTGGAGCATATTCGGCAATAACTCCAGACGCTACTCCGTCATTTATCTTGTTGGCTGTTCAAGATACTAAATTGGTATGTTATGTATACGAATTGAACAAGACAGGGGAAGTTGAAGTCAGCAAAACAGAGTTTACAAAACCGGAACGACCTGCTAGTGATGCAGCGACTCCAGGCAACAGTAATCCTGCATTATTACAATCATTATTGGCATAGTAGAGAATATATAGACGATATTATTATATACTAAGTTACATACATACAGTATAGTAGGGTGGTGGTTTATTATTTGTATATTACAATAAAATTGTAACTGGTAACTGGTTTCATTCAACTCGTCATTCTCCTTGCTCCTTGTCAAAAAAATAATTAGCGTACTATTAACACTATTCCCGCGGGAATAGAAGTAGTGTGTGTGTGAGAGAGAGAGAGTAAAATTGTTCATGGCACGATTTCTGGGAGCGATTTGTTTGCTACTAGTAGATAGTACTGACTAGAATTTTACAATACACCTGATTGTATGTGGAGGAATATTTTCTACAGTATTCTAAAACTTCATCGAGACCATTACCGCAATTCATTACTGCAACTCATAACTGAAAGAAAGAAAAGAACAAGAAGTATCGCACTCAATCTTAATAAGAACTATTATGTGTGTTTATTAATAATGAATATTCTATCCTGATCTTACTATCAATGCAGTTGGAATAAATTTTTTGCCTTTACCACGGGCAAGATTTTCCTTCTTGGGACAGTTGGAAATGTTATGAATCCCATTGAATTGATGACCATCAATATGATCCATTGTTGAGAGCGGGGCAAAGAATGGGAAAACACTGCTATAGATGACTCGGGCTAGTGGGTACTTTTTCTTGCCTCCAGAATCTCCAGAATTGGTTCGTAGTTCTACTGTATATCTCTCCAATTTATTTTCTCCCATCTTCTGTGTTTTCTTTGACATTTGAGGACTATCAGCGAGCTTCACTAGTGGTCCAGCAGCTGACACTCTATAAACTTCCCCTGCAATCGGATCAGTGAAATACTTATCTTCTGTTAGAACACGACACTCTGCAAGTCCTGGAGCATAGAGTCGGTTGGTACCCATCATGGCCCTAGTCGACCCTCCTGTGCGAGAACTTGTATTGACTAAACTAAGATTTAGACAATCATCTTTTTGAATCACCATACCCCCAACCATCACTTGTTTTGTAACATATTGTCCTTTCATTGCTTCAGCATTGAATAGAGCTCAAATTTCATAAATGATTTTTTCAGCAGCTGGTGGCATGGTAGAAGTCTCAAACATACACCATGGATCGATAATGGCTCCAGGTAAACAATTGATGATGCGATTTAGTAGAGTACAAACCAAACAATCCTCAGCAAATTTCTTCTTCTTCTCCAACTTGGACATACTACTGTTAGGATAAAGTATATCAGAAATATGTGGAAGTATATTCCGTATAGCCCAATCAATTGCATCTTGGAGGAGAAGTGTTGTTCTATTGATGTTCTCTTTGGTGCCTTCATTCCATCTATGAGAAAAACCTGTCACTTGAACAGCGGTACTATTGCCTGGTAGTAATTGTATAGTTGGATATCCTGCAGCCCCAATATTGACTTCATAAAGAGTTTCAGTCTTCTTTGGTGGATCATGTGCTTCTGGGTGCCAATCTTTCTTTTTCTTGTTGTTGTTGTTGTTGTTCTTCTTCTTCTTTAACTCCACCTTTACTTCTTGAATTCGTTTGAGTAGTGTTTCTGCTTTTTCTTGATCTTCTACTGCTATAGTTCCTAAACTATTGGTCCGAACCTGAGCACCATCCTCATCAGGACCATCCTCATCCATACACAAGTATGTAATATCATCTACTACTGGGTAGGTACCGTCAGCTTTAATTGTGGAAGGATGCATGTCGTCGTATAAGAGAAAAGATCCCGACAAAAATTACTGGCCATTCATATATTCCGCGACCCTCTCTCGTCGTCGTAAAAGAGAAAAAAAGATCACGACAAAAATGTTAAATAAAAAAGTGACAAAACATAAAACATACAATCAATGAAATAAAAGTTAAGTGTCGACATACAATTGTATTGTAAAGATCCGACACACCTTATGCTATATCCTCTACTATCACAAACCAATCAATAGCAATAGAAGAATACGAAAATATGGCTAATACGGAATGTATGTCCGACGAATTCATTGAATCGCTTGCGACGGCAGGTTCGTCGTCTGCCGTGGTATCAACGTCGTCGTCGTCGTCGTCATCATCTCAAGATCGTCGAAGGCAGCAAGAGCAGCGACAGCGACAACAATTGCGATCTCGTCAGATGCAGAATAGGTTACAGAAAAAAATGGAACTTCCAATTGGGGATTCACCCGCAGCAAAGGTCGTCCGAGCTAGTCCCAACAATCAATACACGAATTCCAGAGCGCCCGCAGAAAATATACAAGAGTCAGACGGTGTGGTAGATCCACCATCACAGCCCTCACCTACCCATGAGGATTCTACAGGGGCTCGTCCTTTGGTGGGAAATATCATCGAACACAACGATAATCATAGAGGAAATAAGAAGAAGGTAAATGGAAAAGGTTCGCGATTCTCCCGAAACCGACAAGAAACAAATAACACGACAACAAAAACCCATAGTACAGGATTTCCGTCAGTCCACGACAAACCTTTCGGGACCTTTGTCAAAGGTAAAAAGAAAGATGGGAATCGTCCAATAAATAAAACCGTAACGACATCGATCGATAAGCGTTCTAATGGTACAAATAATAAAAATAATGTTATCGATATGAACAGCAGCGGCAGAAGCGATAACAATGCACACCATCTCCTCCAAGAAGCCAGTCATAATGAGGCCCAATCTATGTTAACTGGTATGTCTCTGGAAGAAATCAAGGACAATCAACAGGAAATTCGACAGGCTCTGTCACCAGAATTAATGGCATTTTTGAAAGACAGACGCAAGTCAAAAGTTCAACAAAAAGAAACCGCATCTGGAAGAGAATCGTCGTCATTACCATCGTCATCATCAACGAATAATACAATTCGAACCGAAAGTACTACTGCTACAAGTACTCCCGACATGAGCACGAGCAACAAAAACAAAAAGAGCCAAGAGGAAAATTTAGAGCGTGATGATAAGGAGCGAATGGCGAAACTTGTTGCATCTATAAAGACGCACGAAGATTTGGATGCCACCTTCCGAGCAGAAATGAAGAGTGACGTTTTTGGTATAGACTTTGATGAGAAGGACGGTGACGACGACAAAAATGGCAAAGAACAGTTTTTGGTGGCTTGCGGTTTACTTCGTTCAACATCCCCACGACAAACACTCTGGGCAGCGAGGACCGTTAGCTTTAAGTTGAATGAACTAATAACGGCGCCTACTTTCAAACTTCAGCAGCAGCTACAACAGCAACAAGACAATGATAATGTCAAAAATGATAGGACGGATCCTCCCGCCACTTCCGTTGCGGAAACGTCAACGATAACAAAAGCCGACCTGCCATCAACTCTTCCTGTGTCATTGCGATGCCTTTTAGACAAACTATTGACTAGCTCATGCAATTATCTTTTGCATACGTATGCGCTCCAGTCTCTCTATTACTTAACAATTATTTATGCTCATCCAGACCATGATGTAATTCACTACGATTCCTCGTCACCGCTATCACTAGAAAGTGGTGCCACTACCCATACAACATCTGAAAAATTTACTTGCTCGGACGTTTCAATCTTTCAAGAGGACTTCATGGACGATGCCGTACCTACACCACCACTTGATACTGCGTATCCGCCCATGTCGGTTACACCGCTCGCTGTACCTGAAGAAATAAGTCGTAACAACACGAATGATAAGAACGGAGCGCCGGCATATATGACCTCATCGTCTACTGCATCAGCACTGACCGAGGGTGAGGCCTTTAAAAAAGATCCCATGTGGACATTATTATCAAAAATGAAGATTCTTCCCCGCCTTTCATTTCTTTTGGAACATCAACAGCATATGACTAGCATTCCAGCAGAGGCTTTAGTCGCTATTTGTGGAATCGTTAGTATGGTCGGCCAACGCTCACCAGGAGCTGCTTCTGCCATAGTACAGCACAAAACTTTGACCTCCCAACTATTAAAGCGAATGATGGAACAGATTCAGCAAGGACGAAGCGAAAGTGGAGAGAACAGTAACAACAACAATGGTAGAATCATACACGCCACAATGCGACTCTTTTGTATTTTGTCACGGCAATCAAGAGTTGCCGCCGAAGGTTTGCCTCTCGAAGAAATTCTAGCTCCTCTATTGGCAGTTGGTCCTGCATCTTCCTATGAAGAATTTCGTACACAGCAACAAGCATTGGTCTTGTGGAGGACCATGTTAAGATACGGACTTGGTCTCGAAGCGTTGCCATTCATGTTAACCGTATCTGCTCGACACTTAGCTTTGCCGTATTCCAAAGAATTCTCTCTTTCCTCAGAATTTCTCTCCGCCTTTACACTAGTCTTGGAATGTGTGAAAGTGGTGTGGAGCAAAAACCACGGAGCTTCGACAGCAGCAGCAGCAACAGCAACAACAACGGAAACGCTATCAACAGTCCACGAAGACCCTACCGGAATGATCAACCCAGCCTCAATCAAGATCATTGAGACAGCAACGAAGTTAATGGTCTCTACACTTATCTTATCAAAAAAAAATTCACCCTTTGATATAGACACGGACTTGATTCTCAAATATAGGTTTAATGCATCGAGACTACTGTACTTGTCAACCTGGTTTCAGCTTTTTGATCCTGCAGTTAATACTTATGATGATGTGGCGGTGGAAGATTACATCTCACTCGATGATCAAGAAACTCTCTTGTTGACAATGCAATCATGGGCCGAACGAGAAGGGGTCATTGAAACGGCATGGAAATCAGTAGCTCTATGGTGTGATCCTTCCTTAAATCCTGAAAAATTATCACGAAACATTACATCAATCAAAGTCGAAGCAGCAGCAAGTGGGGTTATTCATGGCTACTTTTCAGTCGCTTTGGTACTATTAAGATCAAAAGTTTCAAATTCTCACATTGAAGATATCAAACGTTCCCTTCACAAAATTTTGGTCAGGACGATTATTGAGGGTTTGAAATCAGCTTTAAAGTCTCAAGCTGATCATGTTACAAGTGCCAAACCAAAGTACAATAATTCAGCAAGAGAAGGGTGGATAATTCAGAGTCATTTTGCTGTTGCGAAATTCTGCTTCCATTCCATGTCAATGGGCTTGATTGAATCCTCTTCCGATCTAACGCTTGTGCGGAGTATGGTGTTTTCACTTTTGGGGAGACTTCAAAAAGGAAACGAGTCTATTGCTGCGGTTCTTTACAGTAGCGATGCTTTATTTCAAACTTGCGGCAATCCTGTACAAGAGGATACCATGTCAACAGAATCATCATCACCAATATCTACCATGTTCCTTGGTGAGGTTTGTGGGTCGGAGCGTGCAAGAAAACAACTAGATCATAGTTTTAAACTCCAACATGGGTTTGGACTCACTTCGGCAGGATTTGGACCCTTTGCGTTGGACTCGTTGCTAGGTAATGCAGAACAACCAAATACTGGTCCAACAGGTCCAAACAGTACCGAAGATTCAACTTTTCCTCTTGGTAAATTTTGGATTTGGCAGTGCCTTTCGGGCTCCATTCGGATGAGAGATGACGTTGTTGCTGTGGGTGCAGAAGAAGCAACAAACGTGATTGCAGCTGTCCTTGGTCTGATTTTGGAACAAGATGAGACGGAAGAAGTCATGGGAATCGCAGGATATATGTCACGTCTACCGATGGGTTCGAAGATCTACTACCTCATAAACATATGTTTGCAGCCGGAGCAGGTGTTTCGTGACGAACGAATTTTTAATTGTGGTGAGGTAATATTGGACCGATATTTAAAACATTTTGGTGATGACGAAATAGATATAGCAGAATTTTGTCAGGAATGCCTTGATCATTCAGGACGAGATTCTAAGATTAGTAAAATAACAAACGACGAGGAGGAGGATGCATTACAGGAAAAGGATAAGAAACTACTGGATGATTTTGCTAATGCGATGGAGGGTGACTACAACAAGGATTCTCAAATTTCTCATGAGGAATATCGTGCACTGGAAGCATTTGTTGAAGATTTGGCCACAGCCTATCGAGAATATGGCGCTCAGTACGACTTTTTTACAAAATGCATCCGGATATTTCTGTTACCTGTGTTCCCGTCTTCGATTCGATGTCGTGCACTAAAAGAATTGGAGAATATGCTTCATCTTTTAACGGTCTCTAAGGAATATGAGGACGAAGATGAAATGGCACTATTGTTATCTAAAAGTTTCGTTGGGGGTATACCAAATATCGACAATTCCATCCGAGATGGAGCTGAAATTTTGGATGCTGCTAGTAGAATTCTTGCCCGGGATTCTATTTCCCCCAGACCGTTAGATGGGTATATGCGTCATTATTGCATTGGGTTATTAGTTCGTAGTTTTGCATCCAGTTTGTCGACAGAGCAAGGGATTGAAACATCAAAGCTACGAATGAAACGACTAAACAAGAAAAATGTACACACAATATGCAAAGCTACCTCACATCTCATGCAGACCGACGGTTCCAGGAGCGCACTTGTGGCAGCAGTAATCGAATCTTCATCCTACACGAATAATAACGACGAGATGACAGAAAAGGATTATGTGGAAAAATGTATCAATAATTGCATTAATCGTCATATTTCTTCCAAGAGTAGCGATAACCGATAACTAACTTAGTGATAAAAAATAAATGCTAGCTAAAGTTCGTCCTCATCACTATCCATACTTTCCATACTGTTTTGCAATTCCAATATAACCGTTTCCAATATAAGCATCTTTGTTCCCTCATTGTTAGTCATTTCGGCGCATGTTTTGCCGTTATCTGCTGATAACTGCGAAGATACATTATTCGTCAAAAAGACCTTAACGGTCTCGGTGTGACGAGGTTCCCGGCCCCAGCATGATCTGTGGATAGGATAGAAACCGTCTTCGTGTTTGTCCGTTGAAGGATCCAATACGAAGCCTCCAGCTTCCTTCTGAATGGCAAAGTGTTGAAGTAATACTTCTAATATTTCGGATCTTCCTTGAAAACCTGCAGCATGAAGAACATTATATCCATCATTTTCCGTGGCTGCCGTATTGGCACCTAACCCTAATAAAGTCTTGACGGACTCCAATTTACCAGTCAACACGGCATGAATAAGAGGTGTCTGTCCTCCCGGTCCAATAGACTCAAGTGCAGACGGGTCATTTTTGACAACTTTTTTTATCGCAGTTGTATCATCATTCTGAACTTCTTCGAAAACGCTTGCCGAACAGATATGATGTGACAAGCCATATACTACCAAAAGATATAATGAGAAAAAGAGAAACTGCATACTGTATTTTGTAGGCTACTTCGGAGTACTCTACTTGTAATAGCAAAAGAAGTGGTCAACGATGATTTGTGTATAATAATAATTAATATTATGGTGTAAATAACTGTGTAATAACCCGAAGAGTTGAAGTGAACATACATCATACGTACTAGTATATGGCGATATATAAGTATTAGCTAATATGCTGCATTATTGAACCAAAAAAGGCGTTATTTTCCAAACGTGTGTTTTCGAGTTTTGAGGTGCTCACAAAATAAAATGAAAATTTAAATTTAAATAGTTTTCATCTATCTTAAGTTCTACCAGAGCCAATTGCGACAGTTCAAAGTTCAACCTATAACACAGCAACAACCATCTGATATCTGAAAAACAGTATATACGGTCTATATTTTCTGATATGCGTTCCTCCTCCGATATTATAGACGATCGATGTGCTTCAATTATGTCGAGTGTTCGACAAATGAAAGCTTTCTTCTTATTTTATTTTATTTTATTTATGAAAGAGAATGTTGCGGTGGTGATGTCGATGATGGTGGTGGTATTAAATCTGGTACGATATCGATTAATTCACGTGGTTGTATCCACTCGACGAAACAAATCCATAACTCAATGTACAGAACTAATGCACATGCAACAATACCTGAAAACCCTCCAAGGCTTTGATAACTTCTTAATCGTTGAAGGAATGACATTGGTTTATCTTCAATGATACGATCGTATACTTGGACTGTTTGTACAGCCACTCGATGCCAACTGTACATGCGTTCAATACGACGATGTGCATCCGACGGATCAACAGCATTTTCGCTCTCTTGTCGTTCGATGGCTTTACTCAAACCTTCCACCAATGCCTCTACGTTTGGGTCACAGAGGACAATCCTTCAGCAGTAGTTAGTTAGCCAACAAGAAGAAAATGACAGTAAACGAAAACGAAAATGTTAATGTTAATAGAATTGCACACATATTAAAAAAGATTCCTACCCGATTTTCATATCATATGCATACAGTAGAGATACGCATCCAACATAGTGGTTATTTCGCTTTGAGATCCTACTTACATATCCGGTTCAAGTACTTCTGGAACACCTCCGACGTTCGTCGAAACAACTAACAATCCACAACTTGCAGCTTCTAAGATAGCGATACAAAATGATTCTGTCAATGAACAATTCAAGAAGACATGTCCCTGTCGTAAGACACTTGCAACATTTTTGTGTGGTACAGCCCCTAAGAATGAAACCCGATCCTGTAAATGTTCCCGTTCGACCATTTCTTGTAAGCTCAGCAATTTATTCCCATCTCCGCCTACAATAAAATCTACTTGTGGTAGCAGATCGCATATTTTTGGTATAATCCCCACTAACAAATCAACACCCTTACGGTATACCAATCTAGAAACAACGACGACCTTGATTCTACTTCCATTATTAATTTCATTATTATCGTTGCGAGGTAAGAATTTGGTTGGATCAACAGCATTGGGTATTACATCAATTTTATTTGGATCCAATACGGCTCGTAATATAAGATTATCACGACATGCATGAGAAACACAAATAGCTGCATTTACTGTACTACGTAACGTCGTTTGTAGTACACGATTTAATATCACACCAGCTAAGTCATCGAATTGAAATAAGGAATGGTCGGTAAATACACTTGGCAATCCCATTGCAGCAGCATATACAACACTTTCATTCGACATAACACTTGTTGCTTGATGTGTATGAACTATATCAATTTTTTCTCGAATCATTATCGATCTCCACAATGGAAAAGTTGCCGTTAGTGTAGGCAAAATATCTTGATCTGTCATAGGAATAAACGGCTGATGTAATATATTTTTTCGTATCAGCAAAAAATTGATTGACGTGGTTAGTGATAGTAAAGAAAGAGGTTAAATTAGACAGTAAGAACAAGAAATCGTTCGGTCTTTGGTTCTCAGTGCAGGTACAGCTTAAATTGATGATCAACACATCACTCACACAATAGTAAACCTTCAATGATCCATCCATGTACCTGAC
>Ga0115007_10002878_pt1 | contig 10535 bp, 4 predicted proteins | sample ArcOceMetagenome_2_FD_87166 | JGI IMG/M metagenome (GOLD analysis project Ga0115007, IMG submission 87166) | Marine eukaryotic phytoplankton communities from Arctic Ocean - Arctic Ocean ARC135M Metagenome | ecosystem: Environmental > Aquatic > Marine > Oceanic | place: Arctic Ocean | collected...
CAGGCAAGTGGCGGAAGTGGTGGTCGTGGTTGATGAAACAGGAGAGGCTTTTCTTTCCGCCCGCAGCTTTTTTAATGCGTCCATCATGGGATTAAAGGATGTCATTCGGTGGAAATTGATGGAAGGACCCGATAGAGACCCGTTAAAGATGTCACTTAGTCGATAGAATCAGGCTGGCAGGGATTTTGTGGATGTCGAATGGCTTGAGGCCAAAAGTGACGAGCTTTCCCCCCCTCAACCAAAAGCCAAAACCAACAACTTCAACACTTCACCCACAATTGCTTGTGACGCCGGTCAAAACATGCAATCCAACGCGACCAGAAAGAAAAGATTGCAGGAATTAAAACTTAAATACCTTACCACACCGCTTCAAGCACCCGTTGTCAAATCCAACCCCACGGCAACCTCAACTCCCTCGACCAATTTAAACATAACCAATCCTTTGCCTCATACCAACAACAGCCCAAACCAACAACAGCATTCCAATCAAAACATCACCGAACAACCACCACTGCCACCACCGCAACAACATGCCGTTCCTTGGTTGATCGACCCCCTCGTAAAAAACATCATGGTTGGATTGCCCCACACCCATGATGTTCTGACTCGTTCCTTCAACGACGCTGCCGACAATGCCGTGTGGGTTTGTTCGTTGTGGGATAAAAGATCGCGTGTCTCTGAAAACGTGACTTCCAAGGGTGGTACCACGAGCATCATGTTTGCCAATGTCAGCAGTACGATTGATACTCTTCGTTTTCAATTGCGGACGCTCAATACAACCCAAGTGTTATGGCAAGGTTCGCTGCCGGTACCGACCCGTGCCAACTCCAGACAAATTGTGGTATCTTTGATTGGCCAAAAGAAAAACAGTTCTGCAGCAACGACCAAAAAATGTAACATAACAGTGTCTGCCTTTTTCAAGCGGTGGGGTTCTTCAACGACCATGGACAACAACGACCACATGAATGTTGTGTGGGTCTTTACCAACAGAGATGCTCGTTCCGGGCAAACTTCCATTCTCAACGAAAGAGGGGTCCAACAATTATTGAAAAGTGCATCCGACCATCAAGATCCTCGAATGATATTGAATCTACTGGACAAACTGATACCCAAAACAACGTCAAGAGGAATGCAACGCAACTGTCAATTGATTGCAGGTGCATTGGGCGCCGTCTGGATTCGAAATCGTTCTCATCCTCATCCAGAAGTAGCGGTCATTGGTTCCTTGACCGCGTCTTTGTTAAATATGATGACGACCATGTTACATGCTCGTTCCTCTTCCGATGGCAGCAGCCCAGTAAATGGTTACGAACGAGCACGTGCCCTGTTGTTGATCGAAGACCTGGTCTGGTCTTCCGTTCCAATGGACATGTTGTTGATTACGATGAACACTGCTCTTCAAGGAATTTTAAAATATTTACAACGTGGTCAACGGAGATTGGGTGAATTGCCCTTTGTATTGGAAGACGACGACGACGACGACGGCGACGACGACGACGACGGCGACGGTGATGGTGGTGGTGGTGGTGGTGATAATGACGATGCAAAGACAAACGAAGAAGAGGACAAAGAAGAAATGGTACCCATTGAAGATGTAGTCGCTCGTGTTGAAATTATATGTATATTGTTGGCTGTTGGTGATTCATCCAAAACTCATTCGGAAAGAGTTGCACCTCTACGGCGTCAATGGGATGAAATCGCTGCTAAAATTTTACCGACGTTGACAGCGTGCGCCGCTCAATTAAACAACCGAACCAACACCAACCACCACCAACATTCAACTTCAATGGCTGGTGTGTCATTGCTGCGAGGAATGGCAGCTGTCTTGCCACCCTTGTTGTCCCGAGCACCACCATTGACAGTCGCAGCACATTTGAAAATGTTTTTAAAATCATTTCCAATTGAATCATGCAATGCCTTTGCAAAAGCCTCGGCGGTACATTTGTTGTCACATGTTTTTGAAGATGCACATGGTTCGACCTCAAAGGAAGAAAGTCGTTTTCCCATTACCAAAGCACTTCATCAATGCGCCGTTGCAATGCTGGACCCTGTTGTCGACCTTTTGGAACGGATTGCTCAATGCACCAACAGTAGTAACAACAGTAGCAACAACAGCAACAGCAGCAGCAGTACCGATGACGATTCAATGAAGGATCCCACCACTTGGCCTTCGGTAACAACATTGATAGGACGTGCGATGGGATTGATGTTGAAAGAAGGGGTCGAACTAACCATGGAGGTACAATCAACAGCATTGAAACTGTTGACGGTGTCCCAAGACCTGCTCTTATCCTCGTTGATGTCCGACAAGAACAGCAGCAACAACCACCATCGATGTTGTTTTTGTTTGTCTGTGTTGTCCAGTCTGCGACAATTGCAATCTTTGCCCAGTGCAGCATCTTTTTCAACCAAAGCCTCTACCAGCGCTTATTCGGAAGGATGCAATCAATTGGATGCCCCAAGACTAGTGTCTTTGACATGTGGTCTTTTACATTCGATGCGTCTGGTCATTTCGTCCTCGGTCGTTGCTGCTTCGACGTTGTTCTCTTCTTCCTTTTCATTTCAATCGTCACATTTCAATGCGGTTTTTCAAACCCACCAACATTTAAGTCTCGTTTCCAACGTGTTTGCCGTGGTTGAAAAGGTTGAACAGAAACACAACCGGACACGCAACAACGGCGCTGCACCATTGAATCCTCGACAAATGGTTGGTTTAATTGCCGACATGCATGAACATTTGCTGCCATCTCTACGTTTGGCTTCGTCCTCAGTGGTGGAAGATGCGACGTTTAACAGTGCTCTTCTGGGGTTGTCCGTCACCATGACCACGACATTGGCCCACGTGGTCGCAAATACAACTGCACTTTTGTCAACGGCATCGCGTTACGGTGCGACCATGTCCAATGATCTCCGTGCATTGTCTTATTGGTTGCGTTCCTTGCGACGAGAACTTCATAAACCTGACACAACATGGGCCGACCCACAAAACACCTCCCTTTCTTCCTCGCCTCTTTCCACCTCCTCTTCCTCTTCCTCGTCCTCCTCGTCCTCCTCGTCCTCCTCTTCCTCCTCCTCCCCCTCTTCCTCTTCGTTGAACATGTCAAACATGTCCAATGTCACCTCGAAAGTTTTAGACGCTGCTTTTGCTTGTTGCCGTGCAATGTCAGTCGATCCCTCTCCTTCCCACCGATTGTCCTCTTCTTTAATGACCTTGGCACACGAATGTGTATCTTGTGCCATGTACAGTGTGGAGACCGTGAGTGGACAAGCGGACCGAAGTAAATTGTCATCGGTGTTTGCTTGGTTTCAAAAAGCATTGGAATCTTCTGCCAAGAACGAAGGGAAGAACGACGATACAACTACTCGAATGATGTCGCACCGAAGAAATGTAAATGGTCTGTGTGAGCTTCGAAGAATTGTGGCACATGTCGTATTGAAAAAATCAGTGGCAATGGGTACTGTCACTGAAACAGCAACGGCCACGATTCGAGAAGTCAATGATGGTGCGCAAGGTTTAGAAAAAACAATGAAGTGGACGGAAGTCAATGTTGCCCTGCTTTCCTTTTTTTCTTGCGTACCCACATTGTCCAACGTCGAAACAGATGCATTGACCAACACTGCTCAAAGTCCTCGATACATCGATTATAACGATGGCAAACACACGAACAACAGTGAAGAACCCCAAGAACATCGTTTGGCTGAAGCGTTGTCCATGATGTTGGTATGGTGGAGTCACATTGAACCCGCTCTTGCATTGCCCTACGCGGATGGTTTGGTCAAATTACATACCGCCACCAATAACAACCACGCTCGTGTCTTGAGTTTAGTGGCCAAAGCACGTTTGACGGGTGCGTTGGCCACGCAGGGTCTTTTGCCTTGGCGTGTGTATGCTTCGAACGCCATTCGTGCGGCGACTGCGGTACGCACGGCGCAAGTCAATGATTCTACCGCACTTGAATTGTGTCGACACGCACACCGTCATCCACGTGCGGTGCATTCATCGACCAAAGATCAATCGTTGCATGAAAGTTTACGAATCCTTTCAGAATCCATATTGAACGGGTTACAAATTTGTCATGTGGATTCCACCACACATTACGAAACGTCGTCGTGTTGGTTTGCGGTTCGTACCACGGGTGGGAAACAAGAAGATGTTTGGCACGTCTATCGGCATGAAAGTTGGATCTCAATGGATGATTTTTTTGTGGAAATGAGACAAGCTTATCCGAGCCACCGCATTCTTTTACCTTCCCATCCCATCCCTCCCGTGGGCAATCAATCCACCTCCTATGGTTTAAAAACATTGCTGCCTTCTTCGAAAGAATTGCAAGTGTTTGTCTGCCATCCTGTGGTGGAAGAAGAACGCGACGACATTGCTGGTGCAAGTGTAGATGTAGATGATGTCGAAGACAGTGACGATGTTTTGAGAAAAGGGAAATATGTCGTCCATGGTTTTGCCGATGACAAACACAAACAACATCGTTCGTATCATAAACCATTAAAGGGTAAGGTATTTGGTACCGATCCGGAGACGTGGCATTTGGCCGACCAAGAAATTGTCGGCCAATGCGTACAAATTTTTTTGGAAGTGGACCAAGGTCCAGTGTTAAGGGGCTTGTCAAGGAGACAAAAAGTGTCGGTGGTGAAACAAAATCAATTGACAGCCACGGAAGCATGCACTGAATGGATTGAACGCATGAACCATCGTGTTCATTCATTTATACAAATGTTAGAAAGTGGTGAACGCAACGAAAACAATGGAGAATATTTGGTTGTACAACCAAGTCAAGAAGTGGAAAAACGTTTAAGTGCTGTACATTCTGAATTGGGTAAAATATTATCCAGTAAAGATTCACCTGCGGCAAATTTACAAAATGCTTTGAAAATCATTGTGTATTATAGAGAATGGGAAATGAAATACCAAAGAGAACAAAAAACAGCTTTGAAAAAAACATGGATACGTGCAAAAAGAGAAGCAAAAAAGAACGGGGCCGCGCCACCACCCGAACCAAATTATACTTTGTCCACCTCCAAAAATGTATGCATTGAAAAAATGGTTGTGGTGTTTACCCAATTGGTTCGACATGTTGAAGATGCGATTGATTTATGTGAAGAAATGTATGACGTGGACATGCAAAAAGTTAGGAGTTTGATCAGTGCGATGTATGGTAGTCATGTGGAGGCAGGGGGAGAAGTGGAGGAGTATTAGAGAGTAGTATTAGGGCTTGTTTGGGAAGGTGCTTCCACAATTACCTTGTTATTGTTGTACTGTTACAATTACCTTGTGTAAAAATGTAAGGTCGTAAAATGAAACTCAAATTGTATTTATTTTCTTGCTCGAAGAAAAAATTTGTAATGTACTACCTGGGTACCGGATACTCGTCCTCCTCCTCCTCCTCTTTTTTGCGGTCGTTGTTTGTTTTAAACCCTCAAAGTTTTTCTTCCCAAGGGCATAATTTTTCTAATCATTGAATCTTCATCAAGCGACGCTTTACAAGTACCGCCACTGTCAAGTTTAATTAAATAAGCGCTTTGATGAAGCATGCGGCAATGGCCACACATATGATGGTAATCCAATTCTTCCACTACTCCTTGTTCCCATACACCACCTTGTTCACTTTCCATGACCAAACATTCAACACGTTGGCCCACTTTGAAACGATACGTGCGTGGTGGTTGACCACACAACGATATTCTCACTTCTTCCTCTTGACTCGTTAGTACTTTTTTTGGACCTTCTTGTTGTTCACTTTCCTTTTGTTCTTGTTGTTCCTGTTCATCCTTTTTCTTGGTCGTTGTACTCTTGATGCTTTCGTCCACAAGCACAGTACGATGGTCTTCCTCTAAAACACGAGGAAAATATGTTTCTAATATTCCTAATGCCAACACATATACTTTATCATCTTGATGCTGTTGCAATCTAATTAATTTGGAAATACCACCCATTTGTTCCACCATTGTCGCATACTTGTTTTCACCAACACCCTTCGCACCATTTTTAACATTTTTAACATTTTTTACATCCTTGTCTGCTGCGGCAACAGCATGCATGGCACCGACTTTTAATACATCCGATAAACCTTGCAAACAATCACGCAATACAAATTTATCAAAGATAGCAAAAGCACCACAAAAGCGTTGAAGGATACCGTGTGATACAAAAAATGGAATGTAAGACACACACAAATCACCATGTACCGCATGTGACAGTGCTGTTAAAACTTCTTTTTTCACAGACCAATTGACCGTTGTACTGTATAACAAATCAAACATTGCTGGTACAATGTATAAATTGTTTTCTGTGTAGGAATCATACACCAAATGATTCATATGATCTTTTTGTTCTTCAAAAAATTTAGAAATGACACAACAAATTTGTATATGCATTGTTTGTACAACATCATCTTCGGCATTGTTGTTGGTGGGAGGAACAGGAGTCGTCAGTGAAGGTATGTCGTTCGTTCCAATTCCACCGCCACCACCACCAACAACAAGGCCCAAGTCTTTGTCCGGTAAAAACGGCACGTTGGTATTTGTACCACCATTGTTGTTTTTATTGCCACCACCATTGCCGTTCTTTTTCTTTTTCTTTTTCTTTTTTTTCTTTTTCTGTTTGACAACAACATTGGTGTTGTTCGCAGTATTGATTGTATTCGTGATGCTATTACTAATGCTTGTGCTAATGCTTTGGTTGATACTGTTGTTGATACTATTACTGATGCTGTTACTAATACTGTTGCTAATACTAGTACTGATTTTACTGTTCAGGATATTTTCTTGTTTTTTTTTGTTTTTTTTCTTCTTGTTGTTCATTTTTAATATTTTGCAACATGTCATCAACCATGTATTGCATTTCATCAATGCTTGCCGTCCTTCTTTGGTTTTGGACATTTCATTCATGATGTACCGTGAATGATTTCCGACATCGTCCGATCGTTGTATCCCATGGACAATGCCATGCACAATGGAACTACTGTAAAAAATTTCAGGGGTTATTGTTGGGTTTTCAAATAAATTCTTCACAACAAAGATGGTATCGTTGAGGACAGTAAAATCATTGCATTTCAACAATAATTTGTTCCATAATTTTAATGTTGGCCCTAAAGTCGATTTCCAATCTGTGTTTTCATAATCGTGCAATTCATCCGCTTCGTTTAAATATTTACCCAATGATTTTAAACATAAATTACCCACGGCCCAAACAGCTGTTGTTACACAAACAGGAGGAGAAAAAAAAAAAGAAAAAAAAGAAGAAGCAATGAGCAACGAAGGAACGAAAAACCAGCGGTGAGTGTTGAAGTGTATTTGCAATACTACCCGTTCAACACAAACAAACGTTGCTTACCTGTTTGCATTGGTTCTCCAAACAATTTTTTTTCATTGGAAATATTTATAAAATCTGTCAACAAGGGTACAATTCCTACTTCAACAAATTGTTTGCGAAAATGCACACATTCCGCTGAAATATTACCGACCAACCAAGCAAGTTGTCCTTTCAATTCATGATCCGCAGATCGGAATTTCGAGACGAGCACTGGTATGACACCGGCATCGACGACTGTTTTGGTTTGTGGAAATGTTTCTTTGCAAATGTTTGTCAATACCCAACATGTTTCGTACACTAATTTTGGATGAGTCCCGTGCTCCAACAAATAGATTAAACGCGGGACAAGGTTCAAACTAATGATTCTTTCCACGTCCACCGTCAACGAACCATCTCCAATGTCCTGCCTGGATATGCACTGCCGCAACTTAACCATGGCCGTCAATTGTACATCTGTATCTTCTGCATTGACACCCACCGCCATATCTTCCAACGTCCATTCCTTTTTTTGTTCCTTGCTTTTACTACGTACACGAACAGTGCGTCGAGGGGTTTTAGTAGTGATGGTGGTCGTTGTTTTAGTACCTGCCGCCGTTGTGGTCGTTGTGACCGAGGTGGTGGATTCTGCTTGTTCCTTTTCCTTTTCCCTGTCCTTTTTCCACATGTCTTGTGCTTCTTTTAACAAGGTATTGTTTTTGCCATCCATCAAAGTGTCGTCGTCGATGTAATAACCTTTTCCTTTGATACCGTCTCTGAATACAAATCCGGGTCGATTGCCATCGAACCACGGCGAGGGTGAAAATAAATTAGAAGCGACGGCCTCTTTGGTCAAGTTACTAAGGCTTTGTTCCAACGTTGATTTATAACTAGCGATTAAATTTTTTAGTTCACTCTTTAATTTGTTGTGGCGTTCCAATATTTTTTTCGCATTTGCAGCATCATTGGAATCTTCGGCGGCGCGGTACGCTGACTTGGTTATCAGACACAACTTTTCTAGTTTTTCAATCTTGGCTACGTATTGCGAACTGTCCATTGTTTTAGATCATTGTTGTTGTCTGTGTACGCAGGTACGGGGTCGAAGGGGTGGATATGAGACAAAAGTCGAAGCCACGGAATCGACCCCCCCTAGTCGACTCGGATTCTAATTCACGGTGCCACGTTTGGGTAACGTGCCTTTCTTCCCTTCACTCTCCCTCCCTCTTCTTCCCCCCCGTCCCCCTCTTCCTTTTCCAGATGTCGACAGAGCAAGCAAGTCGCCAAGAGACTTCCGGGTTCTACGGTGCCCCCATCACTAAATCATTGTGTTTGATCGTTCTTGGCACTCATTTGGCCGTCTCGAACACCGCCTCTTTATCATCCAACAATTTAATAACCGCGTCTTCGTCGACGTACAAATTGCTGTTGGGCACAATAGCCTATGCCAACTTGGGTGAAGTCGTGTGGAGTTTACCAATTTTGTACCATTTTCGTGGCATTGAGCGTCGCATGGGATCCAGCAAATTCGCCTCCTTTTGTCTGCTCTGTTCCTTTTCTGTCCTGTTCACTCAAGTTGGATTGTTGCACGTGTTTAGTCTGACCAAAATTGCCTCTGGGCCCTACGGCATACTCTTTGGACTGTTTGTGTTTTATTTTGCCATGATACCAAAATTATCTCCCAATTCCTTGTCATTCTTTGGCATTCATTTTTCGGACAAAACAATGACGTACTTTATGGGTTTACAACTTGCCTTCAATACTTGGTCCCATTCCTTTGCCTCGGCGGCGGCCGGTGTTGCCTTTGGATTGTTGTACACGGCTGAAATCATTCCGTTACATAAAATTCTGTTGCCATCCTCCATCTCGTCGTTATGCAGCAAAACAATTCTTCCCTGGTTGGGTTCAGCGTCACCGTGGGAATCCAGAGTCAAACGAGAACAACAACGACAACAACAGCAAAGAAGGCAACAATTGGCGGCGGCCGGTGGGGCCGGTGGGGCCGGTGGGGCCGGTGGAGTGGGTGGAGTGGGTGGAGCAGGAGGCAGAACAATGTCACCCCAACAAATGGCGGAACTGGCCCAAAGGGACCCAGCTGCTGCAGCTCGATTGTTGGAACAAGCACAACTGATGGCCACTCAAAGAGCACAAACAATGCAACAACAACGCACGGCGGCGGCACAAACTCCTGTCGTCGAACCCACAGAGGAAAACATAGCACAAATTGTTGCGATGGGGTTTTCTGCGGAGAGGGCAAGAGGGGCCTTGTTGCAAACACAAAACAATGTAGAAGCTGCGGTGGGTCGATTGCTTGGTTGAAGATGACGATGGAAAGGAGGAGAGCTGGGAACTGGGTCTGTTCATATATATTCACACTGTTGTAGTACGGTAGTACGTAGTGTATACACACACATCAGTTGTCTGTAGTACGTAAAGATTATTTTAATTATTTTAATTATTATTGGTTTAGATTTCCCCAACTTTTTTTTAACCAAAGCCAAAGGTCAATGGGTTCGGTGTGTTGAATGAAAATGAAAATAAAAATGAAAATGAAAATATTCTCTTTCGATATATCAACTACTGGAACTATGTTGGTCTCTAATCTCCCGTAGAAGTTCGAGAAAAACGCTCGAATGCCAATGGCATGCATGGCATGCTGAATGTACATAAGTTTTTCCCAGAGCAGTACCTGTATCACAACTGAACCTGTCTTACCTGTTTTTTTTTAACGAATGACCGTAGGGGGTTCAACCTCTCTTGACCCTCCACGCCCCCTCAAGGAACTAAAACCATCCTCCGTGTTTAGTTGTGGCCCTTCCGTTTAAATGTCGGAACATGTTTCAAAAGTTGGCAAAGTTGGTGGTACGAAGCGATCGTCATCTTCAGAAGCACCCGAACAGAACAACAAACGTACAAAACTAACCACTAAAACGAAGCAATCATCATCTTCATTTACCACTCCTCCAGCGTTTTATCTTTCAACAATAGCGGGGGTGACCGACGATGTGCCTGGAACATCCCTGTCCATTCAAGACGTGTTTTGCGGCACATTTACTAGTGCATTCATAACGAATTTTCGATGCGACCATAAATGGTTGCTAGATCAAGTTCCACGATTGGCGACAGTGCCTGTTATGTGCGTTGAAGACAGAGGCAACCAGGAAAGATACCCATTTCCTGAGGCCTTTCTTCAAAGTTTGCCACACTTTACGCGTCACGTACCAACAATGGCTGACAA
>Ga0115007_10002881_pt1 | contig 10529 bp, 9 predicted proteins | sample ArcOceMetagenome_2_FD_87166 | JGI IMG/M metagenome (GOLD analysis project Ga0115007, IMG submission 87166) | Marine eukaryotic phytoplankton communities from Arctic Ocean - Arctic Ocean ARC135M Metagenome | ecosystem: Environmental > Aquatic > Marine > Oceanic | place: Arctic Ocean | collected...
ACCCAATCATAATTGTGCGGGATGAGATCTTGTGGAATTCCCCCTTCCCGAACCAACTCCTCGATCTCAAACTGAATATCTTCTTCATCATTGCATGATTCACGTTCAGTTAGTTTCTCAACTAGTAAATTAAGAAGGGATTCATCAAGGGGTTGGACCGTGGTGTTTACTTCAGCATTGTCGAACTGCTCTCTGTTGGAAGACGCACTTGGGCTGGTCCACAGATCAGTCTTTTGCCTTTTGTTAAAGGTGAGGTCATCCCCACTAAGGAGCTCCACCTCAGCTTCTTGGTCATCAAAGTCATGAACTAGGGTGTGGTCCTCCCCAATAAGCTCCTCGACAATGATTTTCTTGATCAGATCCCCTTCACTCCCAGTCGCACCTGCTGATCGGAGCTTGGGATACCCAATCCGTTGTCCGTAGAAGTTTCGTTGGACTTGTTTCATTACATCCCTTAAGGCGTGGTAGTTGACATTTCCGCCAGCAAGCAGCTGTGTATATGCGTTCACGATCACAAGCCAATTGTTGTACTTGACCTTTACTTTCGCAAATGAAACCCTACCAATCTTGCTTGAATCACATGCATCAGTCCCGCCGCCAGAAAAAGACTTCTTGATTTGCTCAGCCATACTGTCCATGATGCACTCGCAGTTGCGCCAGTAAACAATGACGTCAAACGAGCCATTCTCAGCCCATTTTATCACATCGCCGTGACGGACTTTCCCAATGTTCCTCTTGACCATAGTCGGTTGCTGAACTAGGGTGTGGTCCACCTCCTCCTCCTCCTCTTCTTCTACACCATAGTCATGAACTACGGTGTGGTCCTCCCCATTGAGCTCCTCGACAATGATTTTCTTGATCAGATCCCATTCATTGCCTCTCATACCAGAAGATCGGAAGCTACTGGGATACCCAATCCGTTGTCCGTAGAAGTTTCGTTGGACTTGTTTCATCACATCCCTTAAGGCGTGGTAGTTGACATTTCCGTCAGCAAGCAGCAGTGTATATGCATTCACGATCACAAGCCATTTGTTGTTCTTGACCTTTACTTTCGCAATTGACAACCCACCAATCTTGCTTGAATCCCATGCATCAGTCCCACGGTCAGCTTTATATGAACCGGGAAAAGCATTCTTGATTTGCTCAGCCATGCTGCCCATGATGCACTCGCAGTTGCACCATTGAACAATGACATCAAACTCGCCATTCTCAGCCAATTTTACCATATCGGCGTGTTTTACTTTCATGGCAACCTGTTTCAGCCCCTTAAGGAAAAGTATGAGCTAAGGTAGGTTAATCTTGACAAAAAATCTTCAAGTTGACAGAAAGTTGGGCAGTTCCCGCCAGAAAGATGTGCAGTATCCGGCGAGAAAAAAATTAACCAGTTGTCAACGGACGGAAACGTTCACGACCCCCTCACACAAATAGAGGCTATTTGTTGATTGTGGACCAATATAAGGAATGAGAAAAAATAAGTGGAATGACATCAAACTCGCCATTCTCAGCCACTTTCATCATATCGCCGTGTTTTACTTTCTTGGCAACCTGTTTCAGCCCCTTCAGGAAAATGAAGAGCTAAGGTAGGTTAATGTCAAATCTTCGCAATAAATTTACTTTTCTAGCTTTGGAAGTTCGTTTACCCAACAAGATTGTTGCATGGTACTTTGTGTCAATCGTGTTTGTGTTTTAATTGGGATAGTCATTGTCATTTATAGTTGCTTGCTGCCTTTTTGGAACTCATAGTCATATACATTTCCTCTCGTGCATGGTCCTCCGCTTTTTGAGCATAGCGAGTGAGATAAGGAGATTAATAGATGGCAACGTGAATTATACTCTTCTGCTTGCCGGTCTTGAGCTTTAGCTTTGCAGGGAAGTTTCGTTTGGGGACATTTGACACTATTGTGTCCAATATTCCAGTTACATAACAAAGTGCGCCATATGGATCCATATCTGTCATGTCACGATCAATTCCATGAATTTCGGTCATTTTGTCAGATGGATCCTTCAGTACAAAACGATCAGTGTAGTTGACCAACGCCTTGGACTCTTGGATGAGCTCTGCAAATTCTTCGGAGTCGACCACTTCATAACCAACAGCATCGAAAGAGTAACCCTTCAAGATTTTACCATCAACATGAAGTTTGCCAAAAATGCTCCTAGAGCTGACAAAAAAACATTACGCTACGCATTTTCCAGTGTGGTTTCAGACAATGTGGACACTTGTTAAATGGTTCTTTATGCTTCTTAGAGGTCCGTGCCCATTCATCTGTCGCGCGTCGATAGATGGGCGCTGATGAAGACATTAGTTCATCCTCTTGCTATCTTTTTATATATATAACAGTTGGTGACCATCCGTCATAGCCATTCGGATGCCTTTCAGACAACTTTTGTCATTTCGTACACGCTGCATATTTGCCATGAGTGAAACTCGTCCTTCTTGTACAGCTTATCAAAAACCGCGCGACATGTTTTTGATGTCGCGCGATCCAATGCTTCCACTGATACACTCTGTGGGTCATCGTGAACGACTTTGCCGTCCCATGCTACGAAGTGGTACATATGCTGTTTCTTCACATTGGTCAATTTCACATTAATTATGAGACGACAATCTTTTTCTTGAAGTAAGTTGAACTCTGGGCCTCCAAGTTGATGATATTTTTTACTTATCGGGTGAAGATATATACCATGTGGCATAAGGGCTTTCGAGGCACTTGATATCGGGGTGTCCCCTTCCTTTGGCATTGATGATGCAACATCAGTCCGTACGGTTATGCCATCCAATCCGTCCGGCATGACGCGCAAGATTGAATTTAATAAACATAGGCGGTTATTTTTTCTGTTTGATTTCTCGCCATACTTGCTTCTGAAAAGCTTGGATCCGCCGACTATTTTCATTGATTTAGTTCCATTTCGTCGGATGCGTCTGCGATTCCTTGTCTGTGTAGGTTTAGCTTGCAGTGCATGTTTTTTGCTCTTCTCACTTTGAGGCATGGGATTATCTAGCGTTGAATGTCCATCCTCACCAGCAGCACCATTGCTCCCCTCGCCGCCTTCATCGTTTTTGTCACCCCATGTATCATCGTAACCTACATTTGAGAAGGGAGTATCACACTCTGCAACTTCTCCATTCATGAATTGTCGGTGACCCAATTCACATGCCAGTCGTAGTGCGTCAGCCGTCACGCAAGCATCACTATTGCGTTTCTCGTGTAGGGCGACTTGGTTATTAGCGTGTCGGAGTTTTAATGACGCGCGAGCCATGTCAACCTTCTTCGCTGTTGTGTCTTTTAGTGTGCTCTTATACTCGTTCAAGGCTTTAGCAGCTAAATCTTTCTTTCTTGACAATAGCACTTCATCTGCCTCGTTTGATGCTTTGATGGCAGACCTCCGTTCCTCCATGGTTGCAGTGGTGCTTGAAATGTCTGTCTCTCCTGATTTCATTATCGTTTCTTGATCTCGTTTACTTAAAAAATGAACAGTGTGAAGGCAAAATACAGATAGGGTTTCTTTCCTTTACAAGAATTATGGAGTGAGGTTTTCAAATACACCTAATGGTTTCATCGAGAGAAAACATGATGTGCCTTCTGACTCGTCAGTTATTTCACTTTGTTTTTGGATCGATCGCACCCTCACAGGACAGGCTGTATCTGCACCAGTTCATAGATTTGGCAAATCTGCGATGTCTGGTACCCAAGTTTGTCGCATAGTATATTGAACACCTTCTTGCACATTCTGGCATCTGAACGATCGTGTCCTGCGTCAACAGTGATGCTGAGTTCTGCATTGTGTAGCACTGATCCATCCCACGACACAAACCTGTGCATCTGTCCGCCCTTGTTTCCGTTGTTGAATTTGAGTTCGATGATGAGTTGGCACTGAATTTCTTGCAATACATTGAAATGAGGCCCACCGGTTTGGTGATACTTGCTACCTGTGCCACGCAGTTCCATTCCGTGTGGTGCTAGTGCTTTGCATACTTGCTTGATTGACATGACACCTTCTCTCTGCAATGCCGTTTTTATTGCGCGGCGAACGATGTTGACACCAGTCCGGTCTCTTATGATACGACAGATGGCATCAATAAGATAGGTGCACTGCTTTTGTTTCATCTCCCTTTTCATGGATCGGGATTGATTCAGTCTGGCATGTGTGCTTCTGTTGTCACATCTATTACGACGTCGCCGGCTTTTGGATGTGTTCGGCGCATGCGATCTATATGAAGCAGGTTTTTGGGTATCCTGATGCTGATTATCCCTGTTACTTCCTAAAAAATGGCTGAACACTGTCTCCTCGAAATCATCATGGCATGTGCTCCTCTTTTGGTGATCCTGAAGCCGTCTATCCTTGGCAAATTCTAAAAAATGACTAAACATTGTCTCCTCAAAATGGGGTCGGCACGTGCTAATATCGACACTACCTCCTATCTCTACTTCTTCCATCTGTCACGAAATAAGTATACGATATTGTCACCAATGAAAAACAGGATTCTCGCTTTCTTTAACAATCGGGGTGCGTGTGGTTTACCTGTACCTATTATTTATGTAACCCTAGACAGGATTTATGGAAACAATTAAAAAATTATGAGGCATTCTTCAGGTGTGGTGAAGGGATTTACCAGACTTGTCAAAAATGCGATCTCGGACTTCAGAAACAAGAAGCCCATAACAAGACATTGCCCCAGTCTTTCTTTGTGGGTCAAACTCAATAAGAATACCCCCAGGAGGATACAAAGAATTTTGTTTGAAAGTTGACATTGGCCTATTAACCCTTGTTGCCCTTCTATCGAGAAGCTTGAGCAGCTCTTGCTCGGACTAGACTGATTAGACCTACATCACCCAGCCCTCAGTCTGATATCACTCCCTGAAAATCAAGTTGTCGAATGGTCTGTCTCCCATTTCCTGACAGACTCGATAACGTTATTGTTCAAGAAAAATCCAAGAGCATCTTCTGCGCTGACATGAATTTCATTACACACACATCTGGCTGAACACGAACACGAGGGTCGATAAAAACCACGCCTGACGGAACAATGTAAATGGTGATCCCCCATTGTGCATGCGGCCATATAATGAAATAAAATGGTTTCTTCCTTGTGTTGTTTAGGGGGATAAATCACATCACAAATATGCTCCCACAAGGGTTGTGAGCCATGAGTCGTCAGAGCATGTATCATTGTCGCTCCAAGAATCTTGATATAACTATCATCTCCATACCTTTCTGGTCTTGCTTTCGTTAGCTCTTCCATTAGTAATAGTGCAAAGCACATGGCTGTTACTCTCCCCTCCTTGTATTCCTCCTCATCCTTGTTTTTAGGGTTCCTTGTGTCTTCGATGAAAGACAATATTACAGTCTTTGCACAGTGTGGGGGCGCATCGTTTTGATCATCTTTGGTCATCCACTTTCTGAATTTAGCGACACCAAACCCATTCAGATCATGGCCTGTAGCGACACCAAGCCCATGCAGATCATCACCGACCTTGTCGAGATAATACTCTTTTAGAGCATTGTACTTTGCGTTGGTGTTGTCCCTCACACTTGTCAAAACAAAAACATTCATCAACTCAGTCTTTAGCTTCAAATTCCCTTTGGGACCGCTATACCCAGATACATCCAACGGCTGCTCAACTGCATTATTTGGGTACCATACTGGAGTGCAGTATTCTCGAAAAAGGGTTTTGATTCTGTCCACGATCCCTTCATAGGAACGATAACAAAAACCTCTGCCATAGTACTGGTGGACACAGGAGAGTTCTCGAAAAATCTTGGGATCGATGTCTCCTTTTAACTCAGTCAGTTTGTCTTTCAACAGGTCCAAAATTTGATTTGTCATGATGTGGTTTATCACTTCAAGGTTGTGTGACAAATGTGGGGTTTCAGCCATCTTGGCGTCTTGTGTAATTGTTGTGTGTTACTAACTAGTTCCCGAAGCCGTGTTGTGAGGATCACAACGAAAATTTATGAGCCTCTTTAACCAAAAAAAAATATGAGACATTCTTCAGTGATCTAATCTTCCTATTTTTTCTTACGCGTTTCTGTTAACCTAGACGAATAGGAAATCTAACTACACTCTTCTCAATGTAATAATCTATAAACCGTCCATAATAGGAAATATCCCTTTCGTTATTTTCTAGTTTGGCATGAGTCAGTTTATTGAAGTAGAATTCAAAATTTCTCACCATTCCTTCAATTTTGTCAAAACACAAGGAGGCCTTCGAAGACTCATTTTCAGTCATGTAATCATAGAATTTCCGCTCTAGCACATCTGTTGACTTTAACTTGTCTGCAATATTTTCCATAATCTTAAGGAAATCTTTACCGTTCTCACTAGATTCTTCATCTGAAACGATGGCAGCATTATTTGAAAACTCCATCTTTTATACTTTTCCCACAAATCTTCCTTCGGCGGCTTGAAAAATTATGAGGCATTCTTCAATGACCTGACCTTCCTATTCTTTCTCATCTCTTTGCACAGCGGCTTATGCATATGTGAATTCTTGTCACGACACTCTATGCTGCAGTAGTACACTCTTTTGCACGCAGAGCACCTCATCAACTTGATGAAATCAGTAGTGAGGCCACAATAACCACAAGCCTCATTTCCAAGTTTCTTGTCATCTCGTCGCTGTATCCTATGTGCTTTTGCCTTGCAGGAATCATTTCGACATACCAACTTTTCTCCCCTACTCATCACTACATAACCTTTGCCACCATCTGTACCTCTGACAAAGCTCATTCCAAATGTGAATCCATCTGCGTGGGACTCGCGACAGATCTCACATTTCAGTTTCGGTTCAAATGAAAGGAGGACCTTGACTATAGCGGCATCATAATACTTCCTGACTGGTAAATCATTACTGGGGTTGGGTATGTTTTCACCCACAAACCCCAACATTATGGCTTTCTCTTTAGTCCAATGATGCGGAAACCCCATATACGGATCCATTGTAGCGAGATCACTGTACTCTATTGGCACATTGACCCTTTTCTTCAATTTTGGAAATAAAAATGGAATTGGAGTGAAATCTGCTAAGTCTCCACCGATGTCAACATTCAGCTGAAGATCATCTAAAGATGATACTTCCCCCCTTTTTATTTCAAAAGTGGCATCATCTATGCAACTTATTCTGTCACAAACAGCACGATCATTACGCATTATGAATGTACCGAACTCATCACCAGAAAGACTCTCTTGAGCATGTTTGACTCCAGGCAAGCCCGTCATTCTTACATGTTTTATAATTCCATTTACAGATGTGGCAGGTTTTGCACAGGTGCAGCATTTCAACGCCAGCGCGCGCAGCATCTTTGTAACAGCAAAGTGCTTGAATACCAAACCATTGATGTCGTCCATAGCCAATTCTTTGGATCCTTCGCTCGTTGCATATTCATTGATGAAGGATCGGACAAATTTCGCTGATAAACTGACCATTACAGTCACATTATGTGACGTGAACACAAATGGTACTTTGACTACATCACTGTCGCTGAAGTTCGAAAATGAATATGGAACCGAATTTGTCATTTTTGGTAGATCATGCAAGTCTTGTACTGTGGTATTGTTGATGAGGCATTTCAGATATGCTGGAGATATTAGTGATGATGTTGGGATGTATCCATTGATCACAGCCCCTGTGCAGTCTAAACAACTTCTTATTTGTTGGTTCTTTTTCCATTGTGTTCGGCTGAAGCTGGTCTGATTCAAGTTTCTGTGGCATTTTGAGCATTGCTTCATTATAACTGTTCTAGTCTGATATGAGATAATCAAAAATGTTATGGAACAAATCCAAACAATAAATAATAGGAACCATTGGATTTTCTCGTCTGGCATGTTGATCAAAGGGGCGATTATATGCAACTCAGTTGATGAGGTGTTCTCACTTGCCAAAATGTTATGAGACAATGGAAGCGTATCCAATGGATAAATCTACCTTCTTTCTATTTTATGAGTTAAATTCCACCTCAGGTTAGGGTGCCTTCGCACCGGCGATTGACTAACATAATCAATTAACCGTTAAAATAGAATTGTTACTCTCTACTGTCATGGCCCTGTTTTGATTTTGTACTTTGTATGACACTCTCCTACAACACTCTTCTACTTCGTCACTCATTTGGACTCGACAAACTTCGTATTTTCTGCGATTGATCTTAGTTGCGTTTGATCTCGGCATCGATTCTCCTCATCTCGATTTGACGACACTCTTCTAATTCGTCACTCATTTCAAACTCATCAAACCATGGGAGGAGCTTCAACGCATTTTCTTCGTTGATCTCATCACGGAACATCATCCCGATAATTGCAGGATGAATAAACTCGTAGAAGAGCTTCCATTCTCTGGGGTCCCTGGTTGGGAATTCTATCTTACTCAATGTTCCCTCTTTCATGCGCGGGCAAAGAACCGAATCGAAGAAATCGGACGCGAAGCAGAGTACAACTTTGTAACACTCGAATTCCTGTTTTGACTGGCCTGAACCAACTGACACAATTAGATCAGGGGGCACGGACTTGATCTTCTTCCATGGCGGATCTGTGGCTTCGTCACCTCTTGACATACTTGATTTCGATTTGAGTTGAAACGTATTTTATGAGTCTATTAGTAGAATGCCGTCAATTGTTCAAAATCTTGACAAAATATCTTCAAGTTGACAGAAAGTTGGGCAGTTCCCGCATGAACCTGTCGGTGCGTGCGAAACGTACGATAGGCAAGATAATTTAATATTATGAGCCACACGATCGTGTGGCTGAGATTATTCTATTTTCTAGTCGCATCTCTGACTCTCAGAGGTGAAACGTGACTCAAAGTGGGACTCAGGTCTGTCCTGTCCCGAATGGGACTCAAGACGTTACTGATTCCCCAACAAAATGCGACTCGAGAAAGCCTTATCAAAAAAGAAGTACAATTGTGCACCACTTAGCACAATCATCACAAGCAGCTGATCACAAGTGCCCATCTATCGACAGGCAAACGATGGATGGGCACTAACCAGTCAAAAACTAGAAACTCCTAACCCTACCTAACCTAACCTAACCTAACCACTGCTTTCAAGCATTTTGAGTTGATTTTTCGTCCATGACTTCACGCCCGTCTATGGAGATTGTGGCCCAATCCTAGCTATTTGGACTTCCCCTTCTTCAACAAACATGGTGTACGTGCTTCGCACCGCTGTTTTAGTTTCCCCGGTCCTCCATTTGAAACCTTGTCCTTACAGAATCTACAACGCTTGCAATCTGTTTTCAGGCAGTTCTCACATTGGCAACCACTTCCACTCTTCTTCGCTCGTTTGCGGCATTGCAGAAGCTCATCTAAGTTGAGGAAAACGTCTACATCCAGCCCTTCGAACGAACATTGAAAAAGAGGACCTTTGTATGAACATGAATCAAACGTTGAGCAAAGTAGCAAAAGTGTAACCTTTGGTGTGCTGCGATGAATATCTACGCAACATGACAGGGATCTTACCTCTCTCATTCTTGGCGAAATGGATCTTAGTAATTGCCCCAGGAAGTAGAAATCTTTTCCAGAATTTGTACCCCGGGTTCCCCGCAACCGAAGTGCAGTTTTGATGCTTCTGAAATGCGATCAGTTCATCAAGAGTGTAGTCCTCTTCATCTCCATCATCATATCTCGCGTGAAAAAGGGTTAAATGATTCCCCCTCTCATCCAGTTCCACTCGAATGTGAATAATTTCTCCCAAGAACCAATAACCCTTTTTCAGATCACACCCCAGAATATGATCCCACTGAGTGCTGTCATGTGGCTTTGTCGCTTTCTGAGGCACAACGCAAACTGTTTGTCCATAACGATGCCCGCTGGAACGGGGATTTATTGAATTATGAGGCTCCGATAGGTCATCTTGTTGATTGATTGTGTCATCTTCATCTTCACTGTCATCCATGCCATCTTCATCGTCGCTATCATCTTCATCTTCACCATCGTCAGGGTTATCTTCACTATCCTCAATGTCATCTTCATCGTCACTATCATCGTCGAGCAAGTCAATGATGATTGGCGGTTCGTAACCTAGTCTCAACGTTTTCCATGCTTGCTTTATCCGCATAAACAACGGTGTATCGCAGTGAGATCCCCCTTTGTCTGGGTGTGTCTCATACAGTTTCCGCCGGTAAAGTCCGTTGAGATTGTTGTACACATTTGTATTAAACCACTTGTACTCGTACAGATCCAACATCCCTCGATCTCTAAAAAAGGTCCAGGGCAAGTCACCTTCCTTTACACCCAAAACTCCGAGCGTCGTTCGAAATGTGAAGGCATCGTTGTCGCTGTCACTATCACTCATGGCATTGTTGTCGCTGTCGCTATCACTCATTGAATACCAGGATTGGAGCAGCTATGTGATTGGTGGAATGTGAATAACGACCGAAATGCGTTCGGTATGCCAGTTTGCGGACGAATTACGATATTATGCTCACGTGTGCCCATGTGTTGGAGGCCAATTCATCGAGTGTCGAATTTATGGCACTTCAATGATGACGTACTTGGTCGGCATTTGAGTTTGATGTGCATTCCTATCCGACC
>Ga0115007_10002882_pt1 | contig 10528 bp, 5 predicted proteins | sample ArcOceMetagenome_2_FD_87166 | JGI IMG/M metagenome (GOLD analysis project Ga0115007, IMG submission 87166) | Marine eukaryotic phytoplankton communities from Arctic Ocean - Arctic Ocean ARC135M Metagenome | ecosystem: Environmental > Aquatic > Marine > Oceanic | place: Arctic Ocean | collected...
ATATGACTAACATTAACACTGTATTCGGTAATATTAATCAAATTGCAAATGGAATACAATCACTTGGAAAAAAACATCCAAAACAACAACAGTATTATACAATGTTAGGGCAGGCAGTGGAATCATGTGGCTACCCACGTAGTGTGTTTTTAATTCCACCAGAAAAATCAACAAGTAGTACCTCTACTACTATGAAACGAAAAGCAATTAAAAATGAAACACAATCAGTATAACAATTATATTATTTTAGCAGATATTTTAGATTAATATTTTAGATTGGAATAATAATCATAGTAGTTTGTTTTTGTATTATGTTTTGTATTATATTTTGTATAGGACCTAATGTACTGTATTATGTATTGTATTATATTTTATAAATTATAAATTATGTCGTTAATGTTCCATATCTGTATAGTCAGAGTCAGAGTCGTTGAATCCATCAACTTCATAATCATCAGCTCATCCTAGTAGTATTACTACTACTGATATATATCTACTATTACCGACTCTTTCGCTTGTGACTAATTGGTATAGACCTTGATAGTAGTCTTTGAATAACATCAGGTTCTCGCCGTAATATAAAAAATAAACAATCCAAATGAATATTTTCTTCATGAGCCAAAAATAATATAGCATTCGTAACATTGATTGGTGTATCTGAATATTTAGTTAAAGTTTCTTCTATGACTCTCATTACTTTGTGTCTTCCGTGTATTTCACAAGCAAATTGAAATGCTGTCTTGTTGTGTCTGTCTTTCTTGAATAAGAAGCGTATTCCATTCTTTCTGGGATAATATTTAATTCCATAATCAAATACAAATTGGAATCCGTTGATTGAATTATCTTTGTTGTTTAGGGCCGCATAATGAAGTGGTACGTTTCTGTTGGAACAAGTATATGTTAATGCTTCTGGATCCCAATCGATCAAAAAATTTAGTCGCTTTTTAGGAAAATATACATTGTAGACACAAATTTGTGTCAGTAGATTGTATCTCCGAATATCTTCTCTTCTGAACAGTCCCATGCTTCTTAATTGTTTCATAACCTCTAGATATTTTTCTTCAATAACTTCGTGACATTCTGGATTTCGAAGTTCCATGAGATCCCGTATAACATTTGTGCCATACTCAACTACTAAACATCCTCTCTGTTCCTCCTCAAACAAACAATATTCAATTGCAAGCCTGGCAAAGAGTGGGATAAAAGAAACAGCATCCGGGTTGATTTTCAAAAACATCTGCTCATCACCGACAGTGAATGTTTGTAATTGAATTGGGTAGTATTCTTGACGTTGTTGCCCACCATCTTCATCAACCCATTTCACTAATTTGGATCTCACTAAAATTTCTGGGAATAATCTCAATGTACTTTCCACTTCTGGTTCTGTATCCCTATCACTATGCAATCCATCATATATGTAATCAGTGGAATGATTATTATCGCAGATCATGTCATGAATGTCATCTTCTAGTAGTTGGAGAAAATTCTCCGCTAATATGTCTATTTTGTTTCTGGTACGTAAGCAGTAACTATTCCTTTTTTCAAGTATTGTAATAGTATGAGATTTACGTTTTTCAATTTCATATTGATCAATGTCGTACATGAGTCAATCCTCGTCATCCTCATGTGAACAATCTGAATATATTGGTTGTGAAGGCAACATATCATTTCCGTTGTTGACAGTGCTGTTGTTCAGGCTCTCGCTGTTTGAAAATATAATTTCTCTATTGCTTACTCAAACTGGTCCAGTAAAAGAAAAAGAATTTTGAAAGAAAGAACCAAATATATTGATTGATTCGATACAATCATTGAAATACTGTGATTCTATTGGCTAAAAAAACACTAGTAATACGGTACTAGTATGCAATCTGTACAACAGAGCAACGAGCATGCAGGAACATCCTGGATTTGAAAAAAAAATGAAAATCAGAAATATTCACATCCCCCAGCGCGAGCGATTCATTTTCAAACAGCAATGAGCTGAATCGATGAGTCATCGATTCAGCTCAAAAGTTTGAGCTGAATCGTTGAGTCCCATGAGCTGAATCGATTCAGCTCATTTCAATTTGAGCTGAATCGATTCAGCTCATGGGACTCAAATGTGACTTAATTTTTGCTTGGCCCTGTTGTGAGTCACTAAACAACATAGCCGTTACATTTCAAAAAATAAATACGGACAACACAATAGTACACGATGCACAAACGGACAGCACCTATACTACATCACCCATATACTTCAATAAGAGAAGACACTACTCAACACAAACGGACAGCACCTATACTACATAGACGGACAACACCCATATACTACAATAAGAGAAGACACTACTCAACACAAACGGACAGCACCTATACTACATAGACGGACAACACCCATATACTTCAATAAGAGAAGACACTACTCAACACAAACGGACAGCACCTATCATGCACAACAGGATATCGACAACAGGATATCGACGTTTGTCACCTACAGTGTAAGATGTCAAACAGACTGCCGGCGAGATCGTCTGCTGTGAGAACTGGAGCAATTAGTTCGACGACAAGAGCTTCATCATCATCATCGGCTATAAGAATTGGAACAGGTAATTTGACAACAACACTTACAGCAACACCTGTAATAAGAATTGGAGGATCCCGTCGAACGGTTACAACGACAGCAAGAGCGAAAACGACAGCAGCAGCAGCAACAGCAGCAGCAGCAGCAGCAGCAGCAGCAGCGAATACGACAACAGCTACTCCTTCCGTTGTTTTGACAGAAGAAGAAGTGCTTTTCAAAGGACTCGAATATCTCCATTTTGACTATAATAGACAAAAAAAAGTATTAAGGAAACGCAACATCGAACGCTTCCGATCTAATTATGGGGTATCTCCCTTAGCTATCTCAAAGGTTATTATAGACTTACAGACACTTCTTGACGAAGTGGATCGTATCAAAAAGTTCGATATCCGCTATTTTTTTCTTACACTATTTTGGTTCAAAGCATACCTTAAACAAAACCAAATGGAAGGACCTTGGAACATATGTCCCGAGACAATCAGCGAAAAGATTAACGTGTATTCAAAGGCAATCCAACATCTCAAGAAACACAAAGTCAAGTGGTTTGAAGATGGAGAGTGTGATGATGACGACATATTCTTGGTATCTGTTGATGGTATCCATTGCCGAACGTTTGAGGTTCGAAGGGACCCCGGAAAGAAGTGGTACTCGCACAAATCACATGGTGCCGGTTTTGCTTATGAATTAGCTATTGCAATACGATCAGGTCGATTAGTATGGATGAACGGACCATTTTATGCCAGTAAGTCAGATATTACAATTTTTAGATTTGGTGATGGTGACGAACAAAATCCAGGTCCTAATCTACGCGACATGATTCCTGAAGGTAAGAGAGCAGTTGCAGATAGTGGTTACAGAGGAGAGGACGGCAAGACGTGCTCTATTACAAGACAAGGCGATTCTGACAAAGTAAAAGAATTTAAAGCAAGAGCCAAATCACGACAGGAAGTATTCAACTCGAAAGTTAAAGCTTTTGCTTGCACTAATACCGAGTTCCGACACGGGAAAAAGCTTCACGGAACAGCTTTCGAATCGGTGTGTATTTTGCTTCAGTACGATATGGAAAATGGGTATGGTTTATTATTTGAGATCTAGAAGAAAACACGAACGGTACGAAATAGCAAGGATGGTATGCGTTTAAGCCTAGAAGAAGAAAAACTGAAGGTATAGCAACATAGACGTTATCACACTCAAAATAAATACCTAAAACTACTTTTGCACAAACATTATTTTTTATTAGAACGGCGAAGATGATACTTCTTCCTTTGCTTCATTCTCAATTTGATCCAAATACTTCATAAAAGAATTGTGATCTGCTGTTCCTGATAGATCCTGATTGTTGGCGTCATCGTCAACATAATCAACATAAGCGTACCTTTTGTGATTCTTATTACATTTTTTTCTCAACGCAAGACAAAACTTACAAGGTGCGCCTTTTCCGGTGATCCCGACGAAGATTTTGTTCCTGTTGTTGTCATCGTTACCACCACTAGTTATTTGTCACAAATCGTCGTCGTCTCCACTCATCTCGTCGTCGTCTCCACTCATCTCGTCGTCGTCTCCACTCATCTTGTCGTCTTGTTCATTGCCACCCATCTTGTCGTCTTGTTCATTGATGCGTACCCGCTTGTTATTTCTTGGGTTGGTAACAGGTATCGAACTTTTTTTTTCCCAATCAGCGTCTTCCCGATCGTTAGTAGGATCGGTCGATGTGTTGTGGAGGACTATAGCGGTCGTTGTCCCGTGGGGGATCATAGCAGAATGTGCATCGATCAAACTAGCATCCATTGGACTTGGACGGACGTGGTTTTCGTTGGAAGCATCGGCAACATGATGGTTAGGTTTCGTGGGTGGATCTGTAGGGTGAAGAGACGATCCAGATACTAATGGTTTACTTCTAGCATTTCTAGCAGGAGGATCTAAGTAGGAGTATTATTATAGAAATTAATTGAAGCGTAGATATAAATAAATTGGAATTTATTGTTAGAATAGTATTTGTTACTCTTATAAAATAATACTTATCACATATATGACACACGTAGACGATGATGTTACTAACCGATGGATAAGCCGGCAAGGTCGCTACTCAAGTCGTCGGTGTTCTTCAACTTTTTGGAACTGGCAATGTTGTGTTTGTTGATGATTTCCGCTTCAAAGTAGATGGTGCCAACAACCTGATAAGTTCCTGCTTTTCCTGAATCCGTCGTTGCAGTGGTATTCGGCGGAATCACCCACATTTTTAAAGGCTTCATTTTGCGTTGAAGCGTTAATGGATTGGGCTGATTTGCTTCGTTTTCATCCTTGTTAAAGTGAGCGTTCGACAAGATAATATCTTTTGGCAATTCCCAATAAACGGTCATAGTATTGTGGACCTCGTCGGTTTTACCCTCCATCATACGTTCGTAAGCATCCCAAGTACGCTGGCATCGAGGTTCAAACTTGTCTTGATCCGCAGGGAATTGTTTGTTGATATTGAAATGACTTGCACGTTCAGTGAACAAACAAGTACCTGTTGCAGGCATTTCAAGGAAAATTCCTTTACCCTCAGGTTGTAACCAACCTTTGTACTTATGCTTGGCACGAATATCATACATCGGAATCTCAAGGAGAAGCTTGTCCATCGCACCAACTGGCCCCTTACTCGAAATTTCTGGACATGCCGGGATGATAACTGCTACCACTCCTTGAAGGTTCTTCTGATACTCAACATCAACTTGCAGTTCACCACAGTTAAAAGTGGCATGATCGGGGTTCGAAATACGGTGGATGGCTCCGCCAGGAGATTGAAAATTCATATTCATGGTTCTAGGTGTACTTTTTGATGGAGTAGTAGTAGTAGTTGTTGTCGTTGATGTTGATGAATTATCGACGTCGGATTTGGCGTTGTGGTGGTAGAGTTGTAGAGAATATTGAGCAGACTGTATGAGTGTTATATTGTGCTTTTTAATGATAATGTTAGGAATACCACGGCCACGTATTAGCCAGTTGCTCAGAGTCTTCTGCAATATTATTCTCTTACAACTTTTCTTCTTACCAAATATCTCTTCGTGATTATCAGCGTAGTAAGAGAAGTGCTTTCTTTGGTATACGGAGCTAAAGTCGAGGAGGGAGGAAGAAATATATTTTAAGAGTGCAGTATTATCTTCTTCTGTGACGGTGTAAGTTGGTTTTTCCTCCATGAATTTATTTTTGTGAGAATGCTGAGATGCTTAAAATAAACTGCCGAGTTTGAGCAATGGTTTGAGTTCACCCACTGAAGTGTTGACACAGAACATGTATCACGTCCGACTCCAACATTCAATTCCGACGGCAGGAATATTGAATAATTCATAATTCAAATACTGATCCTAGGGGAGATATAGTAGCGCAACTAGCCGCGCCAGGATTTGTTTCTGTTCATCTTCTACAGATCATCGTACATTCCCAGGCCGATGATCACAAGCCTCCTCTCCAATAATCAACAATTAGTTCAAAAAAGAATTATTAAAAGAGACGAAAATTTTATGAAAAGAGAGAAAAAAGGAAAAGATGTATGAAATCAACGGACGACATGACATGACTCTCCGTTTTTTTTAATTTAAATTTTGAAAACAGTGAATAAAACGGACGGACGGTGAAAATGTGACTCACTCGACTCCAATTTTTTGAAAAATTGATGTCACATAACGGAAACACACACACACTACATACATACCTTCTCTTCAATTTTTTTTTTAAATATATGAAAAAACTTACAAGGAGTAAGCCCATCACATAGTTTTGTCCGTCGATTGGAGAGTCATGTAGAGGGAGAGTTAGATAGATAGATAAAGAAAGAATGAAAAAAAGAAGAGAGAGAGAGAGTTGGTCCGCCTATTTTTTGGTGTGTACATGAAGTCCGCCGAAAGAGGAGAGGAGTGAAATGTTGGGTGAGTCGAATTGAAGGACCATCGCTCAGTAAATCAACATCATTGAGAGCAACATCAAATTGTTCTCACAACACTAATTCATTTGCATCTAACAGCACATCAGTCACGACTTTATTATCATTACCAACGACGACAACAAAAACAACACCCCGCAAAATGAGCTCTAATGGATACGCTGTTGCAAAGCTTGGAAGTGGAGATCATGCCTTGCTTGGTTTTGATACCAAAACTACCAACCCAAACCATCTGATGGACGCCGAAGTAGAATCCTCTTTTTTGGCTTCTACTCCAGGAAATCGAGACAATTCTACGTTGATGGTATATATGAAACAACGAGATGGAGTAAAGTCCTTTGCCTCGTACATAGAAGGCAGCAGTGAAGATGTGCTCAATGATGCTAACGGGTCGATGATTAAGGGCGCCAACGTTATCAGAACTTTTTCTAGTTTGCAGGATGGCTCAACTTGGATGAAAATTCATCTCGTGTCAAGCGATATTCATAAAGTTTACATGAGTATGATTGAGACTATGAAGAAACATACTAACATGTCTACTGCTGCGATGAATAAAATAACGATTGGAGCACTTGCGAATTTTAATCCTTCGAAGATCCCCCGTCTTTCCTCTGACTATACACATAGATATGATTCCTATACTGGTGATGATGGATGTTATGCACGCAATGCCCGCGCTTCAGCATTTGCTACGCATGATGAGTTCCTTGAAGATCAAGTGAACAACGATGAAGTATCTCTTGCTGTTTCCAACGACGATACCGAGATTTGCTATGACGTCGACGGCGACAATGCCCCCACTGCCAACATTCCTGCCATCGCTTCTGTCCCTGTCACCCTTTCCATCCCAGATCCTGCCCCTTCTTCTGCCACTGCTCCTCATGACGATATTGCTGTTCTCATAGTTCATAATTTAGAGAATAGCCGCGTGGATGTAGCGTCCGAGTTATACCTAAAATTCATTAATACATTTTCGGACTTAGCAAAACAAATGATCTTCGAGTACGTCCACAACCCCAATTATGTGGACCAAGAGATTGCGCCATTTTGTTTCCCGGAATCAGTCGAAGCGGAAGGCAAAGAAGCTGATGTTGGCAATCCTGGTGTATGTTTAGGGTTAGGGTGGTGGGATGGCGGAGGTGACGTACCTCCTCCAATGGAAACCCCAGTGGCACAGGAATATATTGTGGCTGTGGCTCATGCATATGGTGACGATGGTGGTGGCAAGCCTCGAGCAGAAGTTACCGCAGCTCGTATTTCAGCAATTGGCCCCAATGAAGACCATATTGATGATCCAATGGAAATTTGCCCACGTCCTTTTCCCTCTAAAAAACGGCGTCAATTACGCCCATTTTTTCAGCAAGACGACAGCAGTCTCTGATACGGGTTATTGAGTGTAGTATGATATGTTTGAAGAAGAAAAAAAAGTACAGTTTATGTTATGTAAAAAAACAACACTAGTAATATATATATATTTATTTATAAGTCTTTATAATTTTAAGATAAAATCTTGCGGCACTAGACTAAGATAAGTGTTGATATAGCCGTTCAGATTTTCCTTTTTCCGTAAATAATTCTCCTTTTTGTTTTCTCTTTACTTGATGTGACACTTGATGTACATGCTTTTATGTGGCGACCCAATTGACCCGAACTCCCAGGACCTCTATTGTGTTCTTTGTTACATAAAAAGCAGTAGAACTTGGGTGCATCTTTCTCTTCTTTTGCATCCCCCATGACAAGTCTGGTAAAACAATAGAGGTCAGGATTTATAACAGTCTTGGGGTAAAACATTCGGTTTCCTGAGATGGGAGATTTGATTGCATCCTCAAATCCACTCAATCGTAATAAATCTCTGGAATTTTGCAAATATTGTTCTCTTTTGCTGGCAGTCTTACCAATAGTAGCATCGTTTGTATGGGATGATCCAATAGCAAATGGTGTGGACCTTCTTTGTCTCGATTTTAGTCTTTGCAGTATTGTGGTGCCTCCTGCCCCCACGACTACTGCGTCCGAGTAATCTTGCAGTAATGTGTTAGTGCCCGTATCCGTGTTTTGGTCTATGTCCGTGTCCGTGTTCGTGTCCGTGTCCGTGTCCGTGTCGAAGATCTTAAGTTGTGTACCCTTTTTAAGTTTTTTCTTTTTCCACTCTTCATATTTTTCCGCAGTCTGTTTCAGAACTAAACGAAGCCTAGCATCGTAATTACTCTCACTGAGTTTGAAATCCAATGCTTGAATAACTTCGGGATATACGGCATCTTGTATCAAACCTACCCACTTGCCTGTACCATTTTTTTTCCAGGTGATAGTTGACTTCTCGTTGTTATAGTCTTGATAAGTTTCCCAATGGATAGCTGCCCAGGACGTAGCATGCTGCATACTACTCGCAGGCAAACCGGTATTGATTCGTCCGCCAAAAACTTTTTCACGGACGATCGATGCGGCGCATTGTGAAATATCGTAGAATTTCGCATACAACAACAATTGCCCTTCTCTAACTACATGTTCACCGCCGAATACATAATTCCACATGTCTTTTTCTGGAAGGTACGACTCCCATAGAAGATCCTTTTGTTCTTTAGACATATCGGAATGGTGCAAGATTTTCTTTGTATATTGTTTAAAAAATTGTACCGATTTCATCTTCATCTCAACACCATCTTGAGGATCAACAATCTGGCACTGTTGCTGTTGAAGTAACGCTTCGTCTTGTTCATCTTCTTCGATAGGCGCGAGAACAAGACTACGTTCCTCTTCAAAGCCGTCCTCTACTTTCTTTCGGACGAGGAACTGTCGGCGTTGAAAGGCCCGATAAGAAGCGTAATTGGTGACATCAAACTTCATTGATGGAATGTATTTTGGTGGTGGCCGCAGTGCCTTTGACTTAATTTTTGGTGGTTGCGGCAGTGTTCTTAACACACTGTCACGAGGGATGTCTCTCCCATAGCAAAATTCTGACCAGTGCTCTACGGTCTTGTAATCTGGAGTAGAGATGGTGGTCGCCTTCAGGATTGAATTAGGATTCAACCATCTGTCTCTTTTTATGCTCATCGAGCACGACCACCGGATAAATTTTCGGTACTCGATGTTCCAATCGGAACTGTCCGTAGCAGAACCATCACTAACAGCAGCAGTACCAGCAGCAGTACCAGTAGGAGTACCAGTAGTAGTACCAGCACTAAGCTCAAAAGATCCTACATGATCGTCTTCCTCTTCCAGAAATGCGAAGTATCTTCTGAGCTCCTTAGCTTGAGCGTCAGAAAGTATCTTGTCGCCAGTAATAACAGATGTTAATGCGACGTATTTTCTTCTGAGCTCCTTAGCTTCAGCATCAGAAAGTATCTTGTCGCCAGTAATAACAGATGTTAATGCTTTAAGTTGTCCTTTTAGTTTTCTTTTATGTCTAATTTGTTTTAGGATATCATAAACATGCGTACCTTTGGTAGTATTATATGAAACTTCCTCATCATAGTCAGAACCTTCCTCATCGTAGTCAGTATTTAAAAAGACCTCCTCCTTTTTAAGGAAGGCAACCCTTAATCGATAAGGCCCTTTCAAACGTATCTTGTTAATGGAATGAATATGCTTGAACTCTTGGTCCCAAAAATCAATTTTCTCCTTTTGCATTTCTGGTGTCGATTTGTAGATTTTCAGGCGCACACTTGTTTGAGTTGATGGTTGAATCTTCCGGCTTTTTTTCCCGAAGCCAGAGCTAGGGTAAGGCTTGGCCAGTGGATGTCGTACGGGACATGGTACTGTCCGGATTTTCGGTACTACCAACCTATCTCTCTCTCTCTCTTCTTTCTCTCTCTCTTCTCTCTCTCCGGGAATATGGGGTAGAAAACCATCGTCCTCTTTCAGCACCGGACGATTGATCTTACTCACCCAACCGTTGCTCTTTGTAGTTTTAGATTTAAGATCTGGATCATGGTAGCCAAGCAATCTGTTCACAGCTATTTGGGCTGCTCGTTGTGGTTCATTTTCCAGTTCTTCTATATCAGCTTGTATATCTCTTTCAGCTTGGCATTTTAACAGTCGGAATTTTAACA
>Ga0115007_10002883_pt1 | contig 10526 bp, 4 predicted proteins | sample ArcOceMetagenome_2_FD_87166 | JGI IMG/M metagenome (GOLD analysis project Ga0115007, IMG submission 87166) | Marine eukaryotic phytoplankton communities from Arctic Ocean - Arctic Ocean ARC135M Metagenome | ecosystem: Environmental > Aquatic > Marine > Oceanic | place: Arctic Ocean | collected...
GAGAGATCCCGCCAGCTGTGTTGTGAAAGTCTTTCAATTTAGCGTACGAGGAGTCATTGCCACTATTCCCATTCCGACCACCGCCACTGCCGCTGCCGCTGTTGTTTTTGTATAGACCAGATGTGGGTGGCGACGTTAATATTTGTGGAGGTAGACCACCATCCTTTGGCATACTACGGGCCATTGCCATAAATTCATTCGTTCGATTTTCCGCCATGATGATAAATAATTTGGTACTATATAGTATATAGTACAGTATAAAGTAGTAGTAAAAGGGATTGATTTCAATTAAAAGCCGCGAAGGAATGGAAGGACAGTATAATTTTCACTAATACTGTATGAAAGTAATTTCAAAACTCAATATCGTTTGTCAATGTATTTTTGTTCTGTTTCATTGAATTGGTTTTGTTTTGAAGCGACTCGTCGTCTTATGTCTCTCGTTGTCTCGTTCTCGTTGCGAATGAACGATGAACGATGAACATTACTGTACTATACTACTGTATGTACGTTACTACAGTACCGTATCCTTTTTTTGTTCTTTTCATTATTTTAAAAGTTTACGCCCCCTTTTCAATTATACCGACCCCCGAATCATCCTGGATGAATGACCATTGATTTTCGTAGCGAAACAAAAACAAATCAAATTTTTAAAGTTTCACATCATCCTACATTTTTATTTGCAACAACCGACACGACAACTCAAAATCTCATAGATATATTATCACACACGACAACTCTTTGATCATAGCAGGATCCATATAGTATAAACTTGCTGGCTAAAAGAAGCACCGCGATTATCATGGGAAGAACTACAACACGAGGACGCAGCAAAAGTCCTAATTCTAGGCGAAAAGAAGAAGAAGATGTAGAACAAACACGCGAAGAAAAAGATGACGATTCGTCTTCGTCCGATGAGAAGATGACGGATTCCTCTCCTCAAGAAATTTCATCATCTTCGCAGTCTACGTCGTCAACTGATAGTAACGACGATGTAGCAGAAGGTGGTGGTACAACCCAACTAGCCACTCGAGGCTACTCAAGATTGTTTTCTCCGTACAGAACAGTAGGAATCGTTGCGGGTGGCCCTTTCCAGTTAATTCCTAATCAAAATTCATCTAACGCAATGGTATGCGCCGCTATTGGTGAACGATTTCATCTCGTACAATGCGACAAATTACATCCTGTTATGGTCAGTCATGCCGTACCGGGTACTAAAAAACCTAAAACTGGACCGTTCGATGATGCAATAACTACGACGACCGATAAAAGTCCTACTGGACCACAGAAAATATTCCATCTTGTTTCTGATAACTCTTTGAGCGTATCGGTAGTGACACACGGCTTCACGGCTCCTGGAGGCAACCTAATTGGTGGAGCTAGGAGGGTTTCGCTATACCAAAGAACGCGAGCTATTGCGACGCTCGATCATCTTTGCGAGAATAATGATGATGATGATGATGATGGGGAATGGTCCATTGTTGACTTGTTGCATTTAGGGAAAATCAAAATGACCATGACAGGAGAAAAGGCAGACAAGAAAGAGAATGCTGCCTTGATTGCCGTCGTTTTAAGCCAGGGCAAGCCGTACGATGAGACCCTCGATGGAGTTCCCGTGGTAGGAGAAGAAGACTACGATGATGATAGCGATAGTGATGATAGCGACAGTGATTCTGATGCACATAGCGAAAATAGTGGAAAGGATAAAAACCACTGCCGGGGAGAGGTTGTATTGCTGGTAGCGTCTCGGACCTCTTTAACCATACACAAACGAATCAAATTAAGCAAATTTGCATCCTTTTGTCCTCGAGTTGCTATTCACCCCCCAACATATGTCAATAAGATCATTCTGGGTGGATCTTGCGCCAAGAAATCTCGGGATGCCATGGTCTTGCTCAATGTTCGAACGGGGAAAATTATTCACATTTTTAAGTGTCTAGAGAAATATTGTCCTACTATCAAGTCAGAAATTACTAGCTTGGAAGCCTCACCTGCCATTGATACCATCGCTACTGGGAATTCCAAAGGAGTCGTTCATTTAATCAATATTCGATACGACAAGTTATTGTTTTCTTTAAAACACGAACCGAAAATTGGCAAGAAAGCAGTGCGGATCACAAGCATGAGTTTTCGAACCGATGGATCGGCACTGAAATATGGTATTGCCCCGCTCGCAGTAGGGCGGTCAGATGGAACAATAACAGTGTGGGACTTATCACCACCGGATGACGATGATGACGACGACGATGACATTAATTCTCGTGCTGATAGGATCATTGGACGGACAATTCTTTGTGAAATGGAACGAGTTCACTACCCTGGTGGAGTGTGCAAGTTGCAATATATGCCTCAGGAACCCCTTCTAATATCGACCGGAACACGTTCTAATTCCCTACTTATGCATATCTTTGACAGCCCGGATCATTCTGGGAGAATTTTGCGGCAACGACGTGGTCACACAGCTCCACCAAAGTGTATTCGATATCTTCATCCTGGTGCTGGAGCTGGAGGAGGTGTTTTGGCCAACATGGGTGATGGAACTGACGCTCGTGCCTGTCAGATCTTGTCGGGAGGAAGTGCGGATCGAACTCTGAGAAAGTTTTCTACAGTGCGGTCGGTATTGGACAAGGAGTTTAGTCAAGGAAAAGGTTTGGAAAAGAAAGCTAAGGAGCTAGGGATGTTGAGCAAAGCACAATTATTGCTCCCTCCAGTAACTGCGATGACTACATCGGAAATGCGGAGTCGAGATTGGGGAGACATGGTCAGCATTCATCAAAACCATGCATTTGCCTACGTGTGGAGCTCCAAGAATGGGGCACAATCTGGCCCTGTTCTTCGCCAAGATGGTTGGAATGTCAGTGTGATGAAGAAGCAACCTCCGAACTCAGCTCATGCTACATCTATTACAATATCAACATGTGGTAACTATGCCTTAGTTGGAACCAAAGGTGGTGTTATTTACAAGTATAATATCCAAAGCGGGATGACTCGAGGTACCTATCCCATCGACGAAAACGATAAGAAAAACAAAAAACGCGGAAAGGATGCTGGTGATATCCGAAGGACCTTCAAAGCCCTTGAGAAGAAAATGAAACTTAGTAACCGAGCATCAAACAGGGAAAAAGAGGAACATGATCGCATCATCAATGCAAAGAGAGAAGAATTGCGTTCTGCGAAGCTTAGATTGGCATGTCACGATGGATATGCTGTGACTGGAATTGCAGTAGATAACGTTAATAGGACAGTCATTTCAGTCGGTGCCGACGCTAAATTGATTCTATGGAGCTTTGTGACACATGCACCTCACAAGAATAGTCCTAGCATGTTACCAGGTCCCGCAACGAAGCTTTGTCACGTCAAAGATTCTGATCTCGCTGCGATCGCTTTGGACGATTATTCAACTGTACTGTTTGACTGTTCAACACTTACAATTGTACGTCGATTCGGTTTCGGTAGTAAATCGTGTCGCCATACAGGTCCAATCAGCGATCTTGGTTTCAGCCCAGACGGTAGAACTTTATATTCGTCTTCTCTGGACGGTACCATCCGAGTTTGGGATGTCCCTACAAACTCCTGTGTTGATTGGCTGTGCTTCGACACTCCACCATCTTCGCTTACTGTAAGTCCTACAGGAGAATTTCTTGCCACTACACACACAGGAAAACTTGGCATCAGTCTCTGGAGTGACCGAAGTTTTTATCAAACTGTGCATGTAGATGGAACCCTTACGCTTTTAGAACCCTCGAGGATGGACGATCCTGCACCCATTGCAGAAGTAGAGAATATTGAAAAGGAAGACCATAGTTACAACCGTATTTCTACGGGTGATGTTGAAACAAACAAAGATTTGACCGTAGAGGAAGAGGAGTTCAAAGGTCCCGCCAAGGCTAGAGAAGAAGGACTAATTACACTAAGTGGCCTACCACCAGGTCACTGGAAGAATTTGTTCCATCTTGAGCTTGTCAAACAAAGGAACAAACCAAAGGAAGCCCCGAAAAAGCCACCATCTGCACCATTCTTTTTGCAATGGCGACCAGGAGATCAATCCAATAATCCAGAACCCACTGCTTTAAATGAATCAAAAAAGGATGATAGTGAGCAATGGGATGCAGTTTGGTCCGACGACGACAACGATGAAAAGAAAGGAAGCGATAATGATATATTACCAGATGGTCTACCGCCCATAGATGGGGAACCGAAAAGATTAAGAGAGGGAAAAAATGATAAGAAGGAAGAACCATCATCAAAGAGACGGAAAGTTTCCCTCTATCGTTCGCAGCTTGCATCATTACTAGAAGAATGTTCTAAGAGTTACGAAAATAGTTTTCTACCCGTCACAGAATATGTCGGTACACTTGGACCTTCTGCCATTGATGTTTCTTTATCAACACTTTGCAATGGGATGCATGATTTGGAGGAAGGACTGTCGCTTTTGATCCTTGCTTCTCGTTGGCTGATTGAGGCGTGCCAATCCCGAGAGCGTTTTGATGCGATCAATGCTTACCTACACCGCTTCTTGTATCTACATGCAAATATTCTCTCAGGCATCGATGAAATATCGAGCAACCGTAAGGAAAATATCGAAGATTCTGCGAGTGCAACAGAAGAAGAAGCAGAACAAGTGCTTCGAGAGAACCAGCAGCGAAATGAACTTGGATTGTGTATTGCACAGCTTAAAAGGGCTCAGAGAGGTGGAGCTGAATTATTGCAAGAGGAAATGCAAAATACTCTGTGCTTACTGCGTCACTTTTCTAGGATGGTGTAGATACAATTTAAACAAAAATAAATATACGACTTCCAGAATGTAATGCAATTTATTTCAATAGTATCTATGTAGTTGGATATATAAGGAAAGTGTGTAAACGCTTTAATTTTTCGTCGTTTTTTAAGATTTTTTTGTAAGCTCATTTCCCACATTCAGTACTCCTTTACTTGGGGGAAGGTTCTCTGAGGTGAATTCTCTTTTAAAGAAAAGGGGATCATTTTGAGAAATTTGTATTGTGATCAAATTAGTTTGCCTCCATACGATATTCTACATCAACAATCCTACTCTTATAGTTGCAACGACGTTCAATAACAATAAAATAACAATAACAATAACAATAACAATAACAATAACAATGATAAAAGATAGACGAAACATAAAACAAAGTGCCGTCACACGGTAGGTAGTAACTGAAAAAAATTACTATTAAAGATTAGGAAAATTTCGGTTCGATTTAAAAATCAATAGAGCAAAAAAGTAGAAGATTTCAGATTTTATCGATCAACAATGCTTTCAAAAAAATCTGTCTCGATACCCGCACAACACAAAACCTGGCTGACGTTAGAACTAGTCGAAGTCGGTAATATTTCGGTGGAGTGTAGGCCTTGGTACCACTTCTCCCATTTTGTCTGGGTGCATCCAAGAGCTTTGCAAGCTTCTTTTTCTTTTGATGTTAGGTTATCCCAGTGTTTTATTTTACCTCGGATTAACTTATCTCTGTCCCATATTTCTTGTTCAAATCCCAGTACCAGTGCTGCCTGCTGAATTTCGGGTGGCAGTTCATCAAAGTCGTACTCTCCGTATTTTGTAAATGACAATTTAAAACTTGGAGGACGTGTACTACTCTTGCTAGTAGCCTGCAACTGAGATTGTGTCGATTCATCCCACGGTGATAAGCCATATGATGGTGATGATTTCGAATCTGAATCATTATCCCATTCCTTCTGTGTATATCCTAGAGTAATGGCGGCAATTTGCTCTGTTTCTGTCAGTTCAGACCAGTCTTTCTTTTCATTAGGAATACTCTTTCCTTTGTCCCAAATGGAACGAGTGTAACCCAAGATCTTTGCTGCTTGCATCACTTCAGCAGGCAAATCTTGGAAATCATACCTATCGTATTTTTCTTTTTCTTCTTCAGGGATTACAGGCATCTCGGAATCGGAATCCGAATCCGAATCGCTGTCCCAGTTATCCTTCGTGTATCCTAGAATAGTTGCTGCCTTTTGCTCTGCTTCTGTCAGATCGGACCATTCTTTCTCTTCATTTGGTACACTTCCACCTTTGTTCCAAGTAGAAAGTGTGTAACCTAAAATCTTTGCTGCTCGCTTCACTTCGGCAGGCAATTCTTGGAAATCGTATTCCTCGTATTTTTCTTCTTTCTCTTCGGGAATGACCCGCATCTTTGTTTCGTGACGAGTTGGCGACGATTCATCTGATGACGAAGAGTTGGAATCATCGTTCCAATTATCTTCAGAGTATCCTAGAATAGTTGCTGCATTTTTCTCTGCCTCTGTGAGCTCCGACCATTCTTTCTCTTCATTTGGTACATCTCCCCCTATATTCCAAATAGAATGAGTGAAACCCAAAAGCTCTGCTGCCTGCCTCACATCAGTAGGCAACTCTTCGAAATCATATTCTTCGTATTTTCCACCATCTTTATCAGTTTCTCCATTCCACTAAAAAACGTTGAACAAAGTAAAGTATATTGGTTAGGAAGGAAAAACAGTTATACTATAATAATGCTCGACGTCGAGAATCCTTACCTTCTTTTTGTTGTATCCTAAGACAGCAGCCGCAGTCTTCTCCTCTGCTGTTAGATATTTCCAGTTTTTATCTACAGAATCAGGCTCCTTATTTGTTTCCCATAACCTTCACGATTGAAATATTCGATCGGTATGATCGGTATGTTAGAACTTGTCAGGTAAAAATAGAAAAGGGCGAATGTTGTCTTCACGACGAGGGAGTACTTACTTTCGAGTGTATCCGAGGGTAGATGCAGCCTCTTGAACTTGAGATGGCAAAAGATCCCAGTCAGTATCAAGGTAGTGCAAACCTTCTTTAGCACTCTGCTTCACGACGTTCTTGGAAAGTTTCTCCCAATCTGACCTCAAGAAGAAGAACATCAGAAGAGTAGCACCAATTGAGTAACCTATCACCAACGAAGATACTATGCCCCCAAGACTAAAGTCATAGCTGTAGACAAGGATTGCCGCTAGTGGTATCGCAATGAACCAGCTCACAAAAATCTCTATTAATGTCATCAATCGAACCCTTCCTTGAGCACAGAAAATACCCTCTATTACCATCCCCGGAACCATTAATATCTCGCCAAAACCAATCAGAGGGATCTGATCAAATATCAATATCTGATACGTCGGATTTGGTGTGAGCCAATAAGGTAGAAATTCAGCAATCGCAAACAGTCCACCAGCAGTTAAAACAGCTATCAGAATTCCAATGTAAATGCTTTTTTCTGCCATTTTTTTGGCCTGTGCGGGTTTACCAGCACCCATTCTAAAACCAACACGGACTTCTGCTGCCCCCGCTATTGCCTCTGCGAAAATAGCAATATATGAATATATGAATGTTAGTGAATTTGAAGCCCGTTCAAGTATGTTTCTATATACAACATATTATGCTCTTACCAGTTAAAGCCTCAAATAGATCCCATATATAACCCAGTATGTTCCACGCTGCTACTTCGTCTGGCCCAATAGATCTTTTTGAACAGTAGTTTCAACAAACAAGAAAATAGTAAATATTATATATGAGTTATCGATAAATCGCGATATTTCGGAATGGTTTTTTGGAGAACTTCAACTTACTGTGCAAATATCAACATGACTTGCCACTACACAATAAAAAGGATTTTGAAAGAAAAAAATAGGTTCAGATTCCGATTGTATAGCATTTTTATCACATATTTACTGAAATTTCTTACCTCTCCATTGGAAAGAATCCACGCTAGTGAAAGAGGAAGTGCAGTTACAAAAGTGGTCTTCATAGCCTTTCTATCCTTAAGTCCTATGGTATTAACAAAGCCTTCCCAGTAGTCATCAAGCCATCCTTGGTTCACAACAATTATAATGTTGACGAACATCAAGGTAAGTTCAATAAACGATTGAGCCAATCCTATTGCCACCATGTCTGTTACTCCAGAAGCAGCTATTGAAATGATAGAACCCAATTGAATAAAAGCTCTGATCACAGAGAAAATTGTAGCATACTTTTCGTGATCAACCACGTCGAAAAAACCGAGGAGACATTCATTGATACCTTCTACCATTACATACAGTAAAATACTATACGAGTAGTTTTGTGTAATGACGGCAGTTTCTTCATCGAATCCGAACCATATGACTGCGTCGTACATGTAGAACGACCAGAGAATGAATCCGGGTATTTGAAAGATAACGTAAAAGATGATTCCGATCTGAAGATATATGCCAACTAGAAGGTCATTACCAGAACCATCTGCCTGTGGTGCCAACACTCCAATTGCTTCTTGAAACCCAATCGTTAGAGTCCCAGTTAATTCAAACAAATAGTTAGCCATTATATAAGCGTTGGCTTGTGGTATCCCAATCATGTGACTTATAACAGCTAGTTCAACAAGTGCAGATATTTTGTCTGTGAACTCTTGTACAGTGTAAAATCCTGCAAGAGAGCACAAACGTTGATGTTCGGTATCCCAATCCGTCACTTCCAAGAGTTTTTCCCACCAACTACTCTTTTCGTATGAAACAATATTCATTGTGCTATTTGCATCAGATTGTTGATCTTCCATCTCATTGACACCATCTTTCATGCTGACATCGTCAACACTTAGCTTGCTCATGACAGATTTTGCGCCACCAGAGACAGTGCCTGTTACTGAAAATGGATAAGCCATACCGTACGATGATTCCTCCTCAAAGTTCAATTTTGATATTTCTGCAGCAAATCGAATATCTCTTTCACGTTTTCGTCTTTTGGGATAACTTCTCGGCCGTGCTTCCAAAAAATTTGTGGCCAATTGCGAGCTAATACTTAAAGTTGATGACACGGTCGAATATTCAGCATCCGAAACGACGGATGAATTACTTCTTTGCATTAGATCAAACTTTCTATCGTTCTTGTTATCGTCGTTGTCGCCGCCATCGTCATCGTCATCGTCACTCTCATCGACAGGTATATTGCTAACTGCTAACATTTCATTCCTTCTACTTTTTCTTTCATCGCAAAACTTAGCCAAGCAGAGCCATATTGGTAAAGTCAAATTGATTGCAGTGCAAAATACACAAACAATTATAGTCAATCCCCAATCATTATCATAGACGAAATCCATCTTCTCCTTCTCTTATATTTGCTACCACTGACAGTCGTGAATGTTTCGACTACTCTAAATAAAGGATAATAACAAGTATGGATGTTGTTACCAGTTCTTCGTAAACGAACCTGTCTCCAAGCTAATCGTATGTACACTTTGTTTGAAATCACGGTAACATACTATGTACAGTACTACTGTAGTACTTTTTTTGGAAGTACTTTTGAAGTGCAGTGAAGAATAAAATCTGAGAATTTAAATTATTTATTGTCAATGCAATATGTGACACGTGCTCTTCCTTTTATGCAGGGGCATACTAACTAACGTGTATGGTTAAAAACAGAGGAAAATTAAAATTAAAAAAGCACTTTTTTCAAATATACACTGTACATCTCATTGTAGGCTACATGCAGACATTCAGTATAATTTGTTCAGTTTGATACTAGAAAAAGTATTAAGCACGTAATTATTTGCGGTTGTTCTTGTTCCGTATGGCCTCTTTGTCCATATTTAGATATGATATGTGTGTAATGTATATTTAGAAAATAGAACCGTTTAAAGAAGACCCTGCCGAGCCAAATCTTCGTATGTTGCTCGCGACAATACGTTTCCATGAGAGTCCTCATACTCTTCGCCATTGGTACCATCAAATTGATCTTGTTCCAATTGATCCTTTAATTTTTTCCATAAGTTTTGAGCGTCCTCAATCTTAGTGACTCCGTGAAAATGTTTTGTGTTTGGTATTCCCAATGTTTTCATTCCATACAAGTGCTTCGCTTCTGCAAAATGAGTTTCAAAGTTCTTTCTCCCCCGATACGATTCACCACCACATATTTCACACTTATAAAAATGATTTAAACCATGAAGTTTGAACAACCAGTATGGAATTGGCTTACCGTCCCATCCTAATGGAACTCCTTTTGGATTATAAATGGGTGTATCTTCATCATCACTATCATCGTCGCTATCGTAGTTTCCCTCTTTGCCTTCAGCATTTTTTCTTTCTTTGGAATCTCCAATGACCGCTCCATGGAGATCTTCGTCCATTTCCTTCTCACGTTCTTTTGTTGTTTGAGTTTCACGTCGTCCCGTACGCCGCACCGTTGCTTCCAAGATTGGTTTCAATTGATTCAGGAGGGCCATCACTACTACTTCTCGTTTCGCTATATCAACCCGACGCTCGTTTTTGACGTTAACGTGAAGTGTTGTAGTTGCTCCATTTGTTGCCGTTCCCTCAATTGTACCAGTATTTGTAGTGGTTGTCGTTTTTTTCTTAGCGAATAATTTCTTAGGTAATTTCTCTAGAGGTGTATCTTTGGTCAGAAATAATCTCTTCGCTCGATCCGTTACCGTGCCTCCACATTTTAATCCCAATCGAGTCAATTCAGCTTTCAAAGTGTCTCCGTCCAATGCTTGTTCCAAGTCACTGGCCGATCCGTAGATCGAAAGATCGATCAC
>Ga0115007_10002885_pt1 | contig 10519 bp, 9 predicted proteins | sample ArcOceMetagenome_2_FD_87166 | JGI IMG/M metagenome (GOLD analysis project Ga0115007, IMG submission 87166) | Marine eukaryotic phytoplankton communities from Arctic Ocean - Arctic Ocean ARC135M Metagenome | ecosystem: Environmental > Aquatic > Marine > Oceanic | place: Arctic Ocean | collected...
CATAGTGTTTTTTGTTTTCTGGCAGGATTGATTGGCACAGTAAAATAGAACCCAGTGACGAGGTACCCACATCAGCCATCCCTATAAAAGGGATCTCATTCGAGGACGACACTAGCGACACCAGCATGTTATTTACTGTGGCCGACTTACCGTATCCTGGCTCTCCGACGACCAGATAAATATGGTGACGCATGACGTTATAATCAAAAGGCTGAAACGGCATGATACGGCCATCATCTGAACGAAAGCACATACCGCCTTGATCGAACGGCATAACAGGCCGAGTCAATGGCATACAATGCAAGATCTCATCCAATACGCCAACCGCTGCAGGGGCAACGCTCGCATTGCGGTACGCGGGTAATGTCGAATTGAAACCTTGTTGAATATCATCACGCAAAAAATACGCATCCGCATGGTTCCACGCATTAATGATCTGCATTAATTTGTCAGCATTGTAATCTAGCTTTTTCTGCTCATCATCATTTGCCCATGTCGAGAAACAAATCTGCAAGGAGGACGAGCCCACGCTACCTTGACCGACAATCCGATTTAAGCGGCTAATTTCATCCCTGATCGATTTGTTGCGGCCTGGAAACGGTATGATCGTTAACAGCGAAGCAATGGAAAACTTTACGCTTAAGAAACTACTACCGGCTGAGTGCATTAAGCCTGAGAAGCGAATGGGTATGCGCTGGCGGTTAGCTTCTTTTAGCAGTTTGTTAAACGGGACAGCTCCATTAGGCATGATCCGTAGTGCCAATACTTTAAAAATCCGATTGCCGACTCGAATTGTGTCCGGCTTATTCGGCACTACTTCCGGCTCGACTGGCCAAACTTGATAACCTAGACGGGGCGGCATTAATGCGGCCGCGCCTTCGGTACGGGCGCGCTTGGTTTCTGCAGGGTAAAGAAAAGAGCTACTATTCTCGCCTGCAATTAACGGCTCCCACGATGTGCCGGTCTTTCGGGCATCAATCCCGTTACGCAGATCTCGTGCAATATCGGCCGTGCTTAATCGCTTGAATGAAAAATGCTTGTTGGTTAGCACTTCGATTAACGGCTGCAGCATAGATTCGTGCTTACCTCCCCGCTCGGCCTCATCGTTTGCCCCGTTAAGATCTTGATAGTAGTTGGATCGAAACAGCGATGATCCTGCGGCTGGCATTCGCTCATCTGCCGCCAGCTTAATGCCACCTTTAGCTTTCAATGTCCAACAGACCAACCAGCACCGCTCTACTTGCACATGAGCTTTTAGGACTTCAATATCCTCCTCTACCAGCGCCTCATTAAGCAAGCCAAGAGCATTGGAAGCCGACTTTACCGGACTAAACACGGTTCGCAGCTCACGATCCACTGTTACTACATCGTTGTCAGACTCGAAATAAAACCCAATATCAAAATCTTTTTTATCAAACAATGAACGAATCGTCGTGGTTAGGGCAGCGACATTCTCTTTGTGCTCACTCAAGCCGATAAATCGTCTGCATCCTCGTATCTCGATGACAGACACAAGACTGCCATCATTACAGGTAATCACGCCTGAATTACCAATCGGCAGGTTCAAGGAACAACTAGAGCCTGGATGCTCAATATGAGCCAGAAAATCCATTAACTTATCTACTGCTGCAAACATAAAACACCCTGCTAATTAATGAGACTCATCGAGTATGTAATGATTAAATTTGACGAAGGAGTGTGAATCTCCGCTGCTCGCCATCATGAGTAATGTGGAGAATGGATCGTCTTTTTTTTCAACGAAGGGAATACGAATTTCTCGCACCGTGGCCATTAGCTTGTGCTGATACGCTATCGTGGTCATGGCCGTTGTTTGCTCTGCACTTAGCAGAGTAGGATCTTCCGCAAGCTGTATGCGCCCTGCTCCATACCCGTGAACGGATATCCCCGCCCCTTGTAACGCTTGTACTGCGCCGACCTGACGCATTCTGATTTCGGACGCAATATACGCATCCGCTAAGGTGACATTCGCTTCCCCAATCCCGATCAGCGAACCAATCATAGAGTCATATAAAATAGAGACCGAGTAAGCGAGCTGTTCTTTAATTTGTATCGTGGCGTTCCTTTCGATTATAGGAAAGTCCGTGTTCAGTGTTCTAAATGTAGCGGCTGTAATATAGCGATTTATCATCAACTGTGAGCCAGTTATCGTGGCCAACATCTGCCACTCTGGGCGTGATAGCCAGAGGCCGGTATCGGTCACACGTACACTGAAATTAAAACCCGCAAGCCTAACCAGTAACAAAGCATCATCCGTGCTAATTTCAACAAACACCACCTGACTATCAGAGAGGAATTTGTCACTTGAAAGAGGTGAAGAAACTAAAGAGAAGTCGCTTACAGGTAGAGAGGTGACGGATAAAGATCGGTAAAGATCGGCAGGATTTAAGTAGAGATGGTATGGCTCGACGCCCTTACCCGCCTGCAGAGAGCAATACCGCTGGGTGCTCATAGTAGCGACAGCCTTGAGTAATGTGTCCGTATCGTGCGGCACAGAGCGCAGATTGATATAGCGTAAACTTAAGGGATCTGATTGATACGTGATAAAGTGCTGACATGCCTCAAACATCCAGCTAATCACCGAATGAAGTATCTGAATCCAATCTTTCGCTGGTAGAGCCCGAATCCCCAAGTCCGACAGCATGGTAGGAATACGCCGGTAAAAAAACGACTCGGACTTAAAGCGCGCACGCCCACCACATGCCATTTCTAATGCTTGATCGTTAAGGTCAGTTAGCCATAAAACATCCTGACTAAGATCCCGTGCATGAGAGAAATCTATTAAGCCCTCTTCGGTCGTGTATGCCTGATGGTAACGAAATGACGCGAACCCGATAACAGGCTTCTCTATTCGCAAGGAGGCTTTCAAACGGATTCCCCTGTGATTGCTTGCAGTTTAACGGCCATACCGCTTGCCCAAAACCGAATCGCATCTTCATAGGCGTCCGCATTAAATCGGAACCGTAGCTTGTTCGCATAAGACTGATTTTCAAGAGGGTGCACTAGCTGATCAAGCAAACTAAGTAGCTTTTCAGGCTCCCCGCCCCATGCCACCCCGTCCCATTCTCTCGGGGTAGAGTCGATTGCCAATCCAAACTGCTCGCACGCATTTTTAATGCTGCCCCAGTCCTCTTCGGGACGAAAGGCCACACCGTAACGAATGATAAGCAGGTTAGTTAAGCGACCCTGTGACAACCAAGGGGCTTCTATAAACGTCCCTTTCCGGTAAAGCTTGGTTAAGTCATTTAGGTCAGAGCAAATCTTACATAAAGGAACCCAATTGATAGGATCGTTGGATAAAGCGGCATCTTTGACGCAAATATCAAAGTAGCCTAAAGGTGACTGGGGCGTGCTACGTGTTTCCAAGCCGCAGTATTGGCAACGACACCCAAAGCGTTCTAAAGTCTTAAGGTAAGCATCGTGGTCATTGCCCGACGATACGGGCTCCGACCAATTGCCTTGCAAGACAAGACGCGATTGTGTCATTAGATTAAGCCTTCTGGCACAACAAAGATCGCATTAAAGGCTATTGCTGTGTTTGGCGTGTAGCTGCTCTCAATCATGGAACTCGATTTAAGCCTATCAAAAGCACCGGTATCAGCCCCATCGCCCAACACTGTGCCCATAAAGTAACTAGCCAAGCCGCCTAATGACATGATTGCGCCACCAATAATCGCGCCCATAAACAAGCCACCCATACCTGCCTGTTCAAATTTCTGAGTAGCGGGGCTATTAGGAGCCATCTTGATCATCGCCATGCCCAGAAGACACCCACCGGACACTAAAAACCCAACGAACGCGAACACTAACAACGCCATGGAAAACCAGCTTTTAAGCTCAGTGTTACCGTGACCGCTCATCAAATCGCCCAATGAGTCGGTGGCGGCAAACGCCAAACTTGGTAAAACCACCATGGATACAGCCAAGCATTTAATGCCGATAAAGGTTACTTTTTGTTTGATTTTCATTTGCTTACTCACTCTAATTGAGATTATTTATAAAAAGATAAATTTACTAGGTTGTCGTTATTAAACTGATTTCTCAAATCTTCATCCGAATACCACATCCCCCATGCCACCAAATAAGTTTGAGAAGTCACGAGCCAAAATTAATAATGTGCCCAACCCTATTCGGATAATTCCTGGCCACAATTCTTCCCGTTTTCCGTTTGGCATCCGACTACCGAAAGCTCCCATCATTCCCCACGCGCCCATTACCCAGCCGATAATTCGACAGGTCTGCTCTGCGAACATACCCAATAACTGTTTAGCACCACCATCGGCACTGCCAGTGACCGCTTCGGGGGGGAATAACGAACCATACCCCCCATCCAGTAACGTGCCTCCCATTAGGAACATGGAATACGGTAGTGCCATTAATGCCGATCCAAACATCAAAGCAGGAATCGCCAACCCCATGTTGAATTGCTGCTCACTCACGGTTTGGAAGACTTTCACCTGAATTAATGTCACGAGTACCCAGCCGCACATTACAAAGCCTATGAACGCGCACAAGAGCAAAAGGAAGTCATAAATCAAGGGGTACTGCGAACTAATGTTCGTTACCAAATCCACAGCCGCTAATGACATCGTGTTTGTGCTCATGGTTTAACCTCCACACACCACACCGTTAGAAAATTGAATGTATTGCGGGTAGGACTGCGTATTAAACATCTGTACCCGACCCAATCCTTGCAAATTGGTATGTGCATCAATCAATGTTTCATAACCATCCGAGGGGCGATAAATGAGTGCCTGTGAGTCCGCAATCAATGAAAATGCCCAATTGCGATCCGCGTTGAAACACGGGTTATGATCCCTGCGTGAGGTGCCTTGTGTGCTGCTTGGGTACGTCATAGCAACCATGTTATTCATAGGGGCGGCTATGGTGACTGGCACTTCTGCGGTCGCTGGAATGGCATAAGAGGTGGCTTGAGCAAATTGTGGTTGTGGTATTTGCGCTTGAGGTGTCATATCCACGACCGAGCTACCAATATTGACTTGGCTAAGGCGCTGGACGGGGGCTTGATTGACTGTCCGCTGTACCGGCTGTTGGCGCGCTACTGGGCGCTGGGAAACTTTAGGCTGAATGTTTACGGCTGGCTGTGCAGCGGCTTTTTTATCAAAATCACAATAATCGGCATAGCGGTTTAACCCAAGCTTTTGTTCAGCCGCACAAAGGCGGGTATAACTAATCCACTTAATGTTCTTAGAGTTTTTGTCTGCTGACTTCTCGATAGCATCCAACTGAGCTTTATATTTTTTAACATTCTCAGTGAGCGAGGTAATATCTTCGGGTTTGAGCTGTTGCAGGTCAGCTTTGAACGCTAGTAATGCTTGGGATTGCTCTTGTTGCGCCCTTTTCAAATCGAGCAAACTTGAGCTGTGTTGATTGTGTAGCACCATGGCGGCTTTATCGAAGTTATCGACTGTTGCTTGGAGTTTTACTTGCTGATCCTGTAATGATGTGAGAATTGCCATCACACTCTCAACATCCATACTTGATTCTACATGCATAGACTCCGTTGGAAACGAATCGATTGATGCTGGTGGCGGTACGTAATGCGGCAAATCGGCCGTGCGAAGGCGTGATGAAAATGAAGAAAATTCACTCTCTGGAACAGCCAAAACAGCATCGCCTTGGTATTCAGGGGGCGCTCCTTCGTTTTCATCATCTGCTAGACTGTTATCGGTTTGCCAACCGGTATTTGATGCCCCTGTCTGACTTCCTTGCATAACGAGATAGCCACCAGCCCCGAGCACTAAGACAAACGCGCTACCCACACCCCATAAGGTATATTTAAGAAATCCCGGCATTCCTTTTTTCTTTTTTAATATAGCGGACTCGGGCGTTGATGTTTCAGTTTCAGTTTCAGTTTCAGTTGCAGAACCAATTTCAACGTCCTTCTCTGTCGAGATTTCTGACAATGCTTCGGATTTATCGAGTGCAGACATGACTGCTCCTAATTAATTTAGATCGTTAGATTTTTTGATGTAAACAGGGCTCATGGAAAGTATTCGCATGTCCTGTCCAGTGAATACACGGGAAGTGATAGGTCGGTCGTAGAGATCGATTAACTTTTCGGCAACCCGACTGCCGCCTTCTGAAAGCAAGGCTTCTCTTACCTGATTATCAGAATCCACTGAGGTCGCAATCTCGATTTGCTCCCCATTAGCGTCATAAGCGATAACGGTTTCATTGTCCGTAGCCAGAATAGCTTGATAGGTTTCCAAAACCGCGCCGGTTAATAAGCCGCCCCAGCGCTGCAGAATGTGACGGTCCACCTCATTTACAAAGGCGGGTAAGCTACGCTCGGCATTAAAGGCCACCATATCGACGCTGTAGGTTTCACCCTGATATTCCATGGTATTAAACGTAAGGGAGAGGTCTTCGTACCAGTTACCTAACCGCTGCCAGCTACCGATGAGGCGAGCCCCATCGACTTTTCCACCTGAGATTTCGGCAACCACAGTAGAAACAGCGACATCGGTATCAGCGCCAGTAATCGTGTAACCATAACTAAAGTGACCGGCGCGTATAGCTAGAAATGTGTTCTCGCGCTCCTGCGAAGGCTTATTATCTGAATCACTAGCAGGGCCCTGACTAGCTCCCTGATTGGTATAGGTATTTGCCGTTATCTTGTCCCGCGCTTTGCGTAATGACATAGTGTTGGTAGGTTGTGCGGGGATCGATTCATCATCAGCGTCAATATTGGGCGAATAAGCCACTAACTGAATGCTTGCAAACTCACTATCATCATTCTCCAACACGCCTTCCTCAATTTGCTTTAAAGCAAAAGCTTCCAGCGGGTTAGCGGGTGGTTGAGATCCTTCTGCGTTAGTTTGCGTTGTTACTCTTGCGCTCGACACCGAACCCGCACTATTCAGTGAGAGCCGTGAAGAAGATGGAAAGGATTTAACTTTGGCTGCGTCTTCTTCTGCTTTTAATTTAGCAGCTTCGGCAGCGGCTTTTGCTTCGGCCGCATCTTTACTCTCTTGCAGAATTTCCTGAATAGTTTTTTTCCCGCTTTCAGGACGAACAGCGGTATAGGTTTCACCTTCACCGCGAGCACTAGAGGCGTCATCCTCATCTTGATGTAAGGCATCGTTAATGACTTCATCAGAGGCTTGACCGACTGGGTTACGATCTAACAGCGCATCAGTCTTAGTTGATCCTAAACTTGTCGCCTCATCGCTACTGCTCTTCCAAAACCAAATCGTGACGAGCGATAAAATGAATAAAAGAACGACACCTTTATAGAAGCCCGAATGGGGCGTAGACGCATCAAACAGCTTTCCGAACCGATACCCAAACCCTCGATTTTGCGAGCTATCTACGGTATCCACATCGAGGCTATCTTCATTAGAATTAACGGCCATCTACAAACCTCGCTGAATCATCAAAACGAGCACCGATCATGCTGGATGGCTGTTTAATCTCCATAAACACAGGAAGACCATCACGGTTACGGAAACTGTACATTTCAACTGCCAAATCAAAACGATAGACGCGGTAGCCATCTGAACCATGAATAATAGCGGCTGGGTCTGGGGCGGCTCCACTCAAGAAACGAGTGCGGATATACAGCTTGCTGTTGCAGTAAAAGGCGGCGGGGCTATTACCTTGCAATGCCTGCCCTGTAATCGTTCGCAATACAACACTTCGTGCTTTGCACACTGACTTCTGGGGGTCGATGGGGTTATCTAAGATTGAACGCGCAATGGGATCGTCTAATGTTTCACGCATATTATCGTAGCTATAACGATACTCGCCTGCCGGTTGATCATCAGAAACAGGCGACAATCCTGGCAAAATAACTTTTAACGTATCGTGGTAAGCATTGGTGTTGATAACCACGGGAAATGATATCGAAGTCTGTATGCCCTCAAAACGCACCTTAAGGTTCGTTCTTCCCGAAAACACACCGCTCTTGGTTGATAGGTTCACAGAATGAGGCATGACCTCAGACTTGGTTGCTGAAAGAATGGAGCCATCCCCTGTAGAGACGGTTGCCACTTCCCAAGGAAACCCTTTGAGGTCAAAAAAATCTAACTCAGTTTCAAAGCCATTAACGATATTTAATTTGAACACGACAGGTTGGTGGAGTTTGACAGCGTAGGTATCGGAGATGGCTTTAACATCGTCTCGGTACTGCTCTGCTCGCTTATATTCTTCAAGACCACTTTTAACTTGTGCGGATTCTTGTGGGGTTACACCCTGCATAGCTTTACGAATAGCCTGCTCTACTGCTTCAGTGGGGTGCACATTAAAATACTGGGGGTTAACATACGGCACACCTTGCTTGGACTGAACAGTTACCGCAGGTCTTGTAGGTGAAGGGGTCGCCGCTGACGGCTTGCTGGCTTCTGTCTCACTTGGGGTGGCTGATAGCGGCTTGGTGGCAGGTACTTGTAATGGTTGGTCTTCGCTCGCCTCTTCCGCTGCATGACCGGAGCCTGACAGCAAAAAGGAAGAGACAGCAAGGGCAATCAATAACTTATTTTGTGTCATCATTTTCTATATACCACTTCGTCATAACGCATGACTTTCAAACCTGCACCACTTTCAGTGGGTGGCACTTCGCGCACATCCATTACCGCCTTCCAGCTTTTGCTATCAATCCCTTTCACATCGATAGCCTCATCTTGAAAGACGACTTCAATACGGTAAATCCGGTAAGAATCTTGATAAGGTATTTGTTGAACTATCCTTACCGGCGCTGACAACTCAGCTTCAAATCGGCGGCGCAGCAGTGCGGATTCATCAAAAACACCGGAGGACAGCAAGCGGGTGACATACTCTTCTAACGGGGCGTCATCCCAATAAGCGCGCTCATCTTCGAAAGATTGAAGATAGTTTTTATATGTCCATGTATGGACGGCCAGGACACGTTTACGCGCAAAGCTTTTAATTTCGTGAAGTTCGTAATACGGCCTATCGGTGGTCGCCACATTACGCAAGCGTCCATCCGGCGTTTTGCTAACAACTTCAACATGAGTAGTCGGTTGAGCGATCCCCCAGATAACGAAGCCTAATAAAAAATTAAGACCTATGCTGGAATACAACGCTCTGGTTAGCAGTTTACGACTGCTGTTACGCTCCTCGGATAATTGATCTTGAGCGAAGGCAGTTGAATCCGCATCTCGCTTCACCTCCTTCGCAAGCTCACTCTTTAGCGCCAGCAAATTCTTTTGACTTAAATCCTTAGCAACCTCAGTCACGAAACAACCTCAAAGTTAAACATGTAAATCATTATAGATAATATTTCATATTGATATACTATTACTATAGTTCTTATTTTTATAGTTTGGATCAAAAATGCCTGCACACACAAGAAAAAACGCAAAAAAAACGCTATTGAGTGGCGTATCTGTTTTGAGTTTATTAACCTTTATTAGCACTGCGTCCTACGCAGACGCGATACAGGCCGCGAGCCCAGCCGAACGCCAAGCCATTAACCTTGTCAGCAAAAGATTCCCTAAAGCCCTAGATATTGAAACGCAACCGTTAGCTGCTCGAAGCAATAACGCGCTGGTAGCCAAGGTGTTAAAAGCAAGCACAGAGGTGTTCTTTACACTGGATGGCGACAATATGACGGCCATCATGCTTCCAGACGGACTCAACCTTATTGTCGGTAAAGTGATAGAAGTGGATGCACCAGCTAACCGCAATGCACGCCTAACGCCTGCACCCATTACCAATAAATCTGAAATGTTGGCAGCACTGAAAGAAAAAACCGGCGCAAGAACGACCGAAATGCCGCCAAAAACGGACATCATGGACGGTTATCGTTTTACAGAAGATAGATTAACGCCTATGAAAAATAGTCCTTACAACACTCCCGAACTATTCGCAGAGGCACTGCAGGCGCACCACACACTCACAACAGGAACAGGAAGCAAGCACCTTTATATCTTCACCGACCCCAACTGTCCCAATTGCCGGAAAGAATATGCCCTTGCCAAGGATCATGAATCCGACTTCACCTTTCACTGGATACCTATTTATGCGCTCTCGCCAGAACCTAGAGCCGAACAAATAGCCTTAACGCAGCCAAGTGATGAGGTTAGCCTACAAAATATGGAACGCATCATGGAGAGCCCAAGCAGTGTCGCCGATATGGAGCTGCTTACTGAGATGGAAACCGTTAAAAAGATCCGCGACAACCAAATCCTTTTCTACCACATAAAAGACAAACGAACGCCTATCACTATGTATCTAAATACATCAGGAAAGATAACCGCTATAAATGGTCATAACCCAAAGCTTTTTAATATAATTTTTAACGATATGTAATAATATTTTGCAGGTTTTATAAAAAGGTTTATTATTCATATAGGTAATTAAAATGAAGTAGGCATTATGAACGTAGAACAGATCAAAAAAGCGTATGCCACCATCCTACATGCTAGCAACATAAAGGCGCAGGATCTCAAGTCATGGCTGAGTGCGGTATCTGAACACGATCCTAAGCGCCTTATCTGGCATATTGAGCGCAACC
>Ga0115007_10002886_pt1 | contig 10517 bp, 8 predicted proteins | sample ArcOceMetagenome_2_FD_87166 | JGI IMG/M metagenome (GOLD analysis project Ga0115007, IMG submission 87166) | Marine eukaryotic phytoplankton communities from Arctic Ocean - Arctic Ocean ARC135M Metagenome | ecosystem: Environmental > Aquatic > Marine > Oceanic | place: Arctic Ocean | collected...
AGAAGAAGAAGAAGAAGAAGAAGAAGAAAAACATTAGTAGAAAGAAAGAAAAGAAATCGAATCATGACAGATACTAGTATCTGTAATACAGGAAATTTTCCATTTAATTATTACGATAGTAATGGAGATATCGTTGATGGAACATTTGATTCAGCAGGATCGTGTATCTTTCCTGATGCAGTATGTGATCCTACAAAGCCAACAAAGGATTGCTGTGATGCAAATGAAGAATTTACATCAAATCCTGGATCAAATATAATGTTAATTTGTTTAGCATTAGCATTTTTACCATACGTATGGTTAAAATTTATAAAAAGACCAATTACTGATGAAGAAAAAGAAAAATCTAAAATTGAAAATGATAGTCATGTACCAAAATTCTTATTATTGGGTTATCTTCCATTATTAAAACGTTTATTTGGATATGGTTTTATTATATACATTGCATTTTTGGTCATGTTAGAAATTAATTTAGCAAAAAGTTACCAGGATGTAATGCAAGTCAATCAAAGAAATGCATTAATGTCTGTGAATGTATTTATGACACCATTTTATGAAATATTTACATTCATTGAAGATATTACAACAGTTGTATTAGCATTTGCATTAGGTCGTGGTGATAAAGAACTACCAGATAAATTAGTTCATATGGGGTACGTATTTTTTGTGTCTTTTTTTTCTTTACGTTACCTTCTTGCTTCCCTCTTTCACACACTCACTGTATTACTCTCTCTCTCTCTCACACACACACGCGCACTCTTCAAAACAAAAACAATAATAGTATTGCTGGTGCTATCGTAACTGGTGGTATTGCAGGTAGGTTATGTTACATGCGCATGCACATAAAGATCTTCTGGTACATTACTCTTGCTCATATCCATCAAACTCACAAACTTTTTCATCTCTTTTATTTGTTATTATTATTATTATTATTTTTAGGTATTATTGGTACAATTATTGGTCTCATCCCACCAGCATTAGATTTCTTTACCGATCCTGGTAGCGCCAACTCACTTTTGTTGTATCCAGGGGTACGTGTCATGTAGTACTACTGTACTGCGGTGTCGGCGGCGTATGCATACGTTTGGTGCATACTGTACATTCTTTTTAATTTTATCTTTACGTGTGTGTTGGTTTATCCACCTTCTTCGCTTCGCTTTCCTCTCCCACACACTCACTGTCTTACTCTCTCTCTCTGTCTTCAAAACAAAAAACAAAACAAAAGTGTGAATTTATTGGACATTTAAATTCTTCGTCTGTTTTACCATTATGGTTATTGCAATCATGGGGTATGATTGGAGCACAACTTGGTATGGTTTTTTCAGGTTTTATGTATGGTGCAAAAGAAATGACATCCTTTGGTTGGATTGGGTCATCCGCACTTGGTATTCAAGCTGCTATTTGGGTAAGTTGTATTATAGTATAGTATAGTTAGTTACGTTACTATGATTTGTGTTGTTGCAATATCTTATCTCTTGCTACTTTCTCTCTTCTTTCTCCTTTTCGCAGTATACACAAAAGGATACATTTTCTAATGCATTGACTCTTATGGGTTTAGCAGAATTTAGTATGTATTATTCCATTGTAATTATTTCAGTTATATGGCTCGTAACTCCTATTGGTTCCAACATTAGAGAAAATACTGGTGTTTCTTTATCTTTAGGTAAATTAATTGCATCATTCAAACAACTTATTACTCGGAAGAATAGTGATGATGGAGAAGAGCAAGAAGTAAGTCGTGGCTACGATAAAAAAGAATTATTAAAAGACGGATTAAAAATCATGATGATGGATTTGGTATTACAGGGAGCACAAATGATTACGGTTTACTTGGCATTGATACATGATCCTGCTGTTGGGTATCAAATTACAGCATTATTGTCCCAATTACCTTCATTTGGTCTAGCATACAGTACTGGTTTATCTTTTATGGTAAAACTTGCTGGTTCAAGGTTGTTAGGTGCTGGTGATTATGATACATATATTAAATTTGGTATAATGGGATTAATTGCTATTCTATTATTTGTTCCTGTCATTGTTTTTTCGGTATACAAATATACATCCGAATTAGGTACGTACAAATATTTTTATGTTCTAATTCTTCATTCATTGTTGATATTTAACTAATCTTCATCTTAAATTCTTTGTCTTATTTAGCTATTGATGCCGGAACAAATGCATGTGAATATGCATATGATGAACAATGTGTTCCCTTCTTCACAGATGTATTTGGGAAGAATGCAATGGGAGGTATATATACATTATCATATACCTTTTATGCATTAATCTTTGGCTCGTCGGCTGATTCAATATTTTTGGTTTTTAGAGGATTTCTTCTTTCTTGCAAAGACTTTGATTATTTACTTTACAGTACAATTGTTGCTGGTGTTTGTTACATCCCATCAATCTTAGTTGTAACACTATATCCAGCAGCATTCAAAGAACAAGCTATCTCGTATTACATTGCGGCAAATATCCCACAAGCCGTTTTGATCATTTTAGTTTTTCCAAGAATTATTTATAACTTTTATCGTATGAAGAATGGTATTGAAGGACCGTGGTCAAATGAGGTACATGAGGAAGTACCAGCGAAAGGAGTAGAAGTCAAAGCTGCTGCTGCAAGTCCGTACGATAACGTGCCGGTTGCAATGGTCGCGACAGGACCGTCCGATGAATTGCCATCACTTGAAAATGTGAATGAAGAATGCTAGCTAGAGAGTAAGAAAGTTGTATTGAAACCTAGTCGACGATACTGAGTTTTCCGTTCAAAGTCACGAAACTATATCTACTACATATAATACCAACAACGATAGTTATTCTACTAAAAATAGTTGGTTGGTTTTCTTGTTAACCATACGCTTACTATCTTATTTATTTTAAACAGTAGTAATTCTTGTTATCAATCACAGTTCTAAATGCCCTCTCGTACACATACAATCAATCAATTAATTAAGCTCGCGACCAACATCAGCTTAGTATGCTGATGTGATAATCTTGCGAATGTTGTAGGTCCACGAAGTCGTAAAAATAATAGGCGTAAATAAGTGCTAATAGGATCTGTGAAGTAACGTGGGTGTTGAATTGAGAAGACGTGGGAAAATGAATTAAAAAAATAAGAAATGTAAAAAATTCGCATCGCAAATTCATTTTCCCACATCTCCTGAGTGATTGATTGATTCAAGTGTCATAAAAAAAAATGCGAATCCTAAAAAAAATCTTTCTCATCACTTCCTTCGTTTAGAGAAAATTTACTACGAGAAAGTTTTCAACAATAAAAATTTGAGTGAGTTCGGATTTCGGATTTGTCTTATGTACTTGTACTGTACTCACTCTTCGTGCGGTTTCATGGTTTGATTTCCCCTCCCCGTAAAAACTTGTATTATTTTTTCTCTAGACGGACGAAGTAATGTGTGAAGGTGAGAAGCGAATGCCAAGTCAATGATGCACTGTACACTGTATGTCGCTTTTTCGATGTTTTTTGTGTTCAATAATTATATAGCTTTTATAAGAAATCGAAGAGAAGGATAGACTATATTATATCATAATTCCATACATACATTACAACATTGTAACCAACCCTTCTCTAATCTAATGTTTTTTCCGTTCTGTACAAAAAAAAATTCGGCGCAGATGATGCCGTCGTTGTCGTCGTTGATTTGTATTGCCATCGTTTCCGTTGTCTTATCGTCATTATCGAGTTTCGTTATTGGGGAAACAACAACATGTGGCACATGTCTTCCGGTATATGAAGGTGATAATGCATACATCATAACAGATATATGGAAAACTACTGAGGATCCAGATGATTATATGAAAATTATTGATGAAAAGCTTACGCCTGTGTTCATGAATTATCCAGGATTTATTTCCTGGGCAGGTGCTAAAACTGATGATCCAACCGTATTTGTTTTTTGGTTTATCTTTGAGTCAAAAGATGAAGCTCATGCTGCACTTGAGGCAGTTATGAAAGTCAATGACGCATTGGAATTCGATGAAGAATTGTTAGTATTGTATGAGGGTACAATCTTGTAAGTTCAACTGTATAGTTAAAATAAAACTATTGATTCATTCCATTCTTTATTTCTTCGTATATTCCCTTTCTGACCATATTCGCGTTTTTCTATCCCTTCTTTTTCTTTTCCAAATGTCATGATTGACAACAACACATCGTATAAATACACTATACAGCTGGTCTGGTGCTGCTGAAGATTGTATAAATGAGAGTCATACAGGGAAGTATGCAGCTATGCGTATGTATGAAGATACATATGAAAATAGTTTGATCACAGCTGCACCAGCCTTATTCGAAGAATGGACCGAAATGGATAGTTTCCATTACTATTTGAATACAAGAGGATTAGCAACAGTAACAACTGAAGATGGTATGATTTCATTAATGTATATGAATGTATTTGATAACCTTGAAGATACAGAAGAATCAAACATATCAGCTTTGAAAAGCTCAAATGTAGACCCTATGTCTAAGCTGTTAACAACAACCGTAGGCGAAGTTGTATTTGACCATAATTGTGCTGGCAAATCTAATGATGACGAGGAAGAAAAATGTATGACTATTGGTATGTAATTACAGTATTATTTATTCATCTTATTATGATTTCATTTTCTTTTTGTTGTTGTCTCTGTCGTCATACAGCAATCACACTAACATGTGTTTTTTTTTTAATTGTTATTATTGTAATTTTCATAGATGAATTGGTATGTGGTAGTGACGCTAAAGATTTCACTACTTTATGTGAATTATTAACAACTGTTTTCCCAGATGGTGTGGGAGATGATAGTATTACAGTCTTTGCAGCAACTGATGAAGCATTTGATAATGCATCTGCACTATTAGCTGAATCTGATTTTTCTGATGAACAAATGGAAAGCATTGTTTTCTTCCATGCTATGGAAGGAAAGTTAATGTCAACTGATTTAGTATGTGGTCAAACGTACAATATGCTTAGCGGTGATGATAGCCGTTTTGTTTGTACAGATGATGGTCTTTATCAAAGAGGTGGAGGTAATAAAGGAACTATTATGGGTAGTCCTAAAATTATTCAAGCTGATATCATTGCCTGTTATGATTCTGTTGTTCATATTGTTGATGAAATTTTACTACCCAATTGGGTCTAAAACTTCATCAATAAAAGCAGGTACACTGTACTATTTATGCTTGTTGGTTTTTCAAAAACAAAAACAAAAACAAAAACAATAACAATAACAATACTAACTAAAATTTAGTAAGCAAAAATAAAGATAAGATAAAAAATAATGTGATATAGATGCGTTGTTTGTTAAATCACAATGTGACGAAACACGTATACTAATAATAGTAAAAGACAACAACAAAAAAAACGAAACAATTGCATATTTGAAAAAAGAAAAGAAAAAATGAAAGTAAGAAAGAAAACACTTTATTATAGTGTATGGTTTGAACAAATGTTCGACTGCAACATACTACAAGACATAAAGCCGAGGATCATAACGTATAGCCGAGGGTCAAAGTACATAATCTTTAGAAAGAAAAAATATTATTTGTAACACAATCATTTTCTCTCTGTTCTATTGTACTAGCTAGTAAACGTACGTGTAGTATAAATAGTAGCTCGGGGTTATATATTTATCTCCATTTGCATAGTAGCTACTAATAATGTTCGCCACTCAATCTCTCTAATAATATTAGCACCAATACCAGAATTGGATTTTGTTGCTTCTCAGAGGAAAAACAAAAGCAAAATCTTATGATCAGTAATACAAATGTATCCACGTGGATAAATAAGACTAACCCAGAATCATTACCATCAGCTAATCGTCGTGCAGTAGTGCACGTAATTAACTTCAATACATACGTTCCCGTCGACGCCGTCAAAAATGGTGGAGTAGAAGGTAGAAAGACATACTGTAGTCCATTCGCCCTCTGAGATGACAGCGTGTTCAGAATTTCTAGATTGCTTTCTCTTCCTGGTCGATTCATTCACTAATAGATTATGTCTCCTCTGCGACAACTTTGTCGGACCATCCCGCCCACGCATAGTGAATAGTGAATGCATTCGAAGTATTTTTTCTAAGAAAAAAGGTGCAATTGATCTTCATTACTGCTTGCGTTCGCACTGTGAAGTTTTTTGTTCTTAGCGTAACGCCGCGCATTTCACAGTACTGGTTGACGCAGCAGAAATATGGATTCATTTCTGTTCGTAGCGTATCACAGCTGAACGGAAATGAATCACTTATATTACATTATATTCAAGCTCAATCAAAATCGCATGTTGAATTGCAGTTTTTTGCATTATCCAATCCACCACATTTTCTGTATAAGTCGTTGAATTATTACAATACAACGACTACAAGATTAGTTACCATTGACATCATTGACTGTTTCCGTTGCTTCTGTTTCGGACAATGTCAATGTTACCAACAGTGCGAACAGCATTTGCTATTAGTGCTGATAATAAACTGATGACCAGCAGCAAAAAATATGGTCACGAACAAAACGTCGACGACCGCTGTACACTATAATATTATTAAATATATTGAAGTGCTCATCCTTTATTTACTTCAGCCGCTCATGTAATTGCACCGCATCTACAAAGTACTATGGTTACTTACTAGTAGAGTACTTATACCTGACCTGATACAACCATTCGAAGATCAATTCAAATTCTAAAATAGGAAGTTCGAATTGCTTCCGATGAAATCTAATAAGCACATGCCCTTACCATTCCCAATGAATGAATGAAAGGATCAAGTAGTATGCTTATATATATGAGTTGCAGTTTGTATGCACTCGTTGTACAGTACTGTGCGTGGGAGTTAAAAAGACATTAATATCAGACGTTCACACGTCGTGGGAATCAAGTAGTATGCTTTTATATATATGCGTTGCAATTGCAGTTTTTGTGTACTCGTTGTACTGCACTGCACTGCATTGTACTTAGTAGACAAAACAATGGTGGGGGTTAAAAATGTACGAAAAGTCTGCTGACACAACAATGCCCTTTATGTACACAAAATAGAATTAATACAAAAACAGACCAACCATAAACTCTCTCTCTCTCTCTCTCTCTCTCCAGCTCTCCTTCGTCTTATAAGATAGATAACAAATAGAATACAATGGCTGATAATATTTCATTTAGCAGTGATGATGATGATGATGATGATGACGATGATGACTATATTGGTCCAAGTGCAAGTGCAAGTGCAAGTACAACTCGTCCAATAGATTTTCTACTTTCTCCCCATTATACTCCAATGAATCATACACGTACATCATTAGGTCCTAGTCCTAAGGATATAACAGATGCGCTGTTCCTATCTAAACAAAAAAGAGCTACTGCTGTTTGTTTTAAACGAAATGATGGTACTACTTCAGTAGTAGTACATGAAACAACTGTATTTGTCGAAGTCGATTTATTGAATGGTGCTGTAAAATCATCATTAGAAGGCCGTTCTCGTATATTTCAGTTGGGTAATGACTTCGATGCTGATAAGGATGTAATTAAATACGAGTTTGAGCCAACCCATCTTCAAAATATTTCCAAACATTAGAGCTTGAAACTTTTTTAGAAGGAGATGTTGATACTGTTCAAATTCTAATGTCAGTAACAAAAAAATGAAGATTATTTTGATGCAAACGCAACTATTTTACAACTTAAATAATATCAATCAATCGCAATACCATCCATCGTACATAGAAACAAGCAAAAAAGAAGATACATAATAGTTATAAAATATTAGTAAATACATCATAACGAACACAGTATCCTATTCTTTTTTTAGTATTAACATCACTACGATACTACTACCATTCTTTCATATTACCCTACTACAGTATGATATGATTCTCATCGATGATTCATCGAATGTATTTGTTTCGATGATTCATCGAATGTGTATGTCTGGGTGTGATTTGTTATCAGTTTCAATAAGTAAATACTTAATGTCCTAAAATAACCTCTGATTATTGTACTACAAAATAATATCGATTTAACAATAATATACTGTTATGCGTATTTTATGTGATCAGCAGAGACGGAAAGTGTCATCATCAATTAGTATACTACATTAGTGAACCCGAATTCGTTAACTTCGCAGTTGAAATGAAGAGTTATTGGTGGTACTGTAATGCGAATTGTTTGATGATTGTCATTATCAAAAATAAATTGCTCAAACTTCGCTTTTTTTCAAGCGAGAACAATACAATAATTGAATTCTAGTACAGTACAGTACTGTATCACACATTGAAAAGGTGAATCGTGAAAAACTGTATGCATTTCGACACCACAAATCTTCGATTCACACTTTCTATCAGGCCTAAGTGAGGTAATAAATTATTTAAGACATATTAATTTTTATAAGCGTCTTATTATAAGACTACGGTCCACAGTACTACGCGAAATAATTCTAAGCGAATTAAGCGAAGTAAGAAGTCTACAGCCAGTACTAGTACATGAAAGCTAAAGAAAGACGATGACGTCACAAATGTGCTTCGAGTACTCCAAAAAAGTGTCAAAATTATAGTGATGGGATTGGCAAAAAGGTAAAGTTTAAATCGTGTCTTTAATGAAATGCCGTATTTTTAGAGGAGGAACACAAAAAAGCGGTACCTACTGATTTTATGCATTCCGGCATTATAGTATTCCACGTCGCTAGAAAAGGAAAGGAAAAAATACTCAATACGTTACTACCACTACTGTACACACGTATATGCACGTACGCCGTGGCTGTTACGTTTGATTTGAACAAAGCAAAAACAAAAAAGAACACCAAACCAAACTCGCACTCACTTACTGTACTGTACTTTGATATTGACTGATGCCAAATATTAATATGAAGTTAAGTTTTTCCCTGCAGGAAGTTTACATTCGAAAAGAGTAGCATCAAAATAATAATGCTCAAAAATCTTCTGTAGATTCGCCCCAATACACACATATTTGGGGATTTTATCACTCAACATAAAGCAAACTAAGTGAGAGCGCAAAAGAGAGAATTGTCAATTCACATAAAAAAAACGGCTACTCATAAAATAATTTGCATATATTCCATTTGCATACAGTATATTCCATTTGTACTGCTTTCTTTATTTCACAAAAAGAAAGTAGCGCTCAGCAGCCGTAAGATCAGAAATGGGTCAACATTTCACAAACGACATTATGACCATGATGATGTTACAACAACAGCAACAACAACAACAACACAAGCAGCAAGATTCTAATAATGGACCAATCGTTTTGATGGGTTCTGATCATCGTGGTGGTGGTGGTAGTGGTAGTGGTAGTGGTAGTGAACACGATCACAATGACAATGACAATGGCGATGAAATTAGTATAAGCAATTATGGCGAAAAGAATAATAAACGTCCAAGAACATCATCTGATATTTCTGAAACAAGTTCAATTGAAAATAATAAACGTATATGTAATGAATGGGCTTCTAATACTGGCAACAACAATGGAAATGATGGCACTGGCACTGGCACTGGCACTGGCACTAGTGGTTCTACTACAAACTCAACGAATACAACACCATTAATGACATCTACTGCTATTAATTCAAATATTACAAGCAGTCCACGTATGTTGGCTTTACTTTCATCATTGTCAGCTGTTGAGGGAAATCATAATCATAATCTATCTCAGTTACCACCACCTGTACCTGGTCCTGGTGGTAATAATAATAATAATAGTGTAGGTAATAATAATCATCATCATCATCATCATGCAGCAACAGCATCATCATCCTTGTCATTATTTACTACTAGTACTGCAGCAGCGAAGACAAACAACAGTTTCGACACTACTACTACTACTACTACTACTACGAACGGCAACAACAACAATAACAACAACAGCAATGCCGCACCCGCACCCGCACCATTTCAACCGTTATGCTCAAGACCGTACATTCATACAATTGTGGAACGTGCTCCGCCTCTACCTCCACCACCTTCTTCTTCTTATGAAGAACAACAACAAGACAATACTAGTATTACTACTAGTCATAGTGGCACTACTAGCACAAGCACTCCTCATCAAGAACAAGCCAACACAAACACGAACTATTACGGGCCTTCACCGAATACTACTACTACTACTACTACTACTATAGAAAAGCAGCAGTTACAACGTCAAAATATTACTGCAGGTGTTGCAGCAGCAGCAGCAGCAGCAGGTGTTGCTGCTTCTAATGCCATTCATCATCAGCAACAGTCACGAATGATAAATCAACAACACATGAATAATCTTATTTCTTCTTCTTCGGTGGCTGTTGCTACTAATATGAATATGAATACTGCGAATATGAATACTGCGAATGCGAAGTATAGCAACAGATCATTCGCCTATCATCAACAGCAGCAACAACATCAACAACAGGCGCAACAACATCAAGCTCAAGCTCAGCAAATACAAGCGCAACGATCATTATTGGTAAATACTTTTATGAAAAGAAGTATTGCCAACATGACGAATAATACGAATAACACACATACAGCACAAGCACTCCTCATCAAGAACAAG
>Ga0115007_10002887_pt1 | contig 10513 bp, 11 predicted proteins | sample ArcOceMetagenome_2_FD_87166 | JGI IMG/M metagenome (GOLD analysis project Ga0115007, IMG submission 87166) | Marine eukaryotic phytoplankton communities from Arctic Ocean - Arctic Ocean ARC135M Metagenome | ecosystem: Environmental > Aquatic > Marine > Oceanic | place: Arctic Ocean | collected...
GCAAGAATTTCTGTGGGAGCCATCAGTGCGACCTGATGGCCGTTGGCAATGGCCTGCACGGCGGCCAGGGCTGCCACGACAGTTTTACCTGAGCCCACATCTCCCTGCACTAGCCTGAGCATTGGGATGGCGGTGCTTATATCGTTGCTAATCTCGGCAGCGACTCGGTGCTGTGCGGCGGTTAAATCAAAGGGCAGTTGCTCGAGAAAGGCGGCTGCGGCGGTATGATCGTCAGTTAATACAGGTGCCTGTTGCTGTTGCACCTTTTGGCGCAGCTTGAGCATGCTGAGGTTATGGGCAATTAATTCTTCGGCGGCCAAACGTTGCTGGGCGGGATGTTCGCCTTCTGCGAGTAGATTAAGTGCGGTACCCGGCGGTGGGTTATGGAGTAGACGCAGCGCTTCGGGTAATGAGTAGGCCAGCTCTTGGCGCAGATCGTTGGTTATATCTTGGGGCAACAGTTCTCGAATGCTGTGATTTTCCAGCAGAGCCAGTGCCTGACCACAGAGGTCGCGAATACGGCCCTGAGTAATGCCTTCGGTAGCTGGATAGATAGGTGTTAGCTTATCTTCCAATTGGGGCGGATTGGCCTGATCGAGATACTGGTATTCGGGATGATAGAGCTCAACACCAGACTTACCTCGACGCACTTCCCCAAAGCAGCGCAACCGAACCCCCGGCTTTAATCGATCTTGCTGGGCCCGATTAAAATGGAAAAACCGTAGTGTCACTACGCCGGTATGATCCTGAAGTCGACAAACCAGACTACGACGGCGACCAAACATCACATCACTGGCGCGCACCTCACCTTCAATCACGACTTCGGTCATGGGCTGTATACCGCCGATGGGGGTGATCTGAGTCCGATCGATATAACGCAGGGGCAGGTGAAAAAGTAAATCTTGAATACTGTAGAGACCAAGTTTTTGTAGCTTGATAGCAAGCTGCGGACCCACTCCATGGAGTGTCTCTACGCTTCGTCTGTCGAGAGAAGTCTCTGACATTAGCTTCTAATAATGCCCAAACCGGGCAGGCTGTTTTCGTAGATGGCATTGCGCAGGGCATCAATGGCTTTATGCCGCGGGAAACTTGCGCGCCATGCCAGCGCAGTGGTGCGGGCGGGCGTCCCGCCTGCAAAGGGGCGCGTAACTAAGGATGCACCACGATAGTTGGCACCCATGGCTGCCGACAGGGGAAGAATGGTAATACCCAGCCCCGATGCGACCATATAGCAGAGAGTCTCTAAGGAGCTGCCTTCGGTCATGGTGCGAATGGGGGCCACTTTAACGGGGTTTTGATTAATATTGGGCAGGGCCTCAATCACCTGGTCTCTAAAGCAATGGCCTTCACCCATCATCAATATATTTTCACCGTCCAGATCTTTATGGTGAATTTCCTTTTTCTTAGCTAAGGCGTGATCTTCGGGCAGCAGCAGTACAAAGGGTTCTTCGTACAGTGGCTGCACCACGACATCGGGCTCGTTAAAGGGCAGGGCGACAACAATCACATCGACCTCGCCACTGCGCAGGCGTTTGCGCAGGGTACTGGTGTAACCCTCTTCAATAATCAGGGGCATCTGTGGCGCAGCTTTTTGGAGTGCGGGAATAAAGTGCGGAAACAGATAGGGGCCAATGGTAAAGATGGCGCCAACATGCAGTGGGCTGCCGAGTTGGTCTTTACCCGCGGTGGCAATATCTTTAATCGCGGCCGCTTCTTCTATTACGCGCTGGGCCTGAGTAACAATATTCTGACCAATGGGGGTAAGGCGCACACTACTTTTGGTGCGCTCAAAAAGATCGACCCCCAATTCACCTTCGAGTTTTTTAACCGCTATACTCAGCGTCGGTTGGCTGACATTACAGCGCTCTGCCGCTTGGCCAAAGTGCTGGACCTGAGCAAGGGTGACTATGTAGCGAAGTTCGGTGAGGGTCATCAGGGCGCTGCCTTTCTAATAGATTGCAATGATAGCTAAGTTTTATTAAAGAGAGAATACTAATTGAAAATTTTATTAGCAGGCTGCGGTGATATTGGCCAGCGCACAGGCGCGCGGTTAGCACCGGAGCATCAATGTTTTGGCCTTAAGCGCCATCCGCAAAACCTACCGGATACTATTCTCCCTATCGCAGGCGATATGTCAGACGCTCAGGGCCTACAGGAAATTCTCAGCGAAGGCTTCGATATTGTGGTGGTGACTCTCACGCCAGATGAGTTTACCGAGGCGGCCTATCGCAAATCCTATCTTGCCGGTGCTACAGCGCTTGCTACTGCCATTGGCAATATTGAGATCAAGCCCAAGCTAGTTATCTGGGTGTCTAGTACCAGTGTCTATGGCCATAATAATGGCGGCTGGGTCGATGAAACGTCCCCGACTGATCCCCAATCCTTCTCGGGTAAATTACTGCTCGAATCTGAAGGAGTGATTGCCAACTTACCCTGCAACCATTGCATAGTACGATTTTCTGGCATCTATGGCCCAGGCCGAATAAGAATGCTTAGCCAGATAAAAGCCGGAAAAGGCCGACCGGCGTTGCCAGAGCAATGGAGTAATCGAATTCACAGCGATGACTGCGGCGGTGTAATCGCGCATCTGATTAATCGAGTTAGTGCGGGGAAGCCTATTGAGGCAGTTTATGTGGCCACGGATTCTGCGCCAGTGACTCAACATGATTTACGGATCTGGATGGCGGGGGAGATGAGGGTGACATTGACCGATGAAATTGTTGTGCAGAATGCGGTTCGGCGCTGTAGCAATAAGCGCCTATTGGATAGTGGTTATGAGTTTATTTTCCCCAGCTATAAAGAAGGTTATCTCTCTTTGATAGCTGAGGATTAAACGGCGGTTTTAGATAGCGGCTTTCGACAGACGCTTTCGACAGAGGCTCTAGATTACCAAGATTCCATCCATCTCAACCATTGAGCCCTTGGGTAATTCGCTGACGCCAATTGCGGCTCGGGCGGGGTAGGGCTGTGAAAAATTCTCGCTCATAATCTCATTTACAACCGGAAAATGACTTAGGTCAGTGAGAAAAATATTTAGCTTAACGATGCTGCTTAGGTCTCCACCTGAGGCTTCACAGACGGCGAGCAAGTTTTTAAATACCTGCTGAATTTGATCGCGAATATCACCCTCGACCAGATTCATGGTCAATGGGTCTAGGGGAATCTGACCCGACAAATAAACGGTGTTGTTTACCTTTACGGCCTGGCTATAAGTGCCGATGGCGGCTGGGGCATTGTCGGTATGAATAATGGCTCTGTTGGGCATAATGGTTTCCTTACTTATTTATTTCTGACGCGATAAATACGGCGCACGGGTTTAAGGCTGCGCGCGCGACGAAGTATTTCGGCGAGGTGGATTCGGTCGCGAACGGTCAGTACTACATCGACGATACTGGTAAAGGCATCTTTTTCGTTCACGCTAATATGTTCAATGGTGGCATCTTGCTCGGTCATGCGTGAGGCCAGTGCGGCAATAAAGCCTCGCTCTGGGGTCACTTCTACTTTTATTTCTACGGGGAATTCACCGCGTACGACTGTTGACCAGGTCAATGGCATGCACTTCTCTGGATTGGAGCGAATTTCTTTGAGATTGCGACAGGATTCGAAATGAATCACTAGCCCTTTACCGGGAGTGATGTGGCCTAGAATCGGATCGCCGGGAATGGGGTGACAGCAGCGGGCATAGTGCAGCAACAGTCCGTCGGATGCTTCGATAACCACGGGTAATGTATTGTTCTTTTTACCATCGGCAACAATGCGCTTACCTCCAGGGACCAACAAATTTGCTACGGCAAAGGGCACTCGGTTTCCCAGGCCAATTTGCTGCAGGACATATTCAAAACTCGAGGCACCGGTTTCTTTTAATAGGCCTTTAATCTGTGATTTTTTGAGCTGATTATATTGGGTGCCCAAGTTTGACAGTGCCTGATCGAGCAGTCGCTTACCCAGGTCTACAGATTCATCGTGCTGTTGATTTTTGAGGTAGTGGCGAATGGCACTGCGGGCCTTGGCAGACACCACAAAGTTGAGCCAGTTGGGATTTGGTTGCGCGCCCTCGGCGGTAATAATCTCCACTTTTTGACCACTCTGCAGCTGCTCTGATAATGGCGTGAGCTGGCCATCGACACGGCAGGCGATACAGCTATTACCAATACCGGTATGCACGGAGTAGGCAAAATCAATGGCGGTGGCATTCGAGGGCAGTTCGATAATTTTGCCCGTGGGCGTAAACACATAAACCTCGTCGGGAAATAAATCGGCTTTTACATGCTCGAGGAATTCCAGAGAATCGCCGGCCTGCTTTTGCATTTCTAGCAAGCCTTGAATCCAGCGGTTCGCGCGACGTTGATTGACATCAACCTTCTGATTACCGGTCTTATATTCCCAATGGGCGGCGATGCCATAGTTGGCCATCATTTCCATTTCTTTGGTGCGGATCTGAACTTCGATAACCACACCGTGCATGCCCACTAAAAGTGTGTGCAGTGACTGGTAGCCGTTAGATTTAGGAATGGCGATATAGTCTTTAAATTCACCGGGCACGGGTTTGAAAAGATTATGAATGATACCGAGGGTCCGATAGCAATCGTCAGCGCTCTCTACCACCAGGTGAAAGGCGAATACATCCATGATGTCGCGAAAGGATCTTTTCTTGGTGCGCATCTTTTGGTAGATGCTCCACAGGTGCTTTTCGCGACCTTTAACCAGTGCGGGGAATGCTTCGCTTTCCAGGCGTATTTCAATGGCCTGCTGAATCTCGCTGAGAATTTCTTTACGATTTTTTCTCGCCGCTTTCATGGCTTCGCGCAAGCGTCGATGACGCAGGGGATACATGGCAGCAAAGCCAAGGTCTTCGAACTCAAGACGAATATCGTTGATACCCAAACGCTGTGCGATGGGGGCATAAATCTCTAAGGTTTCTCGAGCAATTCGTCGGCGCTTGGCTGGGGCTAATACACCCAGAGTGCGCATATTGTGTAGCCGGTCTGCGAGCTTGACCAATACCACGCGGATATCTCGGGACATGGCCAGGGTCATCTTTTGAAAGCTTTCGGCCTGCTGTTCGGCTTTGGATTCAAATTCGATTTCGGTCAGTTTACTGACGCCGTCAACAAGGTCGGCCACGGTGCGGCCAAAACGACGGCTAATTTGGCCTTTGGTGACGCCGGTATCTTCGATCACGTCATGGAGCAGCGCGGCCATAAGGCTTTCGTGATCCATGCGCATGTCGGCCAGAATGTTGGCGACAGCAAGGGGGTGCGTAATATAGGGATCACCACTTTGGCGCATCTGGCCGCGGTGACATTGTTCAGAGTATTTGTAGGCGCGCTCGACCCTAGCTACTTCTTTCGGGTCGAGGTAAGAGGAGAGTTTATCCGTTAATGCATGTGGCATTTTATCGCGGCCCTCCCCCGTTTCTGAGTGGAGCTTTAAACTGTTGGCTCTTGAGGCGTCGCTGTTCCTTCGGCAGTCGCTTCGGCAGTCTCTTCAACCGCATCAACAATTTCGTAGTCTTGAACGACTTCAGTGAGGATGTCGGCAGTAACTAAGCCCTGTGCAATTTCGCGCAGCGCGATAACAGTAGGCTTGTCGTTTTCTTCGTCAACCAATGCAGGACGACCTTCAACAGCCAGTTGACGTGCACGTTTGGAGCCAACCATGACTAATTCAAAACGGTTATCTACGTGATCCAAACAATCTTCTACAGTAATGCGAGCCATTTTTTATCCGCCAGTCTAAATAATTTGATCTATCAGTGCAGCGAAATGCTGCCAGTCCACTAGTTTACCTAAAGACGGGGGTTACGACAATAAATCTAGTAGTAATTTTTCTACACCCTGAACCGGTTGTCGACAGCGTGTGGCGGTGATGATGGCTTGGAGTTCATTACTTGCCACAGCAAAGTCGTCATTGATTAGCAGATAGTCCGCTTCGACATAGTGACTCATTTCTTCGGTGGCGGCGGCGATACGGTTTGCAATCACGTCGGCGTCGTCTTGCCCGCGGCCATGAAGGCGTTCATGGAGGGCCTTTTTGGAAGGGGGCAGTATAAAAATACTTTTGCTTTCGGGGAATCTGCGTCGCACCTGCTCTGCGCCCTGCCAGTCAATTTCGAGAATGACATCGGTTCCTGAGGCCAATGTGCTTTTGACCCACTGCTCTGATGTACCATAAAAATTACCAAACACTTCGGCATGTTCGAGAAAGGCATTTTCGCCGGTCATGGTCAAAAATTCATCATGGCTGACAAAATGGTAGTCGGTGCCGTCTGTTTCGCCGGGCCTGCAAACTCTGGTGGTATGTGAGACCGACGCTTGAATATTTTCCATGCGGCCGAGTATCTCGTTCACCAGGCTGGTTTTACCTGCACCTGAGGGTGCTGAAATAATAAATAATGTGCCGTTGCCCATAATGCGATCTGATCCAGTACTTAAAAATAGGGTTATTAAATGACAATGTTCCGTGAAGGGTCTAATTATTCCAGATTCTTGGCCCGCTGTAATATAAATTTCCCTTTCTATTGTTGATCGCTGCCCCTGGGGTCGAAAATACGGTTGAGGCGGTCAGCAAGACGCCTGCCGGCCATCAATAGTCGTCGCTCAATAATAGGTTTGTTGCGCTTTACATAGGCTGGGTCAATTAGGCTGGGGTCGCCGTTACTATCGGGGGCGAAATTATACACCTGACGACGCAGGGCTTTTGATTCCTGCGCCCAGTCTTGAAAGTCAGACATTTGCCAGGCTGCCTTGGCGGTACCCGATCGGTCTAGCTTCTCGCTATATTGTTCGGGACTTTTATTTTCGGTGTTGATAATCAGGCTGTCCCACACAGTATGCAGATTGCTGGATTTAGACTGTTTGAGCCATTTCACTGGGATGCTATTGCCGCCGCGATCGTCCCGCCGGCCCACATGCAGTGGCTGATGAATATCTCCCACAAAATGCACAAAGAACGCCAGGGCTTCCCATTGCTGCTTTTTTGGCAGCTGGGGATTTTGTAGTTCTGCGTAAAAGTATTCTAGGGCGGTAAGCACGTCGCCATCTCGATGACGGGGAAAATCTTTAAACTGTTCTTTGTCGTCAATACTGACGTAATGCCAATACTTGGATTGCTCCCACACTGAAACATAACGAATGCGGTCGGGCCAGACTGACAGCTTGGCGAGGCTGTCGCCGTCGGTTATGGCGTTAATCGCGAGGGCGGTTTTTATGCTGAGATGGTTCTCGGCAATCTGACTAACAATGCGGTGGCCGTCTGCGCCAAAGGACAGTGCCTGGCTACTCAGCAGGGCGAACCAGACAAACAATGTGGGAATGGCTCTGTACATTATTCGATATTCTGAATCTGCTCACGCATCTGTTCGATAAGGACTTTGAGTTCGACAGATGCCTGAGTGGTTACGCCGGCAATGGATTTTGAGCCCAATGTATTGGCTTCGCGGTTGAGTTCTTGCATCAAAAAATCCAGACGCCGACCAATGGACTCTTCGCTGCTGAGTACTCGGCGAATTTCGCTGATATGGGCTTCGAGACGGTCGAGCTCTTCATCGACATCGGCGCGGTTGGAGATGATGACCATTTCCTGCTCTAGCCGGTCTTCGTCGACCTGGGCACGCAGGCTTTCAAGTTTTTCGTTGAGACGTACGCGCTGATGCTCAAGAATGCTCGGAAGATTCTCGCGCACTACGGCGACCTGGGTTTCTATGCCTACCAAACGCTGCTCTATCATCTCACCGAGTTTGTCGCCTTCGCGCTGACGGCCTTCGAGCAATTGATCAACGGTTTCTTTAAAGGTTTGTATAGCCCCTTTGTGCAGGCTGTCGCTTTGAACATCTTGATCTTTAAGGATGCCAGGCCAGCGCATAATTTCCAGGGGCGAGATTGGCGCTGGATTCTTAAGTTCTCCGGCCATCTGCTCGGCAATATTAATATAGCGCTTGGCGAGTTCCATATCGGCGCTGACAGTCGCGTCGCTATTATTAAAGGCGACCTGCAACGAGATATCGACCTTGCCACGGGTTAGCTTCTTACGGGCAATTTCACGCAGCTGCATTTCAACGTCGCGCAGGGTTTCTGGCAGGCGAAAGCCTGTTTCCAAAAAGCGGTGGTTTACCGAGCGCAGTTCGCAGGAGACTGATCCCCAGGTGAAATCTACGGTATGTCTGGCAAATGCGGTCATGCTGCGTGGCATATTCTTTCCAATCTAACTATTTATGAGCCGCCATGGTAACAAAGGCGGTTAACTGGGTGGTAGATTTGCTACAATTCCGGCAAATTTCTTAGCAATCTCACTTTCCAGGATACGCATTATGAATAGACCTAGCGGCAGACGCCCAGAACAACTTCGCCAAGTAAAGATTACTCGTGATTTTACCTGTCATGCCGAGGGCTCTGTATTGGTTGAGTTCGGTAATACGAAGGTGATTTGTACGGCCAGTGTTGAACCTGGTGTGCCGCGATTCTTGCGCGGCAAAGGTGAGGGCTGGGTGACGGCGGAATACGGCATGCTCCCACGTTCTACCAATAGTCGCATGGGCCGCGAAGCTTCGCGGGGCAAGCAGAGTGGCCGCACTCAGGAAATTCAGCGTTTAATTGGTCGCTCGTTGCGGGCCGCCATAGATATGAAGAAGCTGGGTGAGTTCACGATTAATATTGATTGTGATGTAATCCAGGCCGATGGCGGCACTCGTACAGCCTCTATTACCGGTGCCATGGTTGCCTTGGTTGATGCGATTCGTCATTTGCAACGCAAGAAATCAATCACTAGTGATCCGCTGGTCAGTATGATTGCCTCTGTGTCGGTGGGTGTTTACCAAGGGACGCCTGTGCTGGACTTGGATTACGCGGAAGACTCCAATGCTGAGACAGATATGAATGTAGTGATGAATGCCGAGGGCGGCTTTATTGAAGTTCAGGGTACTGCTGAGGCTGCTCCGTTTAGTGCGGAAGAGTTAAACGGTATGTTAGACCTAGCCAAACAGGGTATCGCCGATTTAGTGCGGGTTCAGAATATGGCTTTGGCGCAATAAGCGACAGACTTTAGACTGATAAAGAGTAGGCTACGAGTTAGCTAAAAATTTAACTGGGAATTAAATTAGACCTATGAAAAAGACCTATAAAACACAGTTTATCGATAATGCTCTCAATAGCGGCGCATTAAAATTTGGTCAGTTCCGACTTAAGTCTGGACGGATTTCCCCGCACTTTTTTAATGCGGGAGAATTCTATCAGGGTAAGGCCCTGGCTATTTTGGGCCGCTGTTATGCTGCGGCAATTATCGATTCGGGCATTAAGTTTGATGTGCTGTTTGGCCCAGCGTACAAAGGTATTGCTCTGGCGGCTGCGACGTCGGTCGCCTTAGCCGAGCATCATGATATGGATGTGCCATACTGTTTTAATAGGAAAGAGGCAAAAAGTCACGGCGAAGGTGGCACATTGGTTGGAGCGCCTCTGGAAGGTCGAGTATTAATTATTGATGACGTGATTACTGCAGGCACTGCTATCCGAGAAGTGATGGGAATGGTTGAGCAGGCCGGTGCTGAGGCGGCAGGCGTGGTAATAGGTCTGGACCGCAAAGAGCGCGGAGCCTCGAAAAAGTCAGCGATTCAGGAAGTGGAGAAGCAGTACTCGATTCCAGTAATCAGCATTATTGATATGAACGACATTTTGACCTATCTCAAAACTGAGCCCACCATGAAAACAGTGGTTAAAGAGATTAAAACTTATCGGAAAGAGTACGGCGTATGATAAAAACGGTTTGGCTTCTATTATTGTTGGTGACCCCCTGGGTTGCCGCCAAAGAGCTTTACCGTTACCAAGACAGCGCCGGACTTATGGTGACCAGCGATACTCTGTCGCCTGAAGCCGCTGCCAATGGTTATGACATCGTTAATGAGCAGGGACGTGTGCTGCAGCGGTTGGGTCCTCGTCCCCTGCAATCTCAGAGCTCTGAACAGAGCGAACAGGACCAGTACCTGTTATCTATTTTTAGTAAAGTCGATGAAATAAGCGTTTTAAAGAATCGTAAGCTCGAGTTGTTGGCGCGAGATATTAAGCACCTGCTCAGCAACATCAAAGGCTTGATGACTCGGGAAGATCAGTCGCTCAAGAGGCGGTCAATATGGAAATGGCGGGGGAGCCTGTCTCTCAATCCATTCTTGCTCAGATTGCTCAGGTGCAAAAATCTAGGCAGGAAATAGAGCAGCTACTCTCGGACCGACAGCAAGATCAGCGCACTACCGCTGACCTCTATCAATACTACGGACAACGATTCCGCGAGCTACTTAGTCAGCAAACATCTGCGCCGTAATGAGCGGCCATTGCTCGGCCCAATACTGCGTCGGTGGCTGCTTAAAGCCGGTGCGTACAAATTGACTGATCTTACCCTCAGCACTAACCAGCATAAGATTCGCCGCCACTGATACGGATACATTGAGCTTTAAACCGTCTCGGAGTTCGGCTTCTCGCAGGCTCTGCTTTAACTGAGATTCCAAGCGATCAAAAAACACCGCCAC
>Ga0115007_10002888_pt1 | contig 10512 bp, 4 predicted proteins | sample ArcOceMetagenome_2_FD_87166 | JGI IMG/M metagenome (GOLD analysis project Ga0115007, IMG submission 87166) | Marine eukaryotic phytoplankton communities from Arctic Ocean - Arctic Ocean ARC135M Metagenome | ecosystem: Environmental > Aquatic > Marine > Oceanic | place: Arctic Ocean | collected...
CACAACCCACACAACCCACACAACCCACACAACCCACACAACCCACACAACCCACACAACCCACACAACCCACACAACCCACACAACCCACACAAACAACACCGGTTTCTCGTTCTACCAGTTGGCAAATGGTAGAGGTTGAAGAAAGCAAAACCAATTCTAAATCAATTTTCAATGCAATCGAATCCTCGACGGATACCAGGGCAAGTAACAGCAGTGCAGCCACGCGAACAACCACACCATCCTCCGTCGCGCGTCTGCCACTGCGAAGGTCGCGCAAAAACAAAAGTAAACGACCTTGGTCACGACTTCGTGATTATGCTTATGTGGTGGATGATTTAGCCAAACATTTTTTTCAACGTGATCTTGCTTTGTATTCCGCCGTACCACCCGCCGATTTTGTATTTGGTAACAGTGATATTGATCTCAGCACACACAGCCAAACGTTTAAAGACAAAAACAATGCGTTGCCCCCACCGTTGACGGCATTGCTGCGTGAAAACCAACAACGATTGCGGTGGTTGCAGTGTGAAGTACTGCAAGAAGTGGACGTGGCTCGAAGAGCTCGAACATTGGAAATCGTCATTGATTTGGCCCTCGCATCCCGACGTTTGAGAAATTTTCAAATGTTGTTGTGTTGTTACGACATGTTGCGCAGTCCACCCATTCTTCGTTTGGTTGACACATGGTCTCAAGTACGAGCACAACGACACGAAGAATTTGAAAGATTGAAACGTGCATGTGCACCCTTCATGAATTATCGAAATTTGCGTCGAATTGTTCGTTCTTGTACAGGCAGCCAACCTTACATTCCTTGTGTTGTGCCATTGTTGGTTGCAATGCGGCATGTGTCCAATCTTCCTACTTTAATTTATCGCGATGGTGGTACCACCACCGCCACCACCACCACAACCGCCACCACCGTCACCACCACCGCCACCGGTGCTAAAACCATGGACATCAATTGGTCGCAATTGCAAGTGATGCAAGACACATTGCAACAATACGAATCTCCTTCACTAGGTTTGCTGGGTTCAACGTTGCAAAAAACCATTCCAACTCAATTTGATTCCGTCTTTGCTCCCGATGGCGACAACAATGCTTTGCCAAACACAATGCCTGATTCCGACCCATTTTTAAAAAGTCGAAGAAGAAGTTTTAGTGATACCATTATCAGCCCCATTTTAAGTCCAGCCAATGGACCTGGTACTGTATTGACACCTTTGAGTTTAGCCAACAAGAGTGGCAACAATGGTATGGGTGGCATTCATTTGGGTGATTTTTCGTTGTTTACATTGAGTTCACCGACCATTCTGTTGCAACAATCGAAATTAGTGGAATCTCCACTGTTTGCACCAGAGACTCGAACGCCACCCTCCGGCCATCATACGTCTTACATTTATGTCACTGACCCAACGTTGGTGGACAAAGACCTGCCAAAAAACAAATACGTCCGACAAAAACAACCCCTGCCGCCCATTTGCTTTGAAAACATCCGGCGGTTTGCCGGTGTTGGACGCTTGGACGGTGGGAAAACGACGCGTGAAATTGCAACCGAAGAATTGTTGGAAATGGTATTGATGGAGGGTGGGCAGGAGAACGGCGGTGGCGGCGGCAGCGGTGGCGGCGGCGGTGGAAACACTGGCGGTGGGTCCCAGGAAGAGAACAGTGCAGTCAACCCACACATGTATCATGTGAATCGATACGTCCGTGAATTTGCGGCGATGACTCTGCAACCCTACCCACACGGTCCAAAACCCATTACAAAAAAACATTCCGATGGCTTGTTGCAGTACATTGTCAATGCTGTATGCACGTTGTCCGACCGTATTGTGGTGGATTTGGAATTGTCCTCCCCATGGTTGTTGGAAGACGTGGATGAAGCTTTTGACGACGAAGTGGGTTGGTTGGAAAACAGTGCCGAACCATTCTCCTCCTCCTCGTCGTCGTCTTTTTCCACTGTGTTGTTGCTTAACAAGAATCCAGAGGAACAACGTCGAAAAACAGAAGAAACGCGTCGTTATGCTCTTAAAATACAAGTACGGTTCGCCGTGGCAAACGCATTGCTGGGACGCGTGGGCCTGCGTTTATGGGCGGCCGTGCGCCGAGATTGGATCACAGTGGACCAACATTTGGAACGGTGTCGAATTGCAATGCTGTCCGTGACCGACGAACATTTGTGGGACTTGTGTTCTTCCCCGGGCGACGATAGCGACGAGGGTGGTGCTGATGGTGCTGATGGTGCTGATGGTGCTGATGGTGCTGAGGGGGGGGAGAAAAAGAACAATGGGGAGGAAGAGGCATGGCCTTATTTTGTCAATGGTTGGTCGGAGGCCATTCAAATTATGAATTCGGTCGGGCGACCTTTTAGTCCGTACCGAAAAATGGAGGCGTTGGCCGAGGTAAGCAGGATAATGTTTCTTAGGATATTTCTTAGGATGTTTCTTATGACGATGTTATGACGATGTTATGATGATGAGTCTTATGTGTGTGTGACTGAGTAACTGGGCGGCAAGTACTTTTAGTTGTCTGGTTGTACTGACGGTTTCAACCTCTTTTTATCAAAATCATCAGGTCTTTGCATCGATTGATCGTGAAGCCATTGCGAGGAATATGCCAAGCTTGACGGCCGACACGTTGATCCCGGTCTTGTTGTTTGTTGTTTGTCGCACGACATTAAAATTCAAACACGCGACTTTGAATTACGTGCAATCCTTTGTGTCTGCCAATCGCAGTTACGACAAAGGGGCAGGACGTGATTTGTTTTGTTTGGCCAATTTAGACATGGTGTTGAGGTTGATGGGGAAATTTCCGACGTTTTATTAAGGTTGCAGGAGAAACAAAAAGAGAGAGGGCACCCACAAGTGTTGAGTGAAAGTGCAAATACCTGTACCCGGTAGATGAAATAGTTTCATGAAAAGCAATTTGGCGGGTGTTGTTTTTCTTAACCCGCCTTTTGTGTGCACTACATGTACAGGTACATTATACCTGGTGTTGTGTACAGACAGATTTTCAATTTTTGAAAGGTCCCTTCTCCTTCATACCGGGTGTACGGGTACCTGTACTTTTTTTCTTTTTTTTCTTTTGATGTAAATCGAGACACCAAGGACACTCGGCCACAGCGACCCACAGTTGACAATCTCTAGAGCCAACCACACCCATACACATACACTGTACAGTAGACAAAACCAAACAGCATGATCAAAGTGGTCGTCTGCCAAGTCTGCTAATTAACCATGAAATTAACCCTTCCCAATTTAATCTTTGCAACAGCCTTAGCCACACTAATTCTGAGGATTGTTGTGCACAAATATCTGATGACGTCTTGTGATGACCAGTGGGGGATCATCATTGATGCAGGATCGTCCGGCTCACGTGCCCACATCTTTACCTGGAAGGAGGACCGCAACAACGATTTGCTGCTGTCTCTCAAAGAAGTCTCGAACAAAAAAATACACCCTGGCATCAGTTCATATTCCACTGGCCAACTCGCTGCACAGTCGCTTGCACCATTGCTCCTCTACTCTCAAGAAATAATACCAAAACAATGCTGGTCTAAAACACGATTGGAACTGCTGGCAACTGCAGGGATGAGACTTGTCGACCCACAAAAAACAAAACAAATATTTACTGGAATCCAAGAATATTTAATCAACTCACCCTATGCATTTGAACCGAAGCAGGCAAGAGTTGTACCTGGCGATGAAGAGGCCGTTTTCGATTGGCTGTCTGTGAATTTTGCAAAAGATAATTTTGTTGCCAAAAACAAATTTGTTGGGGTATCCGATCTGGGCGGTGCTTCGACGCAAATCTCCTTTGAAGTGGGCAATGGTGGTGCAAGCAAAGCCCACCCTGGTGTGCGCACGGTTCAAGTGGGTGCACATGCACATTCAATTTATGCCGTCTCCAGATTACACATGGGGTTGTACGAAGCATATAAAAATACAAAGACCGAATACGAGAATGAGATATCCGGCAACTCTTTTCCTTGCCAAATACCAGGCAATTACCACGAGTGTGAAAGGTTAACGAAACAATTTATAAATCACCATGCCAACAAAGACATGTCAAAATTAGGAAACACGGCAATTGCACCACCAATCAAACCAGAATTGACATTTTATGGTTTAGACAATTATGCTAAATTGGCGAACGTACATTTTAGTTTGACACGACACCCCGATTCAAGAGAATTGCCACCAAAAGCCTTTGTTGACCCGGATATGGCATCGTTTCAAACCGTGGCTAAAAAGGTATGTGCAATGAATTGGTATGAATTACGAAATCTGGTGCCAAGAAAAGCCGCGAAAGATCGATTGTTGCAACACAGTTGTTTCGGACTAATTTACATCCATCTCTTGCTGAAAGAGGTTTATAAAATGGAGAACAACCCATTGATTTTTGCGCACAGTGTTGGTGACATTGATGGCAGTTGGGCAACAGGTGCTGCCATCAGTTCTTTTAAGAAGCCAGTGTCCGATGCACAGCGTATCTAGAAGCTAGAAGACAGGTACACGAGTACGAGTTATTTTCATTGACAGTTGGCAGGGATTGATTGATGACTATTGACTGCACCCGCACCACGCACTCACACTTCCACATTACCCGGGTATATCTCCTCGTTTGTTTTTTTTAAATATAAGATCATAAAAAAAATTATACCTGTAGTAACTGTACCCGGGTACCCGGTATACGTGTACACACACAAGTACAAACAACAAACAAAATTCCTTTTATATTCAAGCTATTATTTTTAAAGTGTGTAGGTCTTGTGTCTATGCTGATATAAATATATATGATGTACCTGCTGTACAGGAAAGTATTATTATTCGAAATATCCATTACCATTTTACCATGGCCTTGTATTTTTTCGACCATACCACTGTTCGGCGTGGGACTGAGTGGCCACTTTGTTGAGGGTGGCTGGCACGTAACTTGGTCGTGGTCTAACAAGCTTTGAACTCGCCTCGACTGCAATTGTTTTATTGGCGTCCCTTTGTTTTGCACGTTCATCAAAGTTTTCCCTTGTTTCTTTCAGTTTCCTGTCCCTTTGAGCTTCTTTGTTGACCGATTCCCTTCTGTTTACATACTGTATCGCTTTGTCACTGGATCTTATTTCCAATGCCGTAGCTGCACCTATTTCTGGCCTCTCAAAATTAGCACGATTGATCTTGCATTTGTTGTACCGTGTTTCGTACCCCTCTAATGCCGCGTGTTCATTAAATCCAGGCCATTCAGGTGGATGTCCTTGATCCGGGGCGGTGGCTTGTAAACTTGGGTCAAGACCCGGTCGTGGCTGATCCTCTGAACTTTCCCAATGTGCACCGCCTTCATTTTTTTTACAATAGAATTGTATAGATCCAAGAAGCCTTTCGTGGGACCTTGCTTTATATTCCGTACTGTCGGAATGCCACTTTGGTACGGTTGCCGTGCGTGACATGTGTGATGAAACTTTACAACTTAACTTTACCACTCCACCGTTTCTAACTTCACCCGCTACTTTTTGTCTTCGTTTGTGCTGCGTTGCCGGCACAGACTGAAGACGAAAAGCAGATGGAATTTTTGTTTGGGGCTCTGTGTTTCGCACCTCCTATGATATTTTTCTACCAACCCGCATCACCAACAACGTGGATGCAGACTTCCCGGATTGCATAATTACAAGTAGGAGGATCCCCAACCCTATGAGGTACTAATGGTAGAACCACACCCAACATTGGCTCAACTGGCAGAAGTCTCTAAATCGTATTTTCAACGCCATGCCAAACATGCTGAACTGCAAACGTCTACCACCACTGCCTCCGCCACCACCGCCGCCACAGCACCGGCACCAGATTATTTTCTCCTTTCTCTCACGAACAAAATCATTTCAGAGGTGACTGATGTGCTTAAAAAAGCACTTGGCCACTACCTGGCTCACAAAAATTGGCGGCTTCAAATCAAAAAAGCGGTTGCCATTTTAGCTTCTGTCACCCAAGACCGAGCAAACGCTGTATTTTATCAACATCGTGTGGCAAATTATTCAAACGAAGACGACGAGAGTGGAGGCGACAGTGGCACTGAACAAGACACAGAAACAATGCACTCATCATCGTCATCGTCATCAGACAACGACGACGAGTGTGAAGATCTTTTCCCAACATTTTTACCATCTCTTCCCGCTCCACATCTGTTTTCAACGGCAAATCCACCTCTGTCGTCAAAAATTGTTACTTCTGTGTTGCCGTCCTCCAAATCACGGGACAATTTTCAAATCGAGCATCCTTACATTCTAGTCGGTGAAGATTACGAAATTGAACTGCCTACCACCAATATATTATTGCCAGCAGTTGCACCGATACCACGAGGAAAAGCTTTTTCCAGAGTCTTGCGAAACAGTTCGTCCATGTATCGAAAGCATTATTTGGACGATTATTTAGAAACCGATTGGGCAATGGAAGATGAAGAAGTGCCCTTAACAATAAGTGAATCGTATGTACTGTGGAAACTTCATCGTATGATTTCATCCAACAGTGATGTCAGTTCCATGGGAAAACATCAAGACATGTTAAAAAAAATATTTCTGACCATGTGGACTGAAAGAATGGAGACATATTTTGTGCAAAGATGTTTTACTGTTGGTGGTGGTGCTGGTGGTGCTGGTGGTGCGGGCAACAAAAACTCATCGTCCAAATCGGCCAACTCGGCCACCACCTCAAAGAACAACAAACGGCAACATTCAGTCAATCCACCCTCGTTGTCTTCTTTTTTAGTGGTTGCAGATAAAAGATTCAAAGATGAAAAGGCTGTTGAAAATCATGATCGATTGGAATATGACAATGATGGTACGATTGCACGTTCCTCGGCACACATGAGGCACAGTGCATTGGCAACCAAGCTCGATCATCTTACATCGTCCGTGTTGTACAATGACATTCATGCCAGGCATGCTCTGTTATGGTGCCGTAGGTGTTATACTTTTGATTGCCGTATTCATCATTGTGATGCACCATTGCGGAGAACTGAATTTCGTGATGCCACTTGTGGCATCCAACACGAAACACCGGCGCATCGTTATTGGAGAACGGGCAAAGTAGATGAAACCAATCTTGAAAGGAATGAACGTTCTGTAAAAAAGGCTGGTTTTTCTGTTGCCTTTGACAACGACAGTGCAATTCTACCTGCGACAAGTACTAATTTATATACACGGTTGGGTGTGGCCATCGCCGCAAAATGTTTGTTGACTTGTGATCAAAATCTGCAAGAAGCTTCGGTATTATTGGGTATACAAGGCAATACTTTGCAAGAACAAGAACTGAAAAAAATCAATGAACACATCCTTCGACAGTATAATTCAGCTACAAAGGTGGCAGCGCGAGGCAACAGTGGTGGCAGTGGTGGCAGTGGTGGCAGTGGTGGCAGTGGTGGCAGTGGTGGCAGCAGCAGCAGCAGCAGCAGCAGCAGTAGCAGCAACAGCAACAGGAGCAGCAACAGCAACAGGAGCAGCAGCAGCGTACCTCGACATTCGTCCAACAAGAGAAAACTGGTCGCTCATACGAGTAAATCATGGCGAAGACGTGTAGTAAACAGCGATGAAACTCGAAACTCAGCCGCGTGGTACAAACCCTGCTTCCACGAAGGTTCGTGCGCGGAGAACAATTGTAGTTGCATCACACGTGGAACCAGATGTGAAAAATATTGTGGGTGTTGCAAACATGATGGAAGTGGTTTGTGCAACCAACGTTTTGCAGGGTGCACGTGTACAAATGGTTGTTTACCAAAAACCTGTGAATGCATGTTAGCAGGTCGGGAATGTGATCCAGACGTATGCACAACCTGTGGTGCCGGCGATCCGCATCGTAATCTTGAATTGATCAGATCAATAATGAAAGAACAGCAACAGAAACATCAAGGGCATTTATTGCCGTCTTCTTCTTCGCCTTCGTCCTCCTCCTCGTCCTCGTCCTTCTCTTCGCCCTCATTCTCGCCCTCTTCTTCGTCGTCCTCCTCCTCTTCGTCTTCTTCCTCCTCCTCCTCCTCTTCCTCCTCTTCCTCCTCTTCGTCTTCGCCCCCCTCTTCGTCCTCCTCTCTTCCCCCAGCGCTTCAAATATGTCACAACATGCCCGTGCAATTAAGATTGAATAGTCCCGTGCGAATGGCACGTTCAAACATTCATGGTTGGGGATTGTTTGCGACAAAACCAATACAGAAATTACAATATTTAATGGAATACGTCGGTGAATTAATCGATCCACACACAGCAAATCTACGGGGCAAAGTATATGACGACATTGAAGGCTGTTCGTATTTATTTGACTTGAACCAAGAGTAAGTCTCTCTAGAGGTATAAAGCGTGATGTTTGTACTGCTCTTCTTTTGTTTCTAACTTTTCTCAACTTTGAATTTATGTTTTTGAAAGATGGGTAGTGGATGCAAGAAGACTGAGTTCACGGTCAAAATATCTCAACCATAGCAAAAAACCAAATTGTGATGTCAAAGTTGTCGTTGTCAATGGAGATCACCGAATACGCTTTGCTGCTAAGAAATATATCAAAGCCGGTGAAGAACTAACTTTTGATTATGGGTATACCGATGACACTGCACCCCCGTGGATGAACAAAACGAGGGAATAATGAATACAGGTACAAGTGTAGGAGGATCTCACATACGATACAGTGTCGGACATATATTCTACTGTAGGTTCAAATCCTGGATTCTGGATCACAAATAACCAACTCATACTTTAACTTTAAAATATGCTTCTAGAAAATATCTTGCCGTACGTAAAAACAATTTTACTTTTTCATGAATTGTTGTTTATTCTTGAGAGACTTGTTTACCATCTTCATCAATGTTAAGTCGTGCTTGTTGTTCAGGTGTATACACGCCTCTCGTGGATGTACCCTCGGTACGTTTTCCAGCAGGTGGTTCGATTTCACCTCTTGTGTATGCTGGTCCCAATGCACGCACTTTCCCATTTCCCTGCACCATTTTGTTAACAAATGTCTGTGTATCTTTGTCCATCATTTTGGAATAACCCAGAAATCGACTGCGGAACTCTTCGCTGGGTGCTCGACACTTTTCACTTTGACCAAACATCCAATACCTATTTCTTGCTACTAATTTATACACCCAATCACGAATGAATTCGGGTATTGCATAGGCCGCAGACAATGACCTGTAGGGTTGATCCATTAACGCAAAGGTACGCAGTGCCGCAGAGGAGTACAGGTAGAACTCGTCTCCTTGAATAAGCACCAATGTCGACAGATCTGTTGGGGCACCACGTTTTTCCAACATCGTCATGTATTTTTGTTGTGCCCCAAACAATACATTTTTGTTGGCATCGTGGTCCGCCACAAAGTTTACAAAACCATTGCATAAATTGCAAACACCGTCGTACATGAGAATTGAGCGCGACTCGGTCGATGGCGGGATCAGAGAAGGTGGCACCTGTACGACTAGAAAGGAAACCAACGCGACAAGAGCAGCGGTGATCTTGAGGGTTTTGCTGACCATTTCAATTGATCAGTGGAAAAGTAAACCAGGACTCGGGTTCTTTTCGCTTGGCAATGACTTGTGGTATGTTTGAAAGATTTTATTTGCCTGATAACTGGCTCTACCTGTAAATTGCACTGGTGCGTTGAACCGTGTTGATGGTGTGTTGGCCGTGTTGCCGTGTCGATGAATATTCGTTTAGGGGCTCCGATTCCATGCTGTCTTCAAAGACGTTTATGCTTGCTTGCTTGCTAACCAAAAAACGTAAAACAGAAACGACACCATGTTGTTTTGTTGAAGCAGCCTTAACATTCCGCATGGCTGAAATTTCCTCTACCACCAACGCGACAATTTTGCCTGACACGATTCATATTCAAGATTTGGCCGATGCCCTTCTTCCACTCTTGGGTACCAGTATTCCATCTCAAAAGAAAAAATACACAAGAAGAACAGCAAAAGGAAAACCTCCGGCTGGTCATCTGCTGCAAACAACGTGCAACCATTTAGATGCATTAAAGGATAGGCTTGGTGTCCATTTCAGTGCTGGTTCAACTGTTGCACGAAAAGAGATGGGTGCGCCTAACATTTCCAATGGTTTGTCGCGAAAAAGCAGTGGGGTGTTGTTCATGTCTGTGCCCTCCGTAATGGATTTGGAGTGGGATGGGAACGAAGGTGACGCACCTATTTTAGGCTTACCAGGTGGCCTGCTTCGTAAATTTCAGACGTTGACACCACGATCACCACGGTCACCACGTTCTCCACGTTCATCCAAGTCGCCTCGGTCACCAAATTCCCCAAGGTCCCAAAGGCGTCATGGCAAAACTGTACAGAAACAAGCTGTCGAGGGTGACATGCGAAGTAATGGGACATTGAATCCTGCAAAAGAGCAGGTGGAGCGTCAGCCACCGACAAACATTAACAATACAGAGCAGCAGCCGGAAGAAGAACAACAAGAAGAACAAGAAGAACAAGAAGAACAAGAAGAACAAGAAGAACAAGAAGAACAAGAAGAACAAGAAGAACAAGAAGAACAAGAAG
>Ga0115007_10002889_pt1 | contig 10511 bp, 7 predicted proteins | sample ArcOceMetagenome_2_FD_87166 | JGI IMG/M metagenome (GOLD analysis project Ga0115007, IMG submission 87166) | Marine eukaryotic phytoplankton communities from Arctic Ocean - Arctic Ocean ARC135M Metagenome | ecosystem: Environmental > Aquatic > Marine > Oceanic | place: Arctic Ocean | collected...
GATTACATAAGTACGCTGCGCTTTACGTAACCGTTGCAGCGTATCAGAATCGCCAATAAGCAATGAAATCTCATCAAACTCAGTTTGACGTTCATAGAACTCATTTACCAACGTGTCGATATGCTCCACTATAACTGGGCGATATTGGCTTAACACTTGTAGCGCTTCCACAGTTAAGCCTAACAACTGCATGCGCTGCATAATTTCAAAGTCGCTTATTTGCATCTGCTCCAGCAGACTTTTGTCGGTTTGTCTCAAAAATGCTCCAATACAGCTTTATAGCAAAATCTAATCAATATGTTGATTTAGCGATTATTATTGTCGGCGTTTATTAGCTGTTAAGGTATATCGGCTAATGTCACAAATGTATAATAGTTTATTTATGAGCATAAAATAATACGGACTGCTACTTAGCCAGCCCGTATTGGGTAGGGTTTAACACGTCACTTGTAAGTCAAGCACCAATAACTCCACCATCATCGCGCGTTATAACCAAAATACTTGAACGCGGCTTACCGCTACCCAAATAATCAGGAAAACCTTTTGTAGGATGCTGGATACCCACAAACATGGCTCTTGAATCTGGAGCAAACGTCAGACCTGTCACCTCACACCCTACTGGGCCTACTAAAAATCGCTTAATTTCGCCCGTACTAGGATCAGCACACAGCATTTGATTATTACCTTGGCCGGCAAAATCACCCTCATTGCTCATATCACCATCGGTCTGAATCCATAAACGTCCGGCTTTATCAAAACCTAAACCATCCGGGCTGTTGAACATAATGTCAGCCGTAATATTTTCACTACCAGCATAGGCGGTTTCTGGGTGTACGCTAGGGTTTCCAGCCAGTAGGAATAAATCCCAATCGAAGGTATCAGCGGTATGATCACCTGATGCGGGAGACCAGCGAATAATTTGACCATAGTGGTTACTCTGTCGTGGGTTAGCCGCATTGAGTGGCTGACTGTCTTTGTTACCACGGTGTTTGTTGTTAGTCAGCGCGCAGAATACCTGCCCAGTGGTTGGGTTATGGGTAATCCACTCAGGGCGATCCATAGTTGTTGCATCAACCTGCTTAGCCGCTTTACGTGTATTAATTAAGAGGGAGGCTTGATCTGGAAAACCATTTTCTTTCGTTAATCCATGTTGACCATGAACTAATGCAATCCATTCACCTTTACCATCGTGCTCACCTAACTCGCCATTGAATTTAGCGACATACAAGGTGCCTTCATCTAACAAGTCACGGTTAGCCGTTTGATCGTCTGTGTTAAATTTGTTTTTAGAAACAAAACGATAAATATGTTCACCGCGCTCGTCATCACCCATGTAAACGACCAGGTGGCCGTCGCCATTAACGACAACCTCAGCATTTTCATGCTTAACACGGCCTAACGCGGTACGCTTTTTAGGCGTAGAGCTTGGATCAAACGGATCAATTTCTACCACCCAGCCAAATCGATTTGCCTCATTCGGGTTTTTCGCCAAATCAAAGCGGTCATCATACTTCCACCACTGGTTTCGACCTTCGTCTGCTTTAACGCCGTAATAGTCCGCAACCTCCACAGGAAGCTTATCGGCATCCGATGCACCAAAGTAATTATGGAAGTTTTCTTCACATGTTAGATAAGTGCCCCAAGGAGTGTGACCGTTAGCACAGTTGTTAATGGTCCCCAATACTTTGTTACCGTTTTTATCGGCCTCCGTTTTTAATAACGCATGACCAGCAGCCGGACCCGTTAACTCAAATTCACTATTAGCATGTAAGCGACGATTAAAGCCTGACTCTTTCACATAGTGCCACTGATGATTACTGTCACGCTTCACTTCAACTAGGGTTACGCCATGTGCTGCTTGGAGCTTAGCAACATCGCCTGCTGACCCTGTTTCATCAGCCGAAATGACAATCTTATTGTTTGTGTACTCATTATTGATGGCTAACACACCGCGATCAGGAACGGCCTTCCCTGCGTCGTCTGTAAAAGGAAAAAGTGTCATGCCATCCGTGTTATCGCCAAATTGCATGGCCTGATCTTGTGCTGATTGCTGGCCTGAATGGTCAAAAGTGGGCGCATTAGGCAACACTGGATCACCCCATGCCATTAAAACAGTATAACGATACCCATGCGGTAATTTAATCACATCATCCGTGGACGCGGGAATACTATCAAAACCGATTAGTGCAGGTCCTACTGCTACGGTATTTGCAACGGCTCTGGTCAGCGGGGACAGGGTGAAAAACCCAACGATACCCGTTGCCATCGCTCCTTTAAGCAAACCTCGACGGGTCATAGCTTTATCGACGAGAGTATCGAAATCAGTTGTTTCTAATAAATCAGTTGGCTGCGCATTCACGTCATTCGGGTTCATATCAATCACCTCATTATAGTTATGAAAATCCTATATTTTGTCAGTGACAATTAGATGACATGGCAGGTGTGTTCGCTGACTTTAAGAATCTCGTTTACAATTCTTAACATTACTTTGCCCCTTTCAGGTATCAGCCCTACGCGTGAAACATTACTATTAATTTCATCACCATTTCGCACTTTTAGGTAACAAGTGAATCTATTGTTACATGACGAAATACGATTTTCTGAAGTAAGGGGTTTATGATGCGTAGCACCACAATAAAACGTCAGCTATCCGTTAGACAATCATCGCTTAAACAGTCCATGATTGCCGTCTCACTCGTTGCGGTTTTATCTAGCGCTTTTGCTATTAAGCCTGCGATGGCAGATGTGAGCGTAGGAGCTAATATTTCTATCCCGTTCACCAATGGTATGATCAACATCTCTGTCGGAGATCTGTTATATGGTTTCTATGAGGGTAGATTCTATCGTCCTACCGATCATGGACGCTATCGCCCTGTCGCTGCGCCTGTCGGTGCGATTGTGCCTTCATTACCGCGAGGCTATTCAAAACACTCGGATAGATACCAGTACGGCGACATCTATTATCAACAAGCGCCAAATGGGTATCGGGTAGTCAACAACCCAACTCAAACCGTGATTCGAAGCCCTAATAAAGAGCGGCACGATAACAGAGAGATAAAGAGCTCTAAATTTCAAAGCGAAAAGTCTAATAACGGACACGGGGCAGAAAATAAAGGGAATAAGCACTCAGGCCGCCGTGATCAACAGGACAAACGCCTGTATCCACATGAAGAGCGCCACTAATATCTGCGAATATAAAGCATAGATACTATTTAAAACGGCCCTAAAGGGCCGTTTTAAATAGTCGTTCTTGTCATCGATACGCATGAGGCAGCAACGGCTTAATCGTCTACTTCTAGCTCGGCATCTAACCCTAAGAAACCACCCGTTTGATGCGACCAGAGTTGCGCATAAATACCTTCACTAGCGATTAATTCACTGTGTGTACCCTGCTCTACTATTTGCCCTTTATCCATGACAATTAATCGGTCCATTGCAGCAATAGTCGATAATCGGTGAGCAATAGCAATAACCGTTTTTCCCTCCATCAACCGATAGAGACTCGCTTGTATCGCCGCTTCCACTTCAGAATCTAATGCCGAAGTCGCTTCATCGAGTACAAGAATCGGGGCATCTTTTAATAAAACACGAGCAATCGCTATTCGTTGTCGCTGACCGCCGGATAACTTCACACCGCGCTCACCTACCTGTGCGTCCAGCCCAACACGACCGTGTGGATCCGTTAAAGTCGCCACAAACTCGGTAGCCTCGGCGCATGATAACGCATCCTGCAGATCTTGTTCGCTAGCATCGGGACGCCCATACAAGATATTGTCGCGTACTGAGCGATGCAACAAGGAAGTATCTTGCGTCACCATACCAATCTGCTGGCGCAGTGACTCTTGCGTCATATGGCTGATATCTTGACCATCAATCAATATACGCCCAGATTCAACATCATAAAAACGCATCAACAGATTAACCAACGTAGATTTACCCGCACCAGAGCGTCCGACAACCCCGATTTTTTCGCCCGCTTTAATCGACAAATTCAACTGCTCTAAAACACCCGAGCTTTTTCCATAATGGAAGTTAACCTGATCAAACGTCACAGCACCTTGCTGAACTGTTAACGTTTGCGCCTGCGGGACATCTTGTACTTCTAATGGTTTAGACAAGGTTTCCATACCATCTGTTACCGTGCCGATGTTTTCAAATAACGCACTGATCTCCCACATAATCCATTGCGCCATACCATTAATTCTAAGCGCCAAACTAATGGCCACTGCGATCTCGCCAATAGTAATCGCCTGCTGAGTCCACAACCATACAGCCGTAGCCGCAACCACAAATGCGAGCAAGTAATTGATGAACTGTACAAAAAAGTTTAAGCCAGTAACCAAACGCATTTGACCATAAACCGTTTTCAGGAAACCACGCATACCTTCTTCAGCGTAATCAGACTCGCGTGCTGTGTGCGAGAACAATTTAACCGTTTGGATATTCGTATAACTATCAACAATACGCCCGGTCATCACGCTGCGCGCATCGGCTTGCTCAGTCGAGACTTTACGCAATTTAGGCACAAAGTAAATTTGGATACAGACGTAGAAAACGAGCCATAACAGCATTGGCAAGATCAAGCGCCAATCAGATTGGGCCACCAAAAAGATGATGGACACAAAATAGACAACAATGAATACCAGCACATCAAGCAGCTTCATTACGGTTTCGCGAATGGCTAATGAGGTTTGCATCACCTTAGTGGCAATACGCCCCGCAAAATCATTGCCGTAAAAAGATACGCTCTGCTTCAGTAAGTAGCGATGCGATAGCCAACGAATAACCATGGGGTAATTCCCCAGTAAGGTTTGATGCACCACCAAGCCATGTAGTAAAACAAGCGCAGGCAAGAAAATGATCACCATAAAGGCCATGCCCCATAAGCGCCCACTCTCTTCCTGTAAAAGCGTTTCTGGATTTTTAGCGATCAACCAATCAACCAAATCCCCCATAAACCCAAACAAAGCCACTTCTGTCATAGCAATGGCACCAGAAAGTAGTGCCATAATAATAAGATATCGTTCAGCGCCTTTGGTGTAGTGACGGCAAAAAGCCACTAGCCCTTTGGGCGGTTGCGTCGGTTCGTATGACGGAAACGGCGCTATTAACCGCTCAAAAAATGCAAACATAAATTACTCAGTCAAGGATCAAGAATACACGTTTTATTAGTGCAATTTCATTTTTGGTTTAACCGTACGCCCAATTTTTTGAGCCAACATAATAGCTGACGCTCGCAACCAACCATGCACTGCAAATTGATGCATCCGGTATAAAGACACATAAACGATTCGAGCTAAACGGCCTTCTACAAACATCGTCCCTTTGCTCAAATTACCCATCAAACTCCCCACTGTACTGTAACGACTTAGGTTAACCAACGAACCATGATCCTTATAGATATAGTCTTTAAGTGGCTTTTCTTCTTGCTGCGCTACTAAATTCTTAAGCACTTGGGTCGCCATTTGATGAGCAGACTGAGCACGGGGTGGTACCCACTTACCGTCAGCTTGCTGACAACCGCAGCAATCACCAATCACAAAGATATCGTCACTTAGCGTGCTTTGAAGAGATGGCTTTACAATGATCTGCCCCATTCGATTTGTCTCAAACAGGTCCATTTTAGTGATAAAGTCGGGAGCTTTCACGCCTGCCGCCCACACCATCATATCAGCATTAATATGCTCGTCTTCATTGGCCACAAAGCCTACATCATTTGCACTAGTGACTTTTGTATTTTCGCGAACACTGACACCTAGTTTCATCAGTTCTTGCTTAGCCGAAGCAGCTATACGCTCAGGCAGGGCTGGTAGTATACGCGGACCCGCTTCGATCAGCGTGAGTTTTAAGCGCTGTTTCGTCATAGCAGGCAAGCCGTAAATCTTAAGCAAGTCGGCAACATGATACATTTCAGCAGCCAGCTCTACACCGGTAGCCCCGCCCCCAACTATGGCTAAATGGAGCATGCTATCATCAGGGCTTTGATCCATACGTAAAAACTGATTAAGCAACGCCCGATGGAATTTTTCAGCTTGGCTCTGTGAATCAAGAAAGAAACAGTTATCAGCAACACCCGGTGTACCAAAATCATTACTAACACTGCCGACAGCCAATACAAGCTTATCAAAATGCAGCGTACGTTCAGCCACCACTTGCTTATTATTTTCATCCACTAGTGGCGCTAAGGTGATGTACTTTTTTTCATTGTTCAATGAGGTCATCGTGCCTAATTTAAAGTCGTAATGATGACGACTAGCATGTGCACGATAAATCACTTCATCCGTACTCGTATCTAAGGCACCAGTAGCAACTTCATGCAGGAGTGGCTTCCAAATATGGGTACGGTTTTTGTCAACGAGAATGATTTTAGCTTTCTTTTTCCGCCCTAACTTATGACTCAGACTGGTGACAAGCTCTAGACCACCTGCTCCACCACCAACGACAACTATAGTTTCCATAACATTACCCTCAAATGTATTCAGGAAAACGCAATCATTGTTGTTCTTACACATAATTAACGTGGTTAGAAAATAACAATAATCAGACGCTTGCCTGAATGCTTTTATTTATATGATAGTTGTTTGAAAACTAACGGCTTATACACACTAAAACAAGTACGCTACCTGATGAATCAATAAATACTTTCGTTCTGTATATTAATCATTTTCTGTCATTTCTACCCAAAAGCCAGCCACACACCCACGCCCATCATTAACGTACCGGCAATTCGGTTCATTAAACGCACATTACCGCTTTTCATTAAGAAACGACGTAAGGTACGACCGCCGCTGGCATAACCCAGCAAACACATGAATTCGATGAATAAGATAAGACTTATAAGCACTATAAGTTGCGGTGGCATATCCCTATCGGGATTAATGAAAGGAGGAAGCAGCGATATGAAAAAAGCCCACCCTTTTGGGTTAGCAATTGCGGTCACAAACCCTTGAGACATGAGAGCCGAGCGTTTAATCACAGGCTGTGTATCTAAATCCGCTGGGATTGCCATCTTTCCACGTGAACGCCACATCTGGTAGCCCAGATAAAACAGATAAGCACCGCCTACATACTTAAAGACGATAAATACCGATGGGTAGTTCAACATCATTGTTGCGGCTCCAATAACGGCTAACGTCGCAACCAACCCAACACCCACTAACTCACCTAGCATCATCCATAAAGTACGTCGCACACCAATGGTCATCCCCATTGTCATTGACAAGGTCATACACATACCGGGGGTAGCAGACACAAACAAAAACGTAGGAATAAATACGGCTAAAATCGATAGTTCTAACATGACATTCTCTGATGAAGCACAAAAGATATAGGCCGCTACTTTACACCATTATCGATTTATAAAGTCAGCTTAGATCATTAAGGAAATAACAATACATCGTTGCTTTGAACGTTTTTTTGGATAAAAAAAACCTGCCAATTGGCAGGTTAGAAATGGAGAGGTAACTAGATGCGTTTAAGATTCGAACTGAATAAGGAAGTGATAGCATCAACATACCAATGCGCTGCTCCAAACCAATCATCAATACACTCAGATTCAAATACACGCTCAATGTAAGCGTCTAAAAGTGAATGTTGTTGCTCCAACCAATTTTCGGGTTGACGTATTTTCGAATCCATAAAAGCACCTAATAATCCCAAAGAGCTGTACAAACAACATCAAGGAATGGGTTACAAACCGGCTACACAAGTAGACCAATAAAAGAATTATACTTAGGTCTATTGTGCACCGCAACATCTATTGAATGTTTTTTGTACTTTTTTAAGTCTATTAGGTTCGCCTGATGATTAAACACATCCTCTATTAGCGTTGCAGCACATAGGTACCTGGTGCGGCGCATAGGCCTCTTTCATGCCAATGAGTACTTAATGCCTGGTGCGGCTGCTTCTCTGCTGAATGGTTGGCCAGCCACACTTGCCAGCTTGGCCACCAAGACCCCTCTACTGGATTATTCTGAAGAACCCATGATTCTGGATCTATGTATTTATCCGTCTCGTTTTGACGTGCTATTCGGTAGTGCCGATGCGGATGACCAGGCTCACTGACGATACCCGCATTATGTCCTCCGCTGGTTAATACAAACGTAACTTCCGGACTATCAGAGATCAAATGGATTTTATAAACCGAATGCCAAGGTGCAACATGATCTTTCTCGGTTCCCACAGAAAAGATCGGGATATGTATATCACTAATTGCAATAGGTTTTCCATCGACAATATAGCGGCCAGAACTTAAATCATTATTAAGAAATAAGCGACGTAGGTATTGCGAGTGCATCTTATAAGGCATACGCGTCAAATCACTGTTCCATGCCATAAGGTCATTCATGGATGATGATTCTCCCAGTAGGTATTGATGAACGATACGCGACCAGATTAAATCGTTCGAACGCAGAATTTGGAATGCCCCTGCCATTTGGGAGCCATCGAGCACTCCTTGGTCCCACATCATTTTCTCTAAATAGGATATTTCACTTTCATTGGTAAACAGCATAAGTTCACCTGCTTCAGTAAAGTCTACTTGGGCCGCAAAATGCGTCATGCTTTTAAGTCTATCATCGCCATCACGGGCCATAGTAGCCGCCGTAATCGTAAGCAATGTTCCTCCTAAACAATAACCCGCAGTATGTATTTTTGTATCAGGGCAACGTGTACTTATTTCATCAATAGCCCTCATAACTCCTTGTTTTTGATAATTAATCATTTCTAAATCGCGATCGACAGAAGACGGATTAAACCAAGAGATCATAAAGACTGTATGGCCTTGATCAACTAGATATTTAACCATAGAATTTTGAGCTGAAAGATCTAAAATGTAATACTTCATGATCCATGCAGGCACTATAAGCACTGGCTCAGGATAAATATTTTGTGTGGTCGGCGTATACTGAATGAGCTCCATTAAATGATTGCGATACACTACTTTCCCCGGTGTAGTCGCTACCTGCTCACCCGGTATAAAGTTTTCAGAGCCTTTAGCTGGTTTACTGGATGTTTGACGCTCCATATCATCCATCAGATTCTGCAGCCCGCTAACGAGGTTAGAACCGCCTTGTTCGATGGTTACCTGTAAAACCTCAGGGTTAAGAAGCGGATTGTTGCTGGGTGAATATCGATCCAGTATTTGACGAGCGATAAAAGATATACTGCGCTCATCTTCCGCCGACAAACCATCAATGTTAGTCGTCGCGTTATACCACCACTGTTGCGTTAAAAGAAAGTTCTGCTGCAGAAAGTTATATGGCCAACGGTTCCACCCCGGGTGTGAAAAACGGTGGTCTTGTGGTAATGGCTCTATACAACAGGGGCTCTCATTATTCATTGCCGATTGAAGATACCGTGCGGATCGATAGAGCTTTCTAGCTCCCTTCTCCGCGAGCTCAGCTTGCTTACCCGGCGACAATGCCAAATGAGATAGCCATGTATAGTACAAACTACTTAATCCTGCCGGTGAAACACCCAATGTAGCTCTGGCTAAACTAGACTTGTAAGCATTATCGATCGCCTTAAATGAAAAGTATTGATAATCTTCATGGGCGGAGCCTTGGTTAACTGTATTATCAATAAAATCAACATAAGCCTTAAAAGCATTGGTCGGGGATAGATTAACGAGGTTCGTTTGAGCGTCCATCTGACTCTCCTGTCAGTTGAGTGGCGTTGTTGTATTATCAGGCAACAGTGATTCATCGAGATTGATCTGAATCAGTCCTTTTCTATTAACTGACATGATCATTAATTATGTAATAATCGTTATCACAACTCTCAGATCACCTTTCCTACTGCTTGTTCCATCGAATACTTATGCTTTAGTAAAACTACTGGTAGAATTGCACCCCCAATTGGAGCCAGACCAGCACTCATACTATGGATAACCGCACACCTGCTTTAATGAAGTTCATCCCTTTTAGAAAATCCGATTTAATTGAAATGTGCCTAGCACAAAACAATTTAGATAAGGATCAGCGACAGCAATTTAGACAAATAGCTGGACAGCTAACACGATTTATTCATGCCTCTTTCCATGTGCAAACTGAGCTGCTCAAAGATACCTTCTCACGGATGAATCCGGATGCTGATACGTTGCGGGTTGAGCTTCCAACAACCATGCATCATGAATCGCCGACGTTCATAACCCAGTTAGATAACTTGCTCGTCAAAGCAAACTACGAGCAAATATCAGAATCTACGCTTAACCGTGCACTCAGTGAAGAATCTCTCTTTAAGGTGCAACTACAGGTTGATTTTGAGGATTATGCTGAAGTACTGCTTTTTTCTCGCGGTGAAAAAAGTACACAGGAAGATATCCCCCGTTTTTTTGGTTTATCTAAAAAGCGTGTTGAGTTCACAACTTATGAACGCGTCGCTATCTATATCAGACTGAATGAACACTTGGATGAAACCCGCCAAAAGCAATTAGAACTGGAGCCTGGTACCGTCGTTCTTAAATTATTCAAGAACGTCCCTAAAGCCGATTTAGAAATGCTTTTTCCAAA
>Ga0115007_10002890_pt1 | contig 10511 bp, 6 predicted proteins | sample ArcOceMetagenome_2_FD_87166 | JGI IMG/M metagenome (GOLD analysis project Ga0115007, IMG submission 87166) | Marine eukaryotic phytoplankton communities from Arctic Ocean - Arctic Ocean ARC135M Metagenome | ecosystem: Environmental > Aquatic > Marine > Oceanic | place: Arctic Ocean | collected...
ATATAATTATGCAATCGGTATCAAGCTGCTGTCGACAAGAAAAAACAGCGTATGTATACGGAGCGTTGTAGTATTATACCGTAGACACGCATCAGAAAAAGGACGATGCCGATGATATACAGTCCAATATGTGCATATAAGTATCAGACAGGGTCGATATTGAATGAATCTGGCGATCGAGTGGGAAATCCACATAATTGAATGGTGTGCCAATGTCGTTGTCTTGTTGTTTTGGGAGTTTTTTTCGTCAGAAATCAGGATGTCGAGAGGAAGAAAAAAGATTATTCTTTTGTTTCTTCACTATAGGTTCGACTCTGACTCTGGCTGGACTCGTTTCAATTCATTTCATTTCATACCATTCATTTTGCAATCAAAACAAACTAAACATAATCAATGATTGTTGGACGAATCGTTTTATACCATAAATATAATTGAGGATTTTCTTCACTTGTCATAATCGATGATATCGCAATATTATTAGTTACCATATAATACAATGAGATAGCTAAGCTATAATCGGCTAGAGTATATCCTTCAATTCCAACCATATACAAATCATTTTCGTGATTATTGCTATGAGACTTGTTACTATTATTCTTTAATAAATGTCTTTCGATCGTCTTCAGTGCAAATTCTAATTTCTTTTCAATATCCTGTTTTTCTATTACTGTACTGCTCGTGCTTTTACTACTACTACTACTACTACTACTACTACTCAATAAGGCTTGTAATGGTAGCTCAATAGAAATCCAAATAAATGACAACCATCCATCGATTATGGCATCTTCTACAATGGATTTTCCCAATAAGTATAATCGGTTGTTGTTGCTGCTGCTGCTATGCCTAGCAGTGATGGACGTGTCATCATTAATCGTAGCAATCATTCTCAGCATAGCACGAGACGTTGTTATACATATAGGTTGTTCGTCATCATCAATGTTGTTGTTTTCATCATTAGATTCACCGGCAGTATTGGTATTGTAGCTGTTTAAGTAAACTAGCAGTACCAATGACTTTGTCAAATGTGATAGTTTTTTAAATTCTTCTTCGTCGTCGTCGTCGGTACATACAGTCTCACAGAAAATAGATATATTAGTTTTGTTGGCAATCGCTATAACCTTTTTAGCAATTGGACTAATAAGTTCCTCATCAGATGTACTCTTAAGAATCAACAACATTTTAACGACAATGATGTATGTTATAGTTTTCGCTTTTCGCTTGTTCTATTTTATTGTTGATGTTATTTTTTTGTGTTGCGTGTCTTGCTGTTTCTCTTTTCTCATTCTCATTTTCATTTCATTTTATGACGATGGGGGGGGGTAGCGGTATTTCATATAATTTTGAATTTTTGCTTAAAAATAAAAAGCATGAAATTTGCCGATGATTTTTTGAAATGATTATTGATTCACAACAAAAAGCTGAGTCACGTCACGAAGGTATCTTTCTGATCACAATAAAATCACAGACGCCTCTGACTCTGACACTCTGACGATGATTTGATGGCTGTATGCTGTATTGTATTTCTGCTTGTAAAGACTGTAAAGCAACTGTATTTTTGATGTGCCTAAGCAGCTAAGCAGACTACAATTACCCGCCTTATACCGGTGGAGCTAAGTCTTAGGAGTATTATTTACTAAACGTATTCACTGATTCCTCGTTACTGGTGTGTTCGATCGAATTTAGTATAGGACGGAAATCTCCCGTGTCACTGTGACGTTACGATGATCGATCATGGTCGTCATTATCAGACTCTCCCCATTAATGGGAAGGTTATATGTTCCCCCATCATTATAACTTCGATTATTGCCTTCTTATTTCTGGTAGAACTTCTCCACCATACGAATACCGGGATATCGATTATTGTTTCTGCCTTTCCGTCTACAATATGTATGATCAAATTTAGAAGAATGTCTTCATCAATGATTATTTATCATAGAAATCATGAAGGTTACTATAATTATTCACCATCGTTTATCAGGACCAGTTCAACGACAAGACTGTGGGATAAAGTAGACGACGACAATAACGACGATGATGGCGATGACGATGACATTTCCTACAACAAGAAAAAATCATTGTACAAGGTTTATGATGAAGCTATTGAATTAATTAACTTGGAAGAAACTATTGAGAAAACTCAACAGGTTGTCAAAGATGTACAAAATATTCCAGATAAATTGAAAGAATCTGTTGAGGAGACAAAGCAAAAAATGGAGGAAGCGGTTGAAAAGACACAACAGGTTGTCAAGGTCGTACAGAATATTCCAAACAAATTGAAAGAATCTGTCCAAGAAACGAAGGAGACGATTAAAAAAAAGGTTAAAAAAACACAACAGGTTGTCAAGGACGTACAGAATATTCCAAACAAATTGAATCAATCTGTCCAAGAAACGAAGGAGACGATTGAAAAAAAGGTAGAAAAGACACAACATGTTGTTAAGGACGTACAGAATATTCCAAACAAATTGAACGAATCTGTCCAAGAAACCGTTTCAGATGTGAAGGTGCTTGTGGGGTTAAAACAACCAACATGGAAACAAAAACTTCGTCAGTCTCAGAATGCCGATAAACCAAATACAGCCCTCGGTTTAGCCAGTAAGGCAACATTAACAGCAGGAAAGGCTGCTTTGTGGACGGGTAAGGGGGTAGCGTCACTTGCCGGGAAGGCAGCACAGGTTGCATACAAAAAAGGGAAAGAAACGATTGGTCCTGTCGTTGAAGAAGTATGGAACGATCAAGTTGACACCCTTAGTAGTTCAATTAATGCGACTACTTCCACCATATCAAACCTACCATCAAAAATAAGATCAGCATCAGCATCAGCATCAAGAAGTCTCGCAAAGAGTAAGGTCGATAATAGCAAGAGCAAAAGGGAGGAAAGCGAGAATAATATTATCGTCAATAATAATCCCATGAGAAAGACTCCAGATGAATTAGGAAAGGAGATGAAAGAGGCACAAGACTTGGCAAAAGAAATATCAGATGCACTTGAAGCTGCAGAAAAATCTATGAATGTCAATAACAAAGATAGGGAATTTAATGATCCGATGATCGAAATATCCCCAACCATCATCAGAACCGGTAAACCAAAGAAAAAGGTATCATCGAGTATTACGAAAGCCAAAAATAACGACCAGATTTCTTTTATCAAGAACAACATATTTAACAACACCAAAAAGGAAACGCCTGTCAATGTTAGGAAACTCGCCCTTGGTGATATCAATTTTACAAAGACTCAAGATGAATTAGACAAGGAATTTGAAGAAGCACGGGCCTTAGCAAAAGAAGTTTCAGATGCTCTTGAATTTGCAGAACAAGCTTTGATGGTTGTCACGTCTGGTAGTAGTAGAAACGAATCCGAGAACAAATCTACTTAATAATAGAAGTAGCAGCAATATAGCAGCAGCGGCGTTCTAATACATTTCGGCGTATTGATTGATTCGTCGTTCCATGGAGGAATTTATGAGAGCGAGTATTTGACGCTGTTGCAGAGGTCGAATTTACAATTCTTTCAACAGGAAAGGCCTCCACTTCTTTGACATCGAACGAAACAGGGAACCCTAGTTTAGTGAAAAACGACCGAAATCAAATGTCGAAGAGGTTATATAAAATTGATAAATCGGGAGCATATATAAGAACACGACAAACGTAGATCCGTTCTTGCTTCACGAGTAATTAGCAAAGGTTTGAACCGCAACAAATGGTAGAATTATCAGCAGAAAATCAAGTTTCTCGTAATATGCATTTGTATCTTCCATATCATATATAGCGTCTGTATAGAGCAGCTTACAAACACAATTATTATACTCGAAGAGAGAGATAATTCGTAAAAACCAAAATTGCACAAGAAACAGCAACAAAATACTAGCTAGAAGTGATAAATAAAGCAAACAGTTTTAGAATAAAATAGCATATATATAATAATGTAATTGTGTATATTGAGCTCATTGAATGCATTCATTTTTGCACCTATTCTACAGATGTTTTTGGTGTAGCGGAAGTTATTGTACAGTAGTATGTTTGTGTATTCTCGTCCATTGAAGTTGAGAATTTGTTGAGTTTTGTTGAGTTCAGATTAAAATGAGTGCATAAGTAAAGTTATTTTAGTCCACCTATTTGATGAGATATGTTTAATTCAGACAGGATTTATTTGTCTATTCACCTGTTTGTGCACATTATAAATAAAGCACAGTGATATGTGTGTGAATTGTAGTTGAATTGGGACAACACGCTGTGCATGCACTACAAGTAGAAGGCAAAAAGTATGGCAGCACATTACATCGTACCCTGAGCAGAATTTTGAGTAGATACCAACCCAATTAAAACAAAATTGAATGCAAAAATTGGTGCTTTGTGTGGCTCAATGAGAGGAAAATAGTCAGATTCTATTAGAAAAAGAACTACACGAAAAAAATCCTATTTTCCTTTGGCTGATGTACACATTATTTATTTGTAGTTTCTCTTCTTCCAATATTTATCATCTTATAGAATGTAGAAGGTACTATCCATCCATTGGTGTTGTATTTTCAGTGATGACGAGTCTTCTCTTATTAGTTGCACTGACTTTTTGGTTTTTCTCAAGAGTGGCTCATGTTGTGTGTTAATAATGTTTGTTACATATATTATTTATTTCATGATATATTCAATAAAACTGTCCGTCCTCCTTCCGTCTCGATGCAAAAAAAGCAAAGCACACGCTTGAAGATAGACTTTTACTAGAACAACGCGAGAAAGGCACATGCTTATTTTTACGTAAAATTGCGTCAAATGCTTTTTGTGCCGATCATACCGTGTAATATTGACACGAAACTTCTACAACAAAACGTTGCTTTATTTTACCAGTAACAACAAACAATTTCCAAAGAAAGAAGAAAGAAGAGTAATAAAGACGACAGTCTCGTGGGCCATCGCATCTCATTATCACAGAAAACAACAAAAATGATATCCAGGGTACCGCTACAACTTACTAGTAGAGCACAACGAGCTATTAGTACGTTTGTCATCAAGAACAATCAGAACAATATTGCTCGTCAAAGTCAAAAATGTACATTTTCGACTCAATTAAGCACTACTAATGTTGCTGGTTCCAGTAGTCCCCTTAATTCATTTGTACAAACATGGTATAATCTGTACGTACTTTTTAAACGTGTATTATAGGATACAAATAAGAATAAGGAAATCAAATCAAAACAAAACAACAAAATATCACTTTACACTGTGTGTGTGTGTGTGTGTGCGTTTTTATTTATTTAAATAATCGCGACGCTAACCGATAGTTTTTGCAATCCTTTTGTTTCCTTTGTACCGTATATGTTTGGTTCCTTTTTCCACCCATGTATATTATATACACTTGTACAAATATTTAATGAATATAAATAAAATTGAATGAAAATACACATACACAAACACAACCGGGTATACAACAATAACAATAATAATAATAATACATACACCATACGTACATACATATACAGTTTCGGTTCAAGTACCGCTAGATACGCAACATTCCTTGCTGTTGGTGTAATTTTAGCTGAAATGGGAACTAATTCTGCTACTGATGCGTTATGGGAAATGAATAATAAAGGAAAGACCTACAAGCAGGTAGATTGGAGTAAATTTGATGAACAGGAAGAAGATGATGACGATGATGACGACGACGATGATGATGATGATGATGAATAGAAAAATTTAGAACCGCTTACTCGTATAAGAAAGTACGCACTAGTTTGCCATGCGTGTAGTTGACTATTCAAATTAATTTCCTCTCTTGCCATGTAACTAAAAAATATATATAATATAATATAATATAATATAATAATAGCTTTTAGTATCGATACAAAGCTTAGGATAAATCTTTTGAATATTGTCTATATTATAGATTTTTTTTATATCCGGTTGGTTAACACGTAGTTATTGTTGACCAATATTGCATTTGACAAATGCAATATTACCAAACTGTTACAGTAAAAAAATTATCACATGCATTTAATGAAAAATAATAAATCATCGCCCAGAATTATTTCAAATTTTGATAATGATGTTAACTTAAGTCTCTGCCGGGTATTCCTTTTCTCTGTAGTTCTCTCTCCCTCTCTCTATGGACACTTATCACATTTAATTGTTGATATCAGAAATGAATGAATCCTCGTTTAGGTCAAAAAACGAGTAGTATGAATTAACGAGGATCAATCTCGTCTTGCCAACTCAACAAAACTTATTTATACAAAAAATACTTATATTATGTACTATATTCAATGTATTGCCATCCTACAATTTTGAATCAAATCAAATCATTTTTGTTTGCTTCTATGAACGTGTTTTTCGCCACGGCAAAGATATGAAGGAGGAAATTGTATTTAAATTAATAAAGAGATCAATTCAAACATACTTTCTATTTTCTTCTTCCGTAGTTTATTACATCGGAAAAAAATCTAATAAAGATTTAGCGCAAACAGCGATCGGTTCTAAAAAGAATGCCCCAGGAAGAATGTACGTAAGCGAAGGACAAAATTCCGGATCTGCGACTGGTGCTGTTGTTCCTGTGACTGGTGGTTGTATTCGTTCTAGGAAAATATCTACATCAATATCAATTCGATTCTTTTCGTCATTTACATTCCAAGACGTAATATCAAAGGGTGGTAATGTCCCTTTGGATAGTTTTCGTTTAGACCAAGCTTGTCCTCGCCAATCGAATGCCGATAAAGAAAAAGAACGTCGTTCCAACGTTGTGGGATGGATCAAAGCTGGTAGATCCAATAAAAGGGGAGCGTATAGTACCTCATTATTATTTTCGTTTGACGTTGGTGGCGTTGTTACTAAAATGTGAATCACTGGTGGACCGTATGGCCAATAATCACTTGATCGAGGACCAAGACCACCCATAATCCCTGCTGATCCGGGAGCGACAGTAGTAAAATGAGCATTACCAGTACGATTATCTACAGGAATTGTAGCCCGACATTCGTCATCGTCGTCGTTTTTGATATTCCGAGGAGACCCATATAAACCATCAGGTCTAGTCTGCCAAATTTCTACGATAGTTTTGGTGGTAACCAACGGACTGCAATCACAGGAAGACACATGTTTTGAATCTTCGTTACTGCAACCATATAGCTTTAATGTAAAATTCATGATAGGAGATGTTTTGGACGTTCTTCGCGTAAATGGCCATGATGCGACTTTATAAAGAGACTCATTTGACAACGTTTCCGAACAAACATTTGAAGAAACAACCGTACCTGGCTTGTATGTTTGTGCTGTTCCTCCGTAACGATATAGATCTTTTGTTGTTGTTGTTGTTATTTCACCACTACCACTACTAGTACTACAATAAGAAGCGGGAAGATCTCTTCGGTAGAAAATTGCGCCAGCCTTGGCTTCGTTGTTGCAGGTTCCATCCATCGCATCACATGTAGTAGCAGTGTTTTCTTCATCTACCACTTGGCCAGTGGTAGCAATAACCAGCACGAGAAGTAAAGATATACCAAGACAGAGAGTCCAACGAGCGATGTCGTATTTTCTTCCACTCATTGCCATCATCTTCATTGGTGTCTCGTTTAATAAGTAAATAGGTTGGAATGAATCAGCTTATAGTCCTCGAGTGGCAGATCCTACTAGCAACGTTAGAATCTAGATAGTTATGAGAATAATTGCTTCGTAGTGTTGTTGGTTATGTTCAATTGTTTGTTTTGCTTTTATTGTGTTTGTTGTGTTGTTGTGTTGATCGTTAATTGGCGACTAACGACTAACGACTAGCGAAATCCAGTACTTCCAGCCCACGTTTAAACATAGGATCTAGTACAAAGCACGTAGAATTTAACACGAATGATATATAATCCATTATTGACACTCGCTATGCATTCCGTAAATATTGATAATCGACGCTTACTGTATGTAAAATAAAGATAATATAAAAATTAAAAAACATGCTCGTCGCCTCTCGTCGCATCTTTAAATCTCTATTAATATATATATAGAAGTTAGAAGTACACCATGACAATGAATTCAATAATAACGAATATCAACATGATGTAATGCTAAACAAGAACATCAATAAAAATTAGAGCGAACTAGTCGATGACGAGCGACATAGCATGGAGCAATGTGATGTAGATCAGAATGACAGCGATAGTGGCAGCAGCACGACCATCAGCGACAAAAGTATCTGTGATTTCAGTAGTATTGGTAAAAGTGTTTACAGTATTAGTAGCAGTAGTAGTAGCAGCAGCGGTTTCATAAGCGGATGTAGCGCTACAAGCAGTAGCCGTATAAGTAATGCCGATGAAAGTGTCGACGACGACTCGCGCTTATCCGCCGCCAACGACAACAATATCAACATCAACATCAACCAGGATGATCAATATTGTACCGAAACTCGAAATTGGACAGAGCGTGTACCAATTGGGTTAAGATTTTGTCCGTGGGCAATAAAATCAAAAAGACAAAATCGCATCAAGTATATATCATGTCTTGCAACCGATCCTTTAGATGTATTTGATTTTATTATAAATGAAATTAAAATTCTGCGCTTCGAAGAAGTATCATCATCGTCATCGTCATCGTCATCATCACCACCGTTACCTTTGAGTACTACGTTGATTATTTGTCCTTTTATAGAAGAATGGAAAAATGATTTTATTTTATTTGATAATTTCGTAAAGACATTCTGGAAGCAACAGAAATGTACCGAACCAAAATATGGTCATCAAGACGTACTACAAGTACCCCACAGCAATGACGATGACGATGATGATGACAACAGTCGTGATGATGAGATAAATAATGATAAGAAGGAGTTGATGCTGTTCTTTCAACAACTTCAAAATCAAATCACATTGGTATCATTCCATCCAAAATTTTCACGTTGGCGTGGATTGCCATATAATATAAAAGTTGGTAGTATTGTACAATGCCATCAAGGAATGAGTGGATTTACAAAAAGTCATGAAATATATCTAGCGAAAATACTTGAAACTAGTAATTCAATATTTGGTCAACGACGGATCAAAGTACAATTCCTTGAGCATGGACGAGAGCAACAGCAACAAAATAATAATAGTAACAGTAGCAATGCTGCTGAAGGCAAAAAATCTACTATTTCGAATGTAAAAAGAAAAAAAGAACAATATGTTCCTGTCGATTGGATAGTATTTGACGATGATAATACTACTACTGATAGTTCACCACCTCCACGACACAGACCACCACTATTAGATAATTGCATGCATCAAACACCATACCCTACAATACATTTAATTCAAAATAATGATTTAGGTACATTGTGTGTAAGGGATATATCTCGACTCAAAAGAAAAAATATAGAAACAATAATGAAATTAGCAGAAGGAAAAGGAACAAACCAGTTATTATCATAAATTACAAAACATCATTATATTTCTTTTCTTTTCCACGCTTTAAACATGTAGCTAGTAACATGATAAAATATTATATGTAATAATAATTTTAAAATGTATGATTGTCGTCGCCATCACCATCATGATCGTTTCATTTTTCTTCGTTGTTGATATAATATCATCTCTGATCCTTGCCGATATTGTTTTGATACTATTTACTCTGACCGTAACTTCATCATTGTATCATCGTGAAGTATACCCAATATGGCAGTATACGCAATATGTCATACTTGCTAGGATATAAACAGAGTCGAACGTGTTGATCAGGATAGACTTTCGGAAATTTTACCAACTAACAAGAATGAACCTGCCAATTCTTCGCATTGTTGTCATTCTCTACTGTCGTCAATGTCAATGTCAATGTCAATGTCGATGTCGATGCTGATGATGATGTACTTATGGTGATGCACCTCTTTCTTGAATCTGTTTCCAAATAGGTCCCTTGGGTGCCGGTGCTACATTTCCACTGCCGTCGTCGTTGGTGTCGTTTTGCCGAAGACGAGCTTGCACTTTTCGAAGTGCGTCCTTGATCTCGAATGCTACTTCAAAGGCGTATTTACCGTTGCCGTCGAGCGTTTGTTGTTTTAAAAACCCTGCGATTTCCGTCGAGTCTGCGAGTTCTCCAAGAATACGAGCCGCCCGCCACTGAACGAGTTTGCTGCGATCTCCCTCTAGTGCAGTGACTGCGTAGGGCACGGCACGGTGGTCTCCCAAGTCGCTGAATGCATCTCCCGCCGTGCGTCGCATCATGGGATTCTTTTCGTTTTGGAAGGCCAATGCTACGGCATGGAAGACGCGGTCGTTCATTACAGTTGCAGTTGAATCCGTTTGGGTATAGTCAATACCAGCAGCAGCAGCAGCGATCCCGCCCAAGTATGCAAGCGCATTCCGTCGTGCAGCCAGCAAGCCTTGATTGCTCGACGACACAAAATCCACCAATACGTTCAAAGCTTCCAAATGAGTAGAATCATTATTAATGTCGCCGTTGCCGTCGTCGCCGTCGGCCAAATTACAAAACCGATCCACATCCTCCAGAGTCAAATCGAAATGAGATTGAGGGGAGGATGGAGGATGGACGTCTTTGCCTTTACCACCCAA
>Ga0115007_10002895_pt1 | contig 10495 bp, 2 predicted proteins | sample ArcOceMetagenome_2_FD_87166 | JGI IMG/M metagenome (GOLD analysis project Ga0115007, IMG submission 87166) | Marine eukaryotic phytoplankton communities from Arctic Ocean - Arctic Ocean ARC135M Metagenome | ecosystem: Environmental > Aquatic > Marine > Oceanic | place: Arctic Ocean | collected...
ATATCAGTTGCTCCACAGCGCACACTGTACATGTATTTGCCGAATTGACACACACCGCCCGCGATCCTGCAGCCAGTGCCGCGTGCCTTTCCGCAACTTCTTCCTGTTGCCATTTTCCTTTGGACAAACAATTTACCAATAATGGCGACGTGCCAAGAGCAATGCGCAGTCTGCACAGATCCTGGCTCCGCCACGTGCTTATCGTCATGTTCCAACTCTCATCATTGGCAACCATCTTCCGAGGATGACTTCGGGCAGTGGCCATTTCTGTTTGGAGGACTCTTCATCATCGTCCCTGGTTTGTTCTTCTTTCTGGTGCAAGCGCTTCGCAAGCGCATGGCACGAGAGGGTGGGATCTGCTGCTGTTTTAAAAAACCCGCCGCCAAATCCAACGAGGCAGAAGTTGGCGATGACGCAAACGAAGAGGACGTTCTTTCCGTCTACATATGCGCCATGGATGCCTCCGACGAAGCTGTCCATCGTCCCCTGGTGCTGGGTGAAGCGGTCAAGATTTTTAAGCAAGACACGGCAACCGTACTGGACAAAATCGGCAATTGTATTCAGGATCGTCTGACCATCGGCGCCGATGAGTGCAACGACTACCACCAGGACAAAATTTTGTTTGTCAAGGGTAAATCTAACGACAGCGGCAGCACCGTTCCGGCTCAAGCCGTGTATCAATACGACCCCAACTGTCAAAACCAAGTGATTTCCGGAACGGAAAACATGTTTGTCCCTAAAAAACTTGTCGTGGGTGTTCTGGTCGAACACGAGAAGATGAAAAAATTGCAACGCCACTTTGATGAAATCCGTGCGCGCAAAACCAGATCGTTGAAGAAGATGCTGTCGCTGTCCATGTCTTTAAACGCGTTCAAGTTCAAACCAACAAAAGGCAAGTCCTCCGAACAGAACGCAAACGCAAACGAGGAGAATTTTACCGGTGAGACCAAAACCACCTTCCAAAAAATCAGTGCCGAGCAAGAGGACGACGCCGAGATGGAGGAAGACGACGACGCGAGATCAAATCCCGGGCAAGAGACCAAGCAACACCAGCAGCTCTTTTCGATCGCCGACATCAATTTATGGGCCGTGGCAGGCAGCCTGTCGGGGAAATCGACGACCGTGCGATCGTACCTGCGCCCGTATTTTCGTTCCGAAGAGCACTCGGTTGTCGCTTCTGCATTAATCCAGTTGGCCATGGCAAGCGTCTTGATGGGGATACTGCTGGAAATTCATGTAGACGGCATGCACGGGCGTGCCCTTATTGTGGGACTATGTTGCTCGTTGGTGCTGTTCTTTTTGACGGACTGCACAGCATCAATGATTCAATCGGCAAACGATGCAGAGTTTGAACACACTTTTTCCTCGTTCGCAACCAAGGGTTCGAAAGCTGTCGCCACAAAAGTGTCTCCGTCGACGGAAGAACGGCTGGGGGAAATCATCTCCGACCGAATCGCCGAAAAATCACAGAACGCTTCGATGAACTGCTGCACAAAGCTGGAACGATCAAAGTTTGCAATTTCATGCGATGTGCTGACAAAAATGGTAGTGGCATTGTCCAGTATCATGGTGCTTTGGACGGTTGCGTACGGATCGATCGAAGACTTGCAGGCACTCGAATTGCCCATCGATCAACCATTGGTGTTCCTGCCAGGGGGTTGTTCGGTGTTGGTGCGGCAGGGACCGGTTTCAATCACGAAACCGGTACTCCATCTTTGGGAACCACGTTTTAATCCTTTGGGTCCTTCTTCGCTGGTGTTCAAGGAGGAAGCAACCAACACGTTCGCTGTCGCAAGAAGAGACGGAAGACCCGTCAACAGCACTGCAAACAATGGTGCAATGCTGTTGCACGAAGTGGGAAGCAGCGGCGGCGGGGGCCCAGACGCCAGCGACAGAAATGTGACATCAAGTGAACTTATGGCGTCCACGTTGGATCAACATCCAAAAAGATTGAAATGTCGTGTGGAAATTGATATTCCGAGTGGACAGACTTTGTCCTCACTAACAATTCGTGAGCATGGAAGCACGGCCTTTGTACGTGTTGAATCAACCACCATCAATGCATTGTCGTTGGAAGTTTCAGATGCCGCTGCACAACTTATTCTTCGTGATGTTCGTGTGCAAACGTTGTCGGCAAAGGTGGCAGGAAATTTGCACGCGCGCTTGGACAACGTGGAAGTCGTCGGCGCAATATCAATTGATGCCCAAAGTCTCGTTGGATACGCCGACCTCAAAGTTCGAGGGACGTCTGGGAAACTTTCCATAAACATGGACCAAACGACTGCATCAGGAAATGTTATGGTGTGCTCTCGTGCCGCGTCCGTCGTAGAAAAAGCGGGGGGGGGCATCCTGATGTCACCCTCGACAGTGTGGCCCAACACCACGGCCGTTGAAGAGGCAACATCCTTTGACATGTTCAACGTGGTGGACGGATCTTTCGTCGTTGAATTAAACGAAGGGACATGCTCCCCGGGTCCAACTATACACGCTCCGTTTCGTGCAGACACTCAGCCTGGTCTCGCAGCGAGTGACTTGGAGGATGTCGCCCGAGACGCGTCAACAAACGACATCGTTGATTTGAGGGTCCAAGGTTTTGGTAGAGCGGACGGAATCTGGGCCATCGCACCATCCATGGCATGGCTGTCGTTTTCGAGTAGTTTTTTGTACGCGTTCAGCTTCTCGCTATTATCGCCCAACGTCGCCAGAAATAATGTTCCGATGGCGCCCTCGTTCTGCTGGCAAACACACTGGTTGCCTTCGTCCACGGAAGCAATTGTCGCAAACAACGCCATTTTCATCAACAAACTTATCGGTCAAACTGAGACACCTGAACGTCCGTTGTTTTTAAGTTTCATGGCAGACAACGCAGGTGCAGATATTTATACGATAACTTCAGACACCATTTCTCGACGCACCAATTATGACAACGAATTAATAGGTGTGTTGGTGCTTAGCTTGATTCTCATGTTATGTCTGACTTTTTTTGGCATTTGGATCGTTTCCTCCGTTGGGTCACGTTTGTACACCAAAGCAAAATTGGTGTCTGCCACAATGATTGCAAAAGAACGACACAAAGAAAGAGTTGCGTACGATCCAGTCGTCGAAATACGCCATGCTGAAATCAGTTTCAGGATTTCCAATGAGATTGATATTTTTGCCTATATTCAGCTGGAATTGCACAACATACTTCAACGAAGCAAAAGCGATCGCGAGGGAAAAGGTGCCACGAAAAACAAAAAAATGTTGTGGGCAAATGTCACAGAAAAAGTTAAAAAAAGTCTGTTCGTGCTCCGCGAATCAGTTGTTTGCGGTCTGGTGCAGGTGTCCCCTTCGTTTCCCGCTTTGTGCGTTGCATGGGTCTTCACTAGGGTACGAAGTTCAGAAGAATACATCAAACAACCAATGGACAATTGGCTTGACATGATGGCGTGGTGGCTGCTGCTTGTCAGCTGCTTTTGTTTGTCCTTGGATGTGCTGGCGTTTTTTTATTCAAAAGTCAAGTACTACCCATCAAAAGAACCCAAAATTTATTCACCGCTTCGGCAGGTGATAAGTCTTGTGTCAACATTACATTCTGTTCTCAGAACGATTACCTACTTTAATTCAGCGTTGGTCATTTCGAACTGGGCCGTGTGGCTTATTTTGGCGGTCTCATTAAAACCGGAAAGGGCAATTCCGGCAACAACCGCCGTCATTGCATTATTTACCCACGTACAAAATCTTCAAACCAAAATGTTAAATATGTTGCACAGGTTTGAAGAAGTTGTATTTCAACAGCAGGAGTTTATCCGCAAGAAAATAGCAGCAAATGAATTGGAGTCCCAGCTGCACGATAATTTGCCAAAAATAACTTCGACATTGCAAGACGAGCAGATTGTCTTTGATAAACTTCATAAGGCAGTGAGTAAAGTGCACAAGAAATTGGCCACGGCAGACTTTTTGAAGTCACTCAATCATGTTCTAAGCATTGTTAGGCAAGAAAAAAAAGGCGTGGAAGCCGCCGCGGCCGCCGCTGTGGAATCCGAAGTGACTAAACCAATAAGTAATCTGATCGCATTTCTCAAACAAAAGTACTTCAAGAATTTAACCGGTGGTTATGAGGGAAGTAGGGCAGGAGAATTATTGAAAGATATCAGCATAGCCAAACATTTTGACCGAGAGATGGAAACCAGGGAAAAGCAGGTGAGTGATGATACAGAGGGCAAAGAATTGCCCTTAGATCAACATTACATCTTCATCCAAGAATCAATATTACCCAACCATTCACGACCTTTGTACAAAGGTCGTGAACGGTACGCCAAAAAGATCTTCACCCTCTACAACGAAGCCAAAGTGTGCACCACAAACGGGCAATTCATAAGAACATCTCTTTTTTGGATTGAGTTTATGGAAAGCGTCGCCTTCATTGTATACTCTGCCAATCGTCTCTTTTCGGCGCAGAAGAAGATCGCTTCTGACACGATTTCAGGATTGTTAGACTTGATAGTGAGTGGTACAATTCAAGAAGAGCAATTTTTGACGTTACTCGAACCCGCACTAGGATTCAACAGACACCCCGAAGAATGGAAATTTTTGAAGCAAATATTGGTTCATTTTGCGCGGAACTCCAAAGTTGTTGCAGGTGCGAGTGCCGAGGAAAGGAACATACAAGAACGAGCGGAATTAGCCAGAGATGTTTCAACCACCAACGTGACAGAAGACATTGAAACTGGGACTCTTCAAGCACCCCCATCGGTTGCCGCGTTGAATTTGGATCACGTGGAATTTATTTTATCTCAATTGGTGAATCCTAGAAACATGCTACCAAAAGTGTGCAAACTCATTCAACAATTTGACAAAAGAAAAACCAACGATCCTGGAAACGAAAGACTTAACAAAAAAAGAGATACCCTGCGTCTATTGACAAACATGAAAGCGAAAGCGTTGTTTGGTATGCGGTCCATTTCTTGCACGAGAGTTTTTCAAACATTTCGAAAAATGCGCAAAAAGCAAGAGAAGGAAATCGGGGCGAAAAGAAGGAAACAAGGGTATCGGCCCGTCTTCAAAGTACCTGATATAATTGACGTATTTGCAGAAAATGGTCTCAGTTTTACGCCATTTGAAATACTAATAATCTGCGGAAAACTTAGTCCAAAGGCACATAAAGGTAAATTGAAAATGAAACACTTGGAACATGGATATGCAATCAACGAAACAATTGCTGGTTCACAATTGGCTTACTCCGAGAAATTGATTGACAAAGCAATTAATCTACAAAAGTCGAAGAGCAAAACTGTGGAAGATTTGGGTCGTAACCAAGAAGTTGTCGACGAAGTTTTAGCGAGCAAAGGTCTGAGCCGGTTTCGTTTGACCATGATTGTCGTCAACTCCAGCATTTTGTTAGTCCTCCTATTCACGCTAATTTTTATGTCGCAGTCGGCGTTTGCATTGCCAGGATTGGCCGCCGGGGTGATCAGTTCCTTGTTGTGTTCCTCAACAACTGTAGGCGTAAACCAGACCGTAAAAAATAATACGCCCAAAGAAAAGAACATTGAAAAAGCGTTGGAAGAAGCACAAGAAAACGAGTTTCAAGACCAACCTGAATTGTTGGCAAAATTGCGAGTTGTGAAATTGCGCACAAAGCATACAACCACTACGAGTAACGTCGCCGTTCAACCACTCCTGAAAGAACCAGAACCGCTGGCGAAGCCACCACTCGTACCAGATCCGGATGACAAGCGACCGACGGATTCATTGGGATTTCTCAAGGCATTGAAAGAAGAAATTGAGGAGACGAACAAAGCAAAAGAAGCAGCGGAGGACGAATCGAAGACATTTAAAAAAGAAAGAGACATTCTTCTTCGTGAGCGGAATTCACTTCGTGCTCAGCTCAAACACATGAAAACGCTGTGGCAGGAATCAGAAGAGAAGTATAAATTGGCTTTGGAAAAATGGACGAAAGATATGGAGGCACTGAAAAAAGAACTCAAGGAGAAAAATATATTTTTTAACAAAGAGGCTGCTGCGTCAGAAAAGAAGTATGATATATCTTTTATCAAGTGGACTAATGACAGGGCGGCATGGGAAGCGAAAAGTAACGATGAATCGAAGGCATGGAAGGAACGCTTCATAAAAAAACAAGAGGAACTCGATAAATGTAAAAATGAACTCGAAAAAGTGTTGGTTCAACAAAATTCACTTCTTTCTCAGCTCGAAAGCATGAAAACGCAATGGCAGCAATCAGAAAATGAGTATAAAATGGCTTCGATTAAGTGGACGAAAGACATGCAGGCGCTGAAAGCAGAAATTGATGCCGAAAGACATGCAGGCGCTGAAGCAGTAGCTAAATTAGAAAAGAAGTATGAACTGGCTTCTATCAAGTGGACGCAAGACAAAGAAGCCTGGGAAGCAAAACGAAAGGACGAATTGAAGAAACACAATGAACGCATTAAAGAAGTCCAAGAGCATCTCGATGACTCGAAATTGGAGTTTGATAAAAAGTGTAAAATGTATGATGACCTGGTCGAGAAATTACGATTGTTGCAGATTGAAATGGACGAGTTGCGGCGGGAACGCAAAGCCTTAATCGCTACTCTCAAGCGAAGACAAATTCCAGGAGGAACAACAGGAGGAACAACAGGAGGAACAACAGGAGGAACAACAGGAGGAACCACCGCAGCAGGAAGACAAACCCCTACCGGAGGAGGAAGCCAAAACATACCACCACAAGGATCACAAGAAGCAGATGATGAAATGAAAATCGATGATACACGAGGAGGAGAAGCAGCTGCTGCGCGTACTTGGGGTGGCACCACCAGAAAGAGCATCTGGGACTGCAGCAGGTGGTGGAAATGTTCCACCGCCGCAGGGTCCACCGCAGGGCCCACCGCAGGGCCCACCGCAGGGTCCGCCGTTGGGTCCGCCGTTGGGGACGCCACCAACGGGGTTTCCCCAAAGCAGCCCTCTAAAAATCAAATACTTGTAAAGATCCCGTTCAAATCGGTGAAAAAGAAAAAATTAGGGTTTAACCTTCATCAAAGATCGTTGCGCATCACAAAGATTTCCGGCACCAGTGACGAACTGAAAAAGTTGCAACTTGGTGACCAATTGATTGATTTCGGGGGCGAAAGCATCTGGAACTATGAATCGTTTACGGACGCTCAAAACATGCTCAGCAAACTAAAAACAAAGAAAAAGGAAGAATGTTCGTTGATATTTGAAAGAATAGGTAAAGACTACTATTTTAAATACGATAAACAATGGGCGACGCTTCCATTATTTTTGGAACATCTTGGCATCATTGCAGAAACAAGGCCGCGCGACGATGAAATTGTTGTGGTCGAAGTCAAACAGGAATCGGCCGCGCGTCGTGCAAAGATAACGAGACACGATGTGTTGATGGAAATCAATGACATCGCTACCACTCAAAGCACGCTCACCGAGTACAATGTCAAGAAAGAGTTCAAACATTTGCAAAAGGTTAAATTCAGGTTCAAAAAAAACGAAAGCATGCAAGGGTTCCATCGTGCGTTGTCGATAAGTGCAAGAAATTCTTTTGGATTTGGTTATAACCGCTTTGTCAAAAATGTGAAACGTAAAGTTTCGCAAAAACGTGAAAACAAATCAAAGCAAAGATCGGCCGACTTTCAAAGTTCGATGAAAATGTTGCAGAAATTGTTGCTGGATTTCAAAAAAGTGGACAGTGATTGGTGCCTCCGGTTCGCGGCAGAGTGTGCTATTGCAGAAGAAACGTCCGCACTGGATGATTCGACGCCCTGTGGACCGTTAACTGCGCAAGTGCAAAAATGGAGAAACATACTCGAAAAAGCGACGGAGCAAAAAGACAAATGGAGATCCATTAACATGAGAACACAAAGAAACAGCGAAGAGTTCATTTTTGTGTTAAGCAACGACAAATCAGTCGATGAGATTTTAAGCATCAAAAACACCGCCAAGGCTGGCCTGCTTGATAAAGTTCCCGGAGTTTTGTCCGTGAAGAAAGAAACAGGTGCGAGCGTGAGAGTAGAGATACGTACGTCGGAGTCAATCAAAGGCGAATCAAAGACTAGTGCGAGCACTGTTGAAGCGGACCAAATTGCAGAAATGCTTGGCACACAACAATATGAGAATGTATCGCAAAACAACGAAGCAAACAGCGACCACAAACAGGAACAGCAATATGAAGCAATGGTTCATACCGAAGAAAGACGGCTGCGTGGTATGATGGAACGGATTCAACGCCCATCGCAGTCGTTTTTGGACCTGTTGATGCTGCTCAACGACGAGATAATGGATGTCAATGCCGTTACCGACACAATGACCGGTGAATATGCCAACAAGTTGATAGAATCTATTGAACACGTGAGCCAACGTTTGAAAGATTCAGTATTTGTTGCAATGAATAACGGATCAAGATCCTTGGCAGGCACATCGAGTGCAACCTCTAATATGGTAGAGATGAACATATTGCGTTACACAAATGCTCAGTTGTCACAGTGGCATTTAATTCACGATAACTTACCCGGCCATTTAAAAGAAAAAAACTTTATTGGCGATAATTTTGAATTGTTGGCAAAGGAAACTGAAAAAATGCGACTGAGATTCACGAAGGAGAAGAAATTTTACGAAGACACAAAACTCTTAAAAAAATTGTGTCAAATGCGTTTGCCATTGGAAGACGAAGAACAAATTGTCCAACGAATTGTCCAACAGTTGGAAGATAACATCGCATCGAACGATCAACATCATGAATCGTTTTTCAAGATATTGGACTCTGTTCAAAGCGCGGTTGGACAACATGGCAAAAACTCCATTCAAAGTTCCGTTTTTGCAAATGCAATCATGATGAAAGACCATCTTCAAAAAGAATGGAGCTTGCAAATGTGGAAGGACACAAGCCATAATTTAATCTTGCTTGCAAAGCAAATACGACAGGTAAAGGTGGCCAACAATGCGATCAAAGACGATGACATTGAAAAAAACCCCAAAAACAAACAGGAGATGCGATTGCTTTTGGAAGTCGGTCGCGAGATATCTTCCTGCTTTGCAAATTTAAACGAAAGCATTGAAACGTTTCATCGGAAATATTACCACAACCGGCATGCAATAAATACCGCCATTAAACGATCTCAATTTCGATTGGAAGAACGAATGTTGGACGAAGCCACCGACTTTCGCGACATTCTGTATTCAAGATACGATCAATTGGCTGGGGTGGCCAAAGCTTTTCCCTTGACAATTACTAGGCCGTCTTTGAAAGCGCTGCAGCAACAGTTTAATACGCCAACGAATAAGATACATTCAAGTGTCAAGCGCCTAGCACCACCGTTTTATGACACCATTGATGTAGTGCATCGAACTGATTTGAAGGAATTGGGTGTCGATAACGAGACAAAAGAAGATTGGACGGTACCATTCGTGAGACGTCACACTGGCAAACCTGCAAGGGTGCGAGATCCGAAAACATCCGAACCAATGTTGCCATCTGTGAAATGCGATGCATACGCTACGGCAATCATAGCTCTCTCGCTGGTGTTCTACCCCCAAAAAGCAATTAGAACCCACAATGATGAGAAAGGCCGGAGGAAGTCTTTCGGACGTCTTGATTTAGCGGACGGGTTGGGAAATATTTACGTGTACAGTACCGGACAAAACAGTGGCGATGTGCCACTGAATTGGAGAGGGCAGACTTGGGACGAAGCCTTTACCAAAGAGGGCGGCAAAGAAAAGCTGCGGAAATTGACAAGATGGTGGGAACAACCGTCGCGCGACAAGATGGAAATGTTGTGGCACCATGTGTGGCTACCGGCTATTGATGGAAAGTAAGTGCAGTTCCCCACCTCCCAGGAAACACCGGTCATAAATTCAGTGCAATCCTTGGTTGAAACCGATCAACTTCTTACACCTTTTTCTCATTCTCTTTTTTTGTTAATTATGTTTACGTTTGCAGGAAATCACATTCTCAAATTCTCAAGGCTATTGGGGGTTGGAAAACAGCAATAGATCAGGTCCAAAGCATGGATGCAGTGGACGTGCAAGAAAACGGTGATTTTTTGAAGGCGGATTCTAAAAAGACCCGAGAAATATTTTACGACAAGTTGGAGACGGATGGAGTGAAAGTGTCTAAGATTCGACAAGAGGTCGCCGTCGAAACCATGGCTCGAGTCATCAAACGAATAAAAACAGAGTACGACATGAACGCAGTGGAGTACTTCAAGATTATTAGTCACAATCAAAAAGAAATCTCGATGCTGTGGGATGTTTTGCTTCACATGTTTGGGGATCTGGTGGAAAAAGATAGTGGTGGTGGATACACGAACAAAATGTCGGCGAAAGATATTGCCAGTGTGTCTGTGCCGACAGTACGCTGACGGGACTACATGTAGCATAAAACAACAATAAATTAATATTAATTTAATAAAAGAAGGATATATATGGTAATTTTAAGAAGGATTTATGGACATACAACTTGAAACTTGAAATTATTTCGTATAACTTATGTATAACTTTACGTACG
>Ga0115007_10002897_pt1 | contig 10490 bp, 8 predicted proteins | sample ArcOceMetagenome_2_FD_87166 | JGI IMG/M metagenome (GOLD analysis project Ga0115007, IMG submission 87166) | Marine eukaryotic phytoplankton communities from Arctic Ocean - Arctic Ocean ARC135M Metagenome | ecosystem: Environmental > Aquatic > Marine > Oceanic | place: Arctic Ocean | collected...
TCATTATGAAGATAGCATGAAGATAGTACAGAAGGTTCTCCGAGTTTATACGCCCGAAGTTGTCTCAGTAATAAAACGTCTATTGAAAGAACGTGAAACTGGGGGTGCATCTCCGATGTCGACTTCGTCTACTAGCAAAATGCTTGTGGGAATGATGAAAAAGCACGAAAATAATCTTGGTCCATTTGCGCCTCTCTCAATGACATTATCTCTATCCTCCTGCCAAGATGATATGAAGAATCTGCTAGAGGAAATATATCTTCAACACCACAAAAAGGTTGAAAGTTTGGACATTATTTCTCGTTCCTTCGCCTCAATTTTCGGATCAGGTGCCTATCAGGGCGAAGGAAAAGAGCTACATACATTGGTCAACAAAGCCAAGATGATTGTTGGCTTTCCACAAGACTATGAAGTGGTGCCCCAAAGCAAGAACTATAATGCGTACGATTCTCAAGACACAAGCTGTGGTGCCAACGTTGGAGGTTCCGTTTCGGGCAATGGACGGACCCAATTCATTGGTGGTACGATCAAGTGTAATCCCGAAGGTATCGACTTCATGGGAGACAAAATGTACGCGAAACCACAGAGTCACGAAATATCACTTTTGGTGTGTCAACTTGTCAAATTTTCAAATGTCTTGAATACATTGTTCGGACTCCAAACTACGATCGATGACAAAGGTTCTGGCCAAAATGGGACATATCTTTTACCTCGTCGCATCAATCTACGGTTTTTGGCTGATTACCGTAACCTATTCTTTTTATTCTTCATCTGGATATGCCGTATCATTTTATCCTGATTGTCACAAATGATACTACTAGTTATACAAAATTTTGTGATCATCATACTAAATTTTATCTCTGGGGATGATAAAAATAATGAGATCTAAAGTTAGTAAAAAAAATTAAAGTCCAACTTATTAGATAACAATCTTGTAGTCTTTGTTGTGATTTTTATCTTCCAATATATTCAAGTAAGCTATCTACTAATAATAGACCACTACTAGTTTTAAAAAAACATGGTGTGCACAGTACTTGTTACTGTCAAAAGGCATAAAAACAACACTGGACTTGGTTTTCCCCCAACTCATTTCAAAACTTCTGATAGTAGAACTTATAACTTATATATTTTCAATGATCTCGCTTTTCTAATTCACTGAACATTACATGTTCCCATCAACTATTGATGTTCTGCCCTGTTCTGCAATGTCATTTCTTGCTTTATGTGCTTAATGACAAATCAAAGAAGAATACATCTTTTAGTCTGGTTATATCTACTATCTTCTCTAATATAATATCTCTGTACTTTTTTTAATCTGATTTGGTGCGGAAATATTCGCACATACTAGATCCTGCCATCGCAATATAATTACAGGTATGGGTACAAAAAATAGGTGCTTATGTATGCCGATTCTATATCTTTTGACCAGGGCACAAGAAGTAATGAAGTTGAAAAGACCAAGATAGACAAGACACCTTCGTTCGCGATGAGAGAAAGTGTAGATTCAACAAAAAATCAAAAGAAGCAGCAATAAAATATAGTGTGTGATTGAGCTTAACTTGACTCAACAGTTGATGATCATAGTAGCTACACACACACACATATATATATATATATATATATAATTCATATTTAACAAACGAGCTACATGTGCATTGTTCAATTCTTGCAGCAAAGTTCATTCTTTTGATAGCGTGTATTGGCATTCCTGCCCTAAATAAATTATAGATGTAATAATTCATTATCAATTAGGTATATATGAAATTTAACTTAGCGTTTTGTTTAATTCAAAACAAAATTGGATCTTGTTGTCTTGGTTGTTACTACTGTATCCTTGTAATTAAACCCCTTACATTACCTTTATTTCTGTTATTCCTGCCGTAATACTACCAATAATTCTTCTTTCATGTCCGATGTACGTTGAGGCAATTTGACAAAATTATTCAAGTCAATCCAACCCATTCATGAAGAAAAGAAACCCAGAGAAAAGCGTGAAATGTAACTATATAAGACAAAATACAAATCGATACCTACTAGTAATAAATGAATTATTTTAGCGATGTCGAAATGTGATTCTTCCGCGTGTCAAATCGTATGGGCTCAATTCCATTAAGACCTTATCTCCAACTAGAATCTTAACAAAATTCTTTCGAATTTTTCCGCTAATGGTAGCTAGAACAGGTTCTTGCGTATCTGGAGCTTCCTCGATGGCACATCGAAACATTGCATTCGGTAGACTTTCTAAAACTATGCCATTCACTTCAATTACATCGTCTTTCACCTTCTTTACTCTATTTTTCTTTCTCTTTGACTCGTTACCTTGAGCTCTCGCTTCTTTCTTTCCAAACAATGCACTGCCGGAAGAAATACTGGAGACCGGAACAGTTCTCAAAGAAGGCACAACCGCATAATTGGAATTTCTTTGAAGAAAGTTGGTTGATGGATCTTTCGCCGTGAACGCCCGAACAACGGAACTACCAAAAATGAATAGTACAACGAGAATTTGTGCTAGCTTGTTCATTGTAATTTTCTTGCTTTTGAAGGTGGCTTGGAATAAGTACTATGTACTACTACGGTTTTTCTGTAGTCGACGCGAAATAGATTTGAAGATGTACTTTGTACTTGGGACTTGTTTTCAAATTGGATGGCAAAAGAACAAAGTGTTGCTACAGTATGACACAGTACAGTTATGTATTAGTGCCTTGGAGAGAGAGAGAAAAGTGCATACTTGTAGGTGCGTAGGATTGTTGAACGTAACGTTACCGTATTGAGGCAGTTCGACAGTGTGTGGACGGAATGAGTGATGTGTTCAAAGGAGGGAAATTTGAGGGAAGATTACCCCCTTTTGATCCTCCATCCCCCGATTAAATTTCTTATGGTCACTTTGTTTGCCGAAGACTTCATTTTTTAAAATAGAAGAGTGAAATAAATTAGCAATTGTCTACTTTCAACTTGGTTGTAAGTTGTAAGATTGTTACTTGTACATTGTACCATACAAATACGGTATCTATCGCGTCTCAAACATTTACTTCGTCAGATTGGGAATAGCCAGGCAGAGATTCGTTCTTCAAAAAACGCTTGGTCTTAATTGCGATATCAAGCAGTCAATCCTCTTCTCTTTTGCAATTTATATACTGTAGTAGCAAATACTTGAAGTACTAGTACTACAATTCAATGGACCCACAATCTAATACCGTCGAAGTCGACGACGCTATCGCTAATAGTGACAGTTCTGTAATGTTAACTGTTGAAGAAAACGAAGATGAATCCGTGCGAAGCACTAGTTCAGATATCATGGACTGTGATGGGACCGATTTTGCTGCACAACTTCGTAAGCACCGAAAACAAGTTTTGGATAAGGAGGCTGCGGCAACAAAAAATGATTTTTCAGACGCTCTCCGTAAACACCGAGAACATCTAGTCGATACGTGGGAAGACAACCAACCGGTCGATCATAACACCATTACAGGCATAACGAATTTGAATACAGATCCAAATCCGAATGAGGCAGGAAATACTGTAACAATTCTCTCTACTTTAGACTTACCTCAAAATCCAAATCATGATCATGATGAAGTCGAAAATAATGGCTCAAAATCGGACGACCAATTCTTCGACACAATACCAGCACCATCTGAAGAAAATTTAGGGCTATCAACAACAGCAGCCGCATCAATCACATCAGCATCATCTACAGCGTCCTCGGATGAGATTTATATTGATGCTGATGTTGCAGATGCAGATCAGTCATACTATCAATCAAACGATAAGAAGATAGAATTTACATCAAACATTCTTCCGAATGATGGTGATGATGAGGACGATGATAACGACGATGATGAGGACGACGGGAATAGCCAAGTTATGGATGATTCTAGCGCTTTTCGATCATTAGAACAAAACGCTGAATTAGAATTAAATGGAGAAAAAGCCGAGGAAAAATACTTAGATTCTGATGAAGCACCGCAAAGGCGAAATGATGATAGTGACGATAACGATAACGACGACGTCGTCGCAGTTACCAAAATAATTGAAGACAAAGAATTAGATGGCTTCGATCAAATTGTATTGCAATCTGCACTAGATACGGATATAGATCAAGATGAAAAGAAAGAACCTAATGACTTAGTAGATTTTGACATTGCCCCAACATCGCTATCTCAAATATCTGTTGAAGAAAATGATGATACTCCATTACAACCGTCTAATGATGGAGAGGAGGAAAAGAGCAATAACAGTGATGATGATTTTGGAGACTTTGAAGACGTTGATACATCATCTCCAAAATTACAATCAGATCAACCCAATGATGCAGAAGAGAGAAAAGAATATGAAGAAGAAGTTGATAATGATGGTGATGAAGATGAAAGCGACTTCGGAGATTTTGATACATCAGCCGCAAAGATACAATCAGAACAACCTAATGATGCAGAAGAGAGAAAAAAAGAGATTGAAGAAGAAGTTGATAATGATGGTGATGAAGATGAAAATGAAAATGACTTCGGAGGTTTTGAAGACGTTGATACATCAGCTCCAAAATTACAATCAGAACAACCTAATGATGATGCCGCACCTGTAGAAGATAAGGATGATGACGATGATGATGACGATGATTTTGGAGAATTTGATACAGCAGCTCCAAGCTTGGGATCAGAACAACCCAAGGTTGTAGAAGAAAATGAAGAAAACAATGGCTTTGGAAAATTCGATGCAGCACCTGCAGAAGATAATGATGATGATGACGACGAGGATGATTTTGGAGAATTCGATACAGCAGCTCCAAGTTTGGAATCAGAACAACCCAAGGTTGTAAAAGAAAATGAAGAAGTAGACGATGACTTTGGAAAATTCGATGCAGCTCCGACATTGCAATCTGTAGTTGTAAAAAACTCGCTTACACCCCTAGCCCCTATTGGTAGGATAAACAACAAGACGAGGAACATTTTTGCCAAAATGCAAGCACTATATTCATTCTTAGATTCTAACGATGACACGAGCGTCGTTGGCGGCTCTGAATTGCTCCCTGAGGCATCGGTTGACACATTTTTAGCTTCATCGAAAGCAACACAAGAGATTGAAGTAGGTGTTCTGGAACATAATCGTTTGGACCGGCGACTTAAAGGCGCAGCAATATCACGGGAGGAAAACTCTACTTTAATTATCAATGACGATGGACGAGGTCCATTTCATTGTTTTAAATACCCACTGGCTGGGCTCCATGCTCCGCACACAGATTTTGACAATAAAAGGCAGCGAAGGAAATCCTCAATGAGAGCAAGGGTCCCGGATGTACTTCCCATTCAACTTCCTACGGGGAAGGAGATGCCTTTAGAAACTTCTTCTCCAGTTGCAGGACGTCGTCGGAATATTAATATTTCAACGGTAGAGATTACACCATTTCCGGGCCTAAGTGTCTCTAGTGAAATTGATGATGAGAGTTCTTCTGTCGGAAATAAATCATTCGAAATTTGGAAATCGAAAATCCCTGATCTTAGTTTCATGCTTAAGTCAAAACTTAAATTTCCCAACAATTAACTCTGCAGAAATATAAATTGAATGACGATGATTATTCTAAGCTAGATTGCCCTATTTACAATATATCAGAAAAAAAAAATTTAAGTAAAGTAGTACTTTTATTTAGTTCTGTTCCAACAGAGAAGAATGGTATGATTTTTTTCTTTTCTTTTTTCCACTAGTCCGCATTTCCAATCACACCTGTTTCGTCGTAATTGACAGCTCGTATCCGAGATAGATCGAATTCAAAATCACCATCGGTTCCATCCATAAGCGTCATTCCGATAGATTGGATCTTTATACTGTTGTCAAGATACCGTTGTCGTGCTCGTAATCTACCACCGGCGGTAACAATAAAATGTTGAAATAGCAACACTACTTTATCAAATTTGCCTCCTCCTCCTCCTCCTCCTTTTGTTGATGTGTCTGTGCATATTCCAGATTCGATTGTTGTTGCGGGGATGTTAATAAAACATTGAAACAAATCATCATGAATAAAAGATTCTACCTTCAAATTAAATGAATATGGTCGACCATCAGATCGACACATAATTTCAAGTCCGTTATATCTACCGTCCAAATCAACTCCTGAAGAAAAAAAAATTGAAACGAATGAAGTAAAGGAAATATTAATGAGAATGCTGCACCAAAATAAGTATCGAAGATCGCTACCCATTAAGAAAAATCGATATCTTACCTCCCAGAGGAAATTCTGGAGATAGAATAGTACAAAAACCTGATCTCTTTACTTTGTTTTTCTTATCCTTATTTACCCGCGTATCCAATGTTCCCTTCCATCGTACAAACGGTACAAAATCAGCTTTATCGTCATCATCATCATCATCATCATCGTCTGCGTTATTGTTGTTTAAGCTACTAGTATCAGTATCGTGTTTGTCGTCATTTATATCCTTATTCTCGTAGCTATCATTATTGTTGTCATCATCGTTTGTACTATCATTCTGACATGATGATTGATCTTCTTCGTCCCATAATGACATCGGTATCGGTTCTTGACCGTTAATTATTCTATTGTAATCATCACTCGTTCGGACCATTTGAATTTTAGCTTTTGAATAACCTCCAATAATAGAATCATCTGTCGTCCTCCAAATATTCCTTTCGTTACTATTCTTGTTCTTATTATTGTTTTCTTCACCAACAATATCATCTACACCTAATGCAGCATCGACCGCATCTTCCATAGTAGAAAAATCAAACAATGTTATTGGTCCATTCTTTTCACGATCAAGTTCGAACCAACGTTTTTTGTTCATCGTTAGATGAAATCTCGTCCAACGTTTCATTTGATTTCCCTTCTCGGGAGAGAATATCTTTCTCCAACTCATATTTAGTTTTTGCTTAGTATTAGAAGAAAAGTGATACTCCTGCTTACACCAGTAGCTAGCTAGCTATAGCTAGACGAAGTATTAAAAAATAGAAAGTTCGAAACGGTGTTGTCGACAGTACTGTACTTAATTATTGTGTATTATTGTATTGTCTTGGAATTTTTTTGTACTTTTTTACTAGCAGAATTTCGTTATTCGAGAATGAAGAACTAAAATAAACGGTCCCACATGACACAACAAACAAAAAATATATAAATCTGTAGTACTATAGGTCCTCCTACAAGCTTAAATATACACACCTAGTACGAGTAGATTGGACATTGTATTATTAATCAACTACTAAGGTCCCACTTCTAATAAATGCTACTACTTGTATTGCATACAATAATACTTAACATAGGAATTTTTGCATTCTAGTATATAATAGAGCTTAGTAGGTAGCTATACCACAAAAAGTCTTTTAGCTAAGACTCTTTCATCATCAATGCGTGGAAAGGTAATATAAAAAGGGCTTCATTCATAGGATTGTGAGTTATCTATTTTTAATAATACCATATCAGCTGATTAAAATGATAGCCTTGGTTTTTGCTTCATCAGCCTCAAATCGTTTCCGTTCTTCCTCTGCCTTGACTTTCGTTAAATCCTCAAGTTGCTTCCGCTCGTTCTTCTTCAGCCTTGACTTTTGCAACAGCATCAAGCCGTTTCTGTTCTGCCTCTGCCTCTGCCTTGACTTTTTCTAAGTCCTCAAGTTGTTTCTGTACATCTTTTTAAGCCTTGACTTTTGCAATTTCTTTCTTCTTCTGCCTTGGTTTTCACTTCAGCCTCAGATCGTTTCCGTTCTTCCTCTGCCTTGACTTTCGCTAAATCCTCAAGTTGCTTCCGTTCTACTTCAGCCTTGACTTTTGCAACATCATCAAGCTGTTTTCTTTCTTCTTCAGCCTCGGTTTTAGCTTCAGCCTCAAATCATTTATCTTCTTCCTCTGATCCTATTGTCAGAGCACAGGAGTCTCACGGCCATAATGGGTGTTGATGCCACCGTGTATACGCTTCTCTTGGGGGTATAATTGTGGAAGCATCGCTTGTCCAAAACCAATATATGAAATAGAACTCGGTGCCTTTCCTGCTTCCCTTCTAGAAATCTCACTTGCATCTATTAATGTTTTAACATGAGAATTGTGAGCACGGACTTGATTCCATGTGTCTTTTGGGTAATAATGAAAATGTTGTTCCAGGACTACCCCATGTCCTCCACACAAATGTAGTGTTACTACTGCCGTTCAAATAATCATCATTTTGAGAAAACATATTGAAGAAAGCATCTGTTTCATTCTTCCATCCATTTTTTCCTTCAGCAACACATATATTTGTTTTACAAATCTCTCACGGTCCAATAACAAAAATTACCAAAGAATATTCATGAACCCATTCTGTCCACAAATGAGAAGACTTATTCCTTGCAATATTCGCCAAACCAACAAGACAATTACTATAGTACAAATCAAAATTGTACTGATTTGTTGAAGTTTGATTGCTACTAGTAGGCATCTTTCTACAAACTTCATTACTTGTTAATGTTGAAAATTGTACTAGAATCAATATCATCAACTGCTATATCATCAGGATTCTCAGTAGCATTGGACAGTCCTGCGCCCAGATGTTGATTATGTATTTCCGTGGTCAGATCGCGGGACAGGTCTTGGACTTGAAAGAGCACAGATCACAGTAAAAAACAAAGTCTTCCTAAAAGGCCATTATTTTATGTGTCCAAGTGAAAGCTTTACCTGTGATGCTTACTGGAATAGTACTGCATTTCACAGTGGTTTGGGATGGTCTGAGAAGGGTAGCGATAAGATGGCTAAAAGATTGAAATGATGGACTTCATCTACAGAACTTAACTTGAGTGCCGATCCCCGTACGAGGACTTTTGGAATGGAAATTCTATAATTAATATAAATATCTAATTTTTACTGTTCCGGTAAGGTGGACGGCTATGGCCACATGCAAACTCACAAGAAATTCTAGCTACTGGCTAAGTTACGGACGTTTGTCTCTGAACGTAGAGGGTGTTGATCTTGTGGCACATCTAGATACGGTCCACACAATGGCTGTAAATAGTATAGGTCCCGTGAACGGAAAATGTACGGATCAGATCTATCGGGACCAATGGAGTGCATTGGAGATTGTGAGCGATTAGATTATTCCACAGAAACCAGTACTTGGTCCTACTGAAGGGAGAGTTGCTGACTTCTCAAAAGCCTACATGAAGAAAATGAAGGAACTTTCATCAGTCAGCAATTCAATTCTTGAGTCACGGCTTCATTTCATTGATAATGGTTATCTTTCTTCTTCTTCGTTGCATTATTATTGCCCAGATAAATGCAGTGTTGATGGCAGTGATTTTGAAGAGTGCGCATCATCTGGACATTGTAAATGCTGTGGATAAAGGGGTCTTTTCAAGCGGTTTGGATCATTATACCAAAAAGGGGTCAAAGGAAGGAAGAATTTGGTCTTGTCAATCTAGGCACACCAACACTGATGAAGATACAAAGGATGTGTGATATCTTACTTTCATCAACTTTATGGAGAAAGCAACACCCTTCATGGATAATTGGCATATATCAGGCAACAAAGCTTTTCAAATCAACCCCCTTGGCTGCAATTCTCTTGTCATTGTAGACGGAAGAGACCATCATCATCCCTACTGGATGTTTTACTTGGTAGGACCGAAAGCAGTTACCAATGTTTGGCAGAAATACGCTGGTCCAATGATCACTGTAGTCAAACTCCCTGAAGATTTTGGTGACCTTTCAGACTATCCTCATACCTATAACAAAGCGCTTCTATCAGAGTTTCCTTGGAAAGAAACTATTCAGTGTGAGAATGTTCTTGTGTTGCAAATGGATGCTATGCTTTTTCGTCACGGAATAGAAGATTTCTTCAAGTATGATTATGTTGGTTCTCCTATTTACGCTGAAAGTCACCCAACTCGATACTGGAGAATGATGCATGCATTCAATGATATCACCATTGGAGGTAACGGTGGTTTTAGTTTTCGGAAGAAATCAGCAATGATGAAAGCTCTTGATGAGTGCGAAATCCCAATACTTGGATCTCCGGAGGATGCGTGGTCAACAGCATGTATTTTGTTGAATGATGGGAAACTCCCGCACCCAGTTACTGCAAACCGTTTTGGTATTGGTACCAAATGTGAAATAGACGTTCCATTAGGCACTCACAAATTATGGATGAATTGTAAAACGTCTTCTTGTAAACATGCCATTATTACATCACGATTCCACAGAGACATCTATGGGGAGGAAAATTTCTACCATAATTGTCCGGAGGGTGAATTACTCTATCTTACAATGTATAAAGATATCGCAAAAGTAGTGGCAGATGGATATTACGAGTCTGGGTGGAGTCACTTCGTTAGGTATGGTCGTTTTGAAAATATGAGAATTTGGAGATGTTTGGAGCGAGATAAGTCGGGGGAAAAGCTAGCTTTACAGACGAAAACGAAGCTTGAACTAATTGCTAAAAATATCTCAATAGATACTTCCTATGAAAGAAAGAAAGAAAGAAAGAAAGAAAGAAAGAAAGAAAGAAAGAAAGAAAGAAAGAAAGAGA
>Ga0115007_10002898_pt1 | contig 10489 bp, 15 predicted proteins | sample ArcOceMetagenome_2_FD_87166 | JGI IMG/M metagenome (GOLD analysis project Ga0115007, IMG submission 87166) | Marine eukaryotic phytoplankton communities from Arctic Ocean - Arctic Ocean ARC135M Metagenome | ecosystem: Environmental > Aquatic > Marine > Oceanic | place: Arctic Ocean | collected...
AAGAAGAAGCTATAATTATAGTAGAAGAAGCGTGGAATAATGAAGTCGAATTATTAGCAACTTTTTCTTCTTGGTATTTATTAAATTCTTCATTTAAATAATAATAAAAAATAGTCGATAGAGGCAAAAACATATTCATAATAATAATAATAAACCGAACATATTTTAAATTATTTTATTAAATTAATAATTTCCTAGTAAATTTGGCTGAACTTTTTCGTCTCCTTTTTGTATTTTTTTTTTTAATTAAGAATTTTTTAACCTTTTTCTCAATATTATAACCTATTTTATTAAATTCTTTTAAATTAACACTGGTTTTGCAATTATAATTTTTTGTTACTTGTATTTTTTTATTAAATAAAAATTCTTGTTTTTTTGATAGATTCGTTATTGATTTATATTTCATAATCATTTCTTTATAAGGATAATTATAAATATATCTTTTTAACTGTAAATATGTTACTTTTGGATGAAACATTTCTTCATGATATTGGTCATCCAAAAAAAGTATTTCATCTTTTTTTGTTAAGTGACCGCATCGAAGTAAATCTTTATATTTTTTATCCCATCCAGTACGATTTGGTTCTATTATTTTCCCATCGTACTTCCAACCACAAATAACTCTATCGAAAAGTTTATAATTTATTTTTTTTTCAATATATGACTTTATTCTATGAACCCACATTTTACATCCTGTATTATTTGTATAAATCATAACTTTCACATCTTTTCGTTTTCTTTTCTCATTTTTTAAAAATTTCATAATTTTAAAAATACGCGGACGAAATACTTTTGGATACAAATCCAATATTCTATTGAAATGTTCTCTTGTAACAACTTTACCATATAATTTTTTCAAAAACCAGTCCAAACCAGATAATTGCACAAAATGACCTATAGTATCATCCAAATCAAAAACAACAACTTTATTCATATAAATAATCACAATATTATTTCTTTTCCACATTTTTTATCGACCTTAATTTCCTTTTTTTATATTCAACTTTATATAAAATATAAGACCAAATGCATCCCATAAAATATAAAGGAGTACACAAATAATAATAAATATTTCCATTTTTTTCTTCAGTGTACACAAAAATTAATTCATTATACATATAATATCCAACAACAATACATCTTAAAAATGAATAAATATATAATTGTACAAATTTTAAAAGGTCTATTTTTATAGCATGATTTTCACCTTTTTTTCTTAATTGTAAATAATGATAAATTACATTTCCCGGTATATTAGATAATTCAGTAAAAATTAATAGAGTATACCAATTACTATTAATATCAGAATTTAACATATACAATGAAACAATAACGTGATGATAAATTAAAATAATATTATTTATTGACAAATTTCTATCTTTAATAAATGTTAATGCATCATAAAAGAAAAAACTACAACTATTATATAAAATAACGCTTTTTGTTGTTTTATAACCAAACGATAAATAAATGATTGATAATACTATTGTACTAAAAATATGATATAACGATACAAAATTATTAATAATTTTTTTACTGCTTCCTACTTTAATATTTTTTATTTCGTTTTCTATAAACGAATAAAAAGCAAATCCTAAAAATAAACCTAACATAATATTATAAAAAATATAGGTATATTTTTAAATGTTTTTATAATGTATTTTCTAATACATTATAAAATATATTAGAAAATATATTAGAAAATATATTAGAAAATACATGGTTAAAAAGAATAATAAATCTAAAAGGAAATATAAAATGAAACCTAAAAAGAAAAAGGCAAATATACCGAAAGCTATTAGAGAACAGTGTTGGATTAAAACATTTGGAGAAAAATATAAATCTAAATGTTTTATAAATTGGTGTAAAAATGATATCAATGTATTTGACTTTCACGTTGGTCATGATAAACCCGAGTCAAAGGGGGGAACATTAAACGTAGATAACTTAAAACCTATATGTGCTCGATGTAACTTAAGTATGAGTAATAACTTTACAATTAAAGAATGGAATAAGCTAAATGGTAAACAAAATGTATGTTGTATCATATCTTAAAATTTCATTTTCTTTATTGATAATAAACTTTGAATTTTTTTACTTAATGATGGCGCGTTCAAACCTAAAGAAACACCAACAGTAGTAGCAGTAATTATTGAGTCAGTATTTATAAAACGCAACTTCCTATTATGAACATATTCAATGAAAGGATAAAATACAAACCCTTGATATAAAAATAATACTAAAGAAATAAATAATAATTGTGCTAAAATTTCTATTAAAACAATTACAGTATTAGTTGCTTTATTATATCGCGGAAACATTTGCAATCCCATCTTACTTACAACAATTGTACCTATTACCCATAAAGTTATCATAATAAAAATAGATATCCAATCAAATTCTGGAATAGTTAAATTTTGTTCCTTGTATGTTTTTTCGGGTAGATTAAATCCTCTTTGTAAAACTGCATTATTTGCCATAGATATAAAATAACTATATTATTTTTTTAGATAGTCCAATACTGATAAAATAATATTTTCTTGATTATTTAATTTTTGAAATATTATTACTTCATCAAATTTTATTTGAAAGACTCTATTCCTAGAATTTTTACAAAGTATTTTTACCATATCGTTTTCGAATGTATAATCTACGAAAAACGCTCCGTTTGTTAAATTTATTTTTTCTGGGTCTTTTAAAGATATCCATCGTATATAATTACCAAATTGCAAATCACTTAAATCACTACAATATCTATATTTTTTCAATTTTTTATGATACAATTTTAACTTTTCTCTATCCATTTGTAACTTTTGAAGAATATTATTTTTTATAGTTTTTATTTTTAAAGAATCTAAATTTGCCATTGAAGAATTTTCTTCATTCTCCAACGCTTCTATTAATAAATCCACGTCCTTTTCACTCATATATATATTGTTACATTTTATGTTTAAATACATAAGGAAAAAAATTTAGCTGTTTTTTACCCTTTTTCTTGGATTTTTTTCTTACATTTTTTTCAAAATTATTTATTATGAGTATTATACGATAGTCGTCTAAAAAATATATTATGTTTTATGTTTATTACGTTAAGGTCAAAAAAAAAAAGGGCTTTTTTTTCGTTTTTTTTGAACTTTTTTTTTGGGAAAGTTTGGTGAAAAAAACTGACCAAACTTTTTTTCAATATTTTAGACTATGAGTTTGTATTATACTAAATAAATAATTAAACTATTGTTACCAACCCAAAAAGTTTGATCGATTTTTTTTCAAATTGAAAATCCGAAAACGCATTCTGGACATTTTTGAAATGTCCAAATCGTGTTTTTCTGAAAAAGAATGGACAAAAAATCGATCAAACTTTCTGAAACACCTAGGTAATAGGAATAAACAAAAAAAAAATCACTACGAAACGAGAGCATCCTTATGGTAAGAGTACCTTTTTTTTGGGAAAGTTTGAAAAAAAAAAAAAAAAAAAAGAAAAAAAAGTATTTAGGGGTTTTTTTTGTTATCCATATATAGAACAAAAATGGATAACAAAATGGATAATTTATTAAAAAAAAAAATTAAGGAAAAAAACAAGAAACGTGAAAAAGACCAAATTTTAATTAAAAATAAAAATAAAAATAAAAATATTTTAGACCATAACAAAAATAGAACGTTGAACGACTATGACGTGATAAAAAACACTTATGGTTCATATTATTGCTCCAACTGTGATTTCGATACAAAAAATTTAAAGGATTATAAACGACACCTTAATACAAAAAAACATTTTTTTCTAACCCCAATAATAACCCCAAAAAACATTACCGTAAAGGTAAGCGTGTTTATTTGCGATTGTGGAAACAGGTATAAATATGCGTCTGGATTGTCAAAACATAGGTTAAAATGCAAAAATGACCAAAATAGAAAAAAAAATCAAAAAAACAAAAAAAAATCAAAAAAAAATGGCAAAAATGACGATTTCGTTGACAAAAATGTAACGGGAAAATGCAAAAATGGCAAAAATCGCAAAAACAACAATTGTACTGAAAAAACAGTTCTTAAGGTAACGAGTGAGTTTCAACACGCGGAAGATTGCATAACAAATGGTAATAAAACCCCAAATATTGATGAAACAGAAATAGTTAATATTATGAAACAAACATTAAATCAAACAAAAACAATAAATAAGTTATTGGAACAAAATTCTGTTTTGATAGAAAAGTTGAGTGAAAAACCGACAAACAATATAACTTATCAAAATTGTGGAAATAAGAAAATGACTATAAATGTTTTTTTAAATGAGAAATGTAAAGATGCTATGAATTTGACAGATTTCGTAAATAATATGAATATATCATTGGAAGATTTGATGTATACAAAAAATTATGGATATAATAAAGGAATAAGTAATATTTTCGTTAAACATTTGAAAGATTTACAACCGAATGAAAGACCTATTCATTGTAGTGATAAAAAAAGAATGCAATTTTATGTAAGAGACGAAAATAAGTGGCTAAAAGATGAAAAAAATGAAAAAATAGATAAATCAATACATGATTTAACTATAAAACAAATAAAACATCTAAAAGAATGGGAAATGCAAAATCCACATTACTTACAAGACGAAAAGTTACTATCTCAATGGCAACAATTAGTACATGAAATAATGGGTCCATCCGATGATTCGATTAGAGAAAAAGACAAAGAATCTATAATGAAAACATTAGGAAATACCGTAGAATTAAAAGATAGTCTAATTATACCCACGAAAGATTAAATATTTGTTAATTATATATGAAAACAATATCCAAGAAAATAAAAAATATTTTACTGAATGATAATAATAAATATTTAACAATTGGCAACATTATTAAATCGTTTGAAAAAGATTCTTTTTTTATAATTTTGTTTTTTTCTACTTTTATAACTTCTATACCATCGCCTTCTTATGGGTTTGGAACTTCAACTATGCTTGGTGGGATAATTTCTTTATTGGTTTCCATTCAATTATAATTTAATTTTAAAAAATTATACTTACCTAAATTTATTTTAAAAAAAAAAATAAAATTAAAAAAAATCAAAAAAAAAGAGAAAATAATAAATAAAATTTTAGATACTTTCGAACTTTTATTAAAAAAAAACAATGAATCATTATTAACATTTTTTTTTGTAAAAATATCAGCATTATTAATTATATTTAATTCCATATTAATGATATTGCCGTTAATATTAACCAATTGGTTACCATCCACAACCATAACGTTGTTAAGTATCTCGTATTTATTTAAAGATGGAAGGTTTTTCCTTTTTTCATTGTTTTTTTCATTATTTGTCTCAATCGCCTACATTACTATTTTCAGGTTAATATTTCTGTTTTTTAAAAAAAGTAATAATTACTATGAAAGTATTAAACAAATTTATAATTATGATAATATTATGCAATTTTTTCGTGAAAAAATAAAACCAGTGTTTCAATAGTGACTACACCTTAAAATTCGCGATTCAAAATCTGTTAAATAAAGTTGTTTTAAGTTGCAAATCAAACAATAATTATCATAATAATTGAATGTTGCCGGATGGTACCTGTGTAACACTTTTTTATATAAATAATGGTTATGTTGTAAATTATTATAAAATTTATTTAACTTTATAATATTAAAAAGGTCGTAATTTGGAGTAAATTTGATAATATTCATTATAGTATCAATATTCAACTTATTCATATATTAAATGAAAATATTTTAAAAACTAGAAAATGCACCGAAACCATCATTTGCTGCAGAAATTCCACCACCCATTCCACCACCCATTCCACCACCCATTCCAGCCATTCCAGCTCCAAAAGAGTTACCCATGCTAGATTGTTGTCCTCCAGCCTGTACCTCGGGAGATTGATGAATTTGATTTTGTAAATTATTTTCTTGTGGTTGCATTTGACCATGTTGTCCAACATAGTCAGCACGACTAGCTTGATGTGTTGGTAGAGGTGGTTGCAATGATTGAGGATTACCCGACAATGGTTGCGTAACCTTAACAACAGAACCATCTTGTTCTTTTTCATTTTTATTACCTTTAATGTTGTCACCAAATATTCGTTCATATACAATATTCACTTTCTTACCATTATCACTATTAAGTCCTATAAAAATTATTAGAAATGCTATATTCATGAAATTAATTTCGGCTAAATTATCACCACTAAATGTAGGCAAGTATGTAACAATTCTATGAATTATATAAATACCTAATAAAAGTGTAATAGAATGAATAATAACTTCTCCTAAAAGTTCAATATTTCCTTTTTTTTCATCAAATTCTGGCATAAAGTTACCAATACCTTTATTTAATAAATAAAATGGAACAATAACAATAACTAAATATTGAATTATATTTGATAATTCACTTTTTGTATCACTGTCAAATCTCGTTATGTGTTTTATAAAACCTGAATCAGCAATATCATTAAATTTGCTTGTAATATTTTCTCCGGCATTTATTTGTTTACCACCTTCCATATGTTTTATAAAAAGAAATTAATATTTCTTTTTATAATATTTCTTTTTATAAAACAATATTAAAATATACATTTATTAATTATATAATAATGTTTCGAATGCATCCGGAATTACAATATTTATCTTTAATAAAAAATATTATTCATAATGGGACAAGACAAAAAGGTAGAAACGGTTACACAAAAACCTTAATCGGCTCATCCATGAGATTTCCTTTATTAAATAATCAAATTCCACTATTAACTACGAAAAAGTTGGCTTGGAAAAGCTGCTTGAAAGAGTTATTATGGTTTATAAATGGCGAAACCGACAATACAATATTACAAACCCAAAATGTGAAAATATGGAATGATAATGCTTCTAGAGATTTTTTAGATTCGAGAGAATTATATCAATACGAAGAAAATGATTTAGGTCCTATTTATGGGTATCAATGGAGAAATTTTAATAAAAAATACGTGAATAAAAAAAAGTATAATAGAGATAAAAAAATTGCAAAATTTTTTGGCAAAGGAAAAAAAGATATAGATCAACTTCAAAATATAATTGATTCTATTAAAGATACTGAAAATATAAATAGCCGAAGATTAATAATGACTGCTTGGAATCCCTGTCAAATAAAACAGATGGCTTTACCACCATGTCACGTACTGTCTCAATTTCATGTTTTAGATAATAAACTATCATGCACTATGTATCAAAGAAGTGGCGATATCGGTTTAGGCATACCCTTTAACGTGGCGTCATATTCATTTTTGACAATATTATTAGCACATCATTGTGGATTAGAACCCGGGGAATTTATACATTTTATAGGAAATGCACATATATATGAAGAACATGAGGAAGTTCTTTTAGAGCAAATAAAAAGAGAGCCATATAATTTCCCAAAATGTTATATATATAAAAAATACAATGAGATTGATTACTATAAAGTTGAAGATTTTGTAATAAAAGATTATAAATATCATGATAAAATAAAAATGGAAATGAAGGCATAATTCGTTATTAAATTGTAATTATTATATTTTAATAATTAAAATGAGTCGTTATGAAAGAAGATTGGGTTCTAAAAGTAGTTCTCCTAGACCGGGACAAGCAGTTTGTAAATTACCAAAAAACAATAATAATGTTTTGTCTGGATTTATAAACATTAAAGAAAAGGAAATTTCGTCAAATAACCAAAATGTTATGATCGAAGAATTACAAGAAGAAACACAAGATTCAAGTATTAAAAAAGTAATGAATATAAATGACCAATTGAGAAAGGCAATGGGAAAAATAACAGATAAAAATATACGGTTGATTTATGGTCATGAAATTAGATTAAATACAATGGAATTGAATGTCGATTGTTTGAATGATATTAAGTGTTCCAGTATATTAAATGTTCAAGAAGATGATGAAAAACAAGAAATAATAATAAATAATACTGAAAAAATAACCGAATTATATGCAAAATATAATAATTTATTATCAAGTATTAAAAATATTTCAAAATTAGAGGGAGACCATGCTGAAGAAATAAATAAAAATATAGAACAAGAAAAAATAAGAATTTCTAATTTAGATACAAATTATAATAATTTAGAACAAAAAATAAGAGAAATTTCAGAAAATATTGAATCTAAATTAATGAAATCAATTGAAGGAATCAACCAACGAATTGAAAAAAATAGTATTGAAAAAATAAATGAAAAAGAGATGCAAAAAAATGAAAAACAAAATCTTGAAAATGAAAAACAAAATCTTGAAAATGAAAAACAAAATCTTGATAAACAAATTAATGACATTACTAATAAAAATAAAAAGTTGATTAATATAATAAAAAAAATGGTTAATAGAATGGACGACTCAAAAGATATTTTAAAGGAAATAAATAAATTAAATAAAAATTAAATTGAAATAAAATTTAATTTTAAATAATAAAAACATTTTTTATTATTTAAATAATGAAAGTTAAAATTACGGACAAAGAAAAGGTAATTAAATTTGCTATTATTTTTAGCAATTTAAAAGCGGAGTATAAAGAAACTAACCTTTACTTTAGAAAAGATGGTCTGTATTTTCAAATGATGGATGCAAGTCAAATTTCGATGGTTGAACTAAACATAAAAAAAGATTGGTTTGATGAATACGATATTGAGATTGAGCAAGTATTTGGAATACATATAGAAACATTCGATAAAATTCTATCATGTATAGATAAAAATTACACGATTGAATTAAACATAGAAGAACAAACAGATAAATTAAACATTGTTTTATCTAATGGTAAAATAATTAAAGAATACGATATGAATTTATTGGATTTAGATGCAGCTGTTTTTGACATCCCAGAAGTAGAATATACTGTGGATATTATATTAGAATCGTCTATTTTTAAAGATTACATAAATGAATTAATTATGTTTGGGGATGATTTACATATTTCTTGTAATGAAACAGAAATTGTATTATCTACAGAAGGGGATGAAGGTAAATCCAAAATTATTATAAATGAAGAATATTTAGAAGAATATGGTATAGAAGAAGACGCGGAAATAGAACTTATATATTCAATTAAAATTATAAAAATTGTTTCTAATTTTGTAAAATTAAATAAATTAACGAATATCCATGTCTCTGAAGATAAACCTTTAAAAGTTGAATATAAATTAGACGACGGGGATGAAAATAAATTATCATTCTTTTTAGCACCAAAAATGGTTGATTAATACGGTAGAATTTTAATATTCATTTCTATAATATCTTTATTATTACCAAATGAAAATTTTTTTAACTGTTGTAATATTTAGCGTAGTGCTTTTTTTATATATTCATATGCATTTTCATTTAAAAACAAGCAATGACTTGGAAGTTTATACAATTGAAAATGTATCAAAAGATAGATTGGAAGAAATTTGTAATTTAAAACAACCAGTATTATTCGATTATAGAAATGAAAATTTATTGGAGTTGGCAAACATTACTAAAATGGAAGAGTTATATGGTGCTTTTGATGTTAAAATTAGAAACATAGAACAAAAAGACGAAGAAAGTGAAACATACCTGCCAATATTATTAAGCGAGGTTGTAAAATTATTTCAAAATAAAATAAACAATAAAATAATTATTGAAAATAATGCAGATTTTTTAGAAGAAACTGGGTTATTAAAAACATTTAGATATAACGATTCCTTTTTAAGACCACCATTGGTTTCGATTTGTAAATATGACTTTATGTCTGGTAGCGAAGAATCATATACACCATTGCGATATAACATAAGTCATCGCAATTATTATTTAGTGACTAGCGGGTTAATCCAAATGAAATTAATTCCGCCTAAAAATGGAAAATACTTACAAAAAGAAAATGATTACGACATTTTTGAATTTGGTTCGCCGGTTGACCCCTGGGAAGTACAAGAAGAATACAAACCAGAATTCGATAAAGTTAAAGTACTTGATTTAGAATTAAAACCGGGACAAATAATAAATATACCTCCTTATTGGTGGTATTCTATAAAATATAAAAAAGTTTCAAGTATTTGTTGCTTTGAATATAGAACATATATGAGTACCGTTTCCATATTGCCAAATTTGCTTTTGGGTCTATTACAACAGCAAAACATAAAGAGAGAAATTGCTGACAAAATAATTTTCTAATAATTATATTATAATGATTGAAAAAGCAATAGATTTTTTGAATACGGACAAAATGGTAAAAAATTCGTTTTATTTGACATATGTTTTTTTAATGACGACGGCGACCATAACGTTTATAGAAGCAATGAGAACAAAAAACACAAAGGTAAGGCATATTTTGAATCTAGAAACGTGTATTTCAGTTGTCGCGGCATTTTTTTATAGCAAATTTATGACAATGGTAGAAAATCCTGATGTAGATTATAAAGAAATAAACATGACACGTTACGTGGATTGGGTTATTACAACTCCTATAATGCTTCTTGTACTTTGTTTAGCATTTTTATATAATACGGGCGGTC
>Ga0115007_10002899_pt1 | contig 10489 bp, 7 predicted proteins | sample ArcOceMetagenome_2_FD_87166 | JGI IMG/M metagenome (GOLD analysis project Ga0115007, IMG submission 87166) | Marine eukaryotic phytoplankton communities from Arctic Ocean - Arctic Ocean ARC135M Metagenome | ecosystem: Environmental > Aquatic > Marine > Oceanic | place: Arctic Ocean | collected...
AGTTGTATCCGAGACTTTTATGCACCTACCCATGACTTGAGAACGCCTGTAGTTACATCGGAAGTGTTTATCGATTGGAATTCGCCTTCTCTGAAAGTATAACTCGAATTTAAAGCCACAGCAGACCAATATTCCTTTGTCAGTCCAGCCAGAATATCTGTAAAATAACATTACTTACAAAGACCATGGCATCTTTTTTCTGATCTAACTTGAACTGGAATTTCTCTGGTGCTAGCTGGGTTAACCTGCCATCGGGACTAAAGCTTCAGCTATAACTGCATCGCAAAGAAACTCTTTTTTTTCCTCCAAAGAAACATCGGCATAGCTAATCTTGATTGTTTTTAGGAAGCCACCGACCAATTGCTTATAGGTTGGAGTGTCGAATTGACTTTCGATATCAAGATTTGCAGTGCGTCTATTTATTTCTGCCCAAATGCCTTTGGCGCTTCTTTACCTAGTGCAAGTGTTTTAGAGTGAAAAAGCCATTTTATCTTGTCTTGTATGTGCGCCAAAGACTCACGCTTGGAAGATAGGTTAAGTACTGAAAATAAATTGGCCAGTCGAACTATTTCAGGATACAATTTGACTATGTCAACGGGCATGGCTTAAGCACCGACTGTGGGTACTCCGTATGATCAAAGGGAAGTGAGGTTGCTTTGGCCGGTAATATAACCGGGCGAAAGCCTACTAATTCCGATGAGGCGCTTCATGGAAACTATTCCTATCCATCCGCTAACGCTTGATGGTCGTGATCCCAAACAGCTGCGTGGAGATCCCATCCCTGGAGATCGCTATTATTCACCAGAATTTGCACAGCGTGAATGGGATCACCTATGGACCAAAATTTGGCATGTTGCTGGTCGTGTTCAGGAGCTAGAGGAGCCTGGCGAGTTTGTGGTGCATAATTTTAAGAGCGAATCAGTCATCTGCGTGAAACAGGACGATGGCAGTATTAAGGCCTTTTATAATGTCTGCCAGCACAGAGGAATGAAACTGGTCACTGAAAGCGGCTATAACAATGATTTTTCCTGTCCCTATCATGGCTGGGTTTGGGGGCGTGATGGCGTATTAAAAGCAATCAATGATCCGGGAGACTTTCATCAAGGTAACCCCTGCAACAAACTGCGGTTGCAGGAATTGCGCTGCGATATCTGGGGCGGTATGGTCTGGTATACCATGAACTCTGAGGCCCCGATTTTAGAGGATTACTTGAGCCCGCTTCCAGAGCTCTACAAAAATTATCCGATGGACACCGCCGTGCGGGTATTTTCACGCAAAATTAAACTTAACTGCAATTGGAAGTTTGCCACGGACAATTTTAGCGAGTCCTACCATACCCGCACCGCTCACCCGCAAGTCCCGCCCTGGATTGATCAGGATTACTGGAGTTCGCGGCATGAAATGTACCCCAATGGCCATGGTCGTACCGTCCAACCGATGCGCCCGTCACTGCGCGACCGATTACCCGAAGGTGAGCTTCACCCCTTTGATTTATTGTTGCGGCAGTGGGATATCGACCCTGACAGCTATGCCGATTTTGAGACCAAGACGATGCAGGGTTGGCTGGATTTAAAAGTCGCTAAAAAGCGCCTCTGGAAAGAGCGTGGCTACAAACACTACGAGAAACTGGATGACGAACAGCTGACAGACAGTCCACACACGGTGATTTTCCCTAATATCACTATATCGTTTTTGCCTGACCATTTAATATTTTTCCGCACCGAACCCGACGCTAAAGACCCCGCAAAATGCACGTTTGATTTATGGTGTTTGGCATACCCAGTTGACGGCGTTATAGAGGTAGAATCTATAATGGCGGGTCCTCAGCCATTACAGGAAGCCGACTCTGAGACCTGCGATTTTGACAGCGGCGCAGGGATCCCCGAAATTATCGATTCCATTGTCTGGCAGGACATGATGCTATCAGAGGGCCAGCAAAATGGCTGGCAATCTCAGGGGTATAAGGACAGCTATTTGGCCGGTCAGGAAACCCGCGTGCGCTATTTCCACGAAGTGCTGAATGATTATCTGGACGGCCGGCGTTAGCGGAGCCTCTGCCAACAGAGTCCATAACTAGCCAATCTACCATTAATTTATACAGGACTAGCCTCATGAACCATGTGCAGCAGCTCAGTGATCTTCACGATACCAAAACATTAAAATACCGTTATTCCTATAGTGCCAATAATGTCGACGGCAATCCGGGAGATCTGAAAGCCTTTGCAGCTTTATTTATAGACGATGCAAGTTTTAATGTGGGTATGGGGTTGGCAATCGGACCAACGCAAATTGAGGCAATGATGCAAGAGCTGACTACCCAATGACATTGCGCCATGCACTACATGCTTAACCCGGTGATTGAGATCAATGGGGATAATGCAACCGCAAATTTCACTGGTCTTTTCGCATTCATGGCTAATGAGGGAGAGGCGCCGGTGTGGCTCTCTAACATTTATTAGGATACCTTCACTCGCACAGCCGCAGGCTGGCGCTTTCAGTCAATCAGGATTGCACAAACCTTTGCGGACCCAGTATTTTTAGCTGGCTATGCCGATCAAATGACTGAGTCGTAAAATCCCAAGTGTCACCTAACAGATGTAGTTAATTTCATTGGCCAAGGTTATGGCCGTAGTTATCAGATTAATATTCTTAGCAAGTGGATGAAGCAGATTGTCATAACTTAGTTGCCGTCTTCCCTATCTATACGATTTCATGAATATATTTTAAAAGCAATTAGTTACGTAATAATGTAGTGTACTCCGGTTGGTCTTAGTGCCTCAGCTGGGCAATAGCAACACCATTGATCCTTGTGGTCACTGACATTGAGAGCCCTTCAGTTCATTGTCAAAGGAGCATTTACGTCTACTATTTTGTCTACCATCAGACTGACACAATCCGCCCCTTGAGTAATTGTGTACCTGGCCATCCATTAGGGCCCCGGGGCACACTTTACTCATCCGGTATTGTTACGGTTCCTGCGTAGATAGTTTATACGTGGGTTTGGACTTATGCCAATACGCTGGCAGTAAAATTTTTTGTCATCGAGCGGTAGGCTTTCTGCAGAGACATTTTTTGATCAGGCATTAACCTGCCCCTTTCCAACCTAGCCTGCCGGCGGCGGATCAGCGCCGGCAAACTGGAGGGGTATCGAAGGAGTTTAGTCGAAAGAACTTCCGGCCATAAGGGGCCGCCGCTATGGTTTCAACAGGCGGGCGGTACCCATACTGACGATGATGGCAATTATCCTCGCAGGTAAAATGGCGCGATTGATTATTCAGAAACGGACCGATTGATGCGTACCCTGCTCAGAGTAGTGTGATAGTGCATTGAACATGTCCTAGCGCCAATAGCACTGCTGTTAAATTGGTCCTCTGCCGCAATACTGTGCTCGATCAAGTGATAAATAGTACCGTTACTGCCTGCGACGCCAGACAATAAAAAAGATGCCGGCAGCCATCTGCCATGCGGCGTATAGAAACATAGTCAAGTGATCTTAGCCACATGGTCTTTGAGGTGATTATTTGTCAAAGCATGAAAAGCATTCATCATATATCCACCCACAAGCCCTTTATGCTGCGTTGGGATAACCACTTCATCATGCACAGGGAATTCAGGTATATCGCTCGACGTGGCTTTAGCTTTGGCGTATTCCAAGATCGCGCTGTCAATTAACTATAATGTGCCGCAAAGTGCGCTAGAGCTAGCATACTCAAGGTCTGGATATCGAGAAACATAAAGTCTTGCACATATGGCTTAGCGTGCCTCAAAGGCTTTGTCGGCCAAACAGGGTTACCTAAACGCTTACCCTTGCCGCTGTGAGTTATAAATACTGCACAACCTTCAATAATATCCCAATGCTGCTCTGCTGTTGAGATAGAGCGAGCAGCTGCATCGATACTTTTGGCATTGAGGATGGTGTTGAAGAAACGCTTATGAGCGGGCCTTGGAAGCCCTGGATAGTTTGGCATGTGATAAACATCATCCGTGGCAACCAGATTAGTCTCTTTTCCTGTGCCTTATCTTATGAGATGGAGCTGGCTAAAATCAAGAGACGCAACTGGCTCGTTATCGATAGTTATACTGAGTCTTTGGTTCTTGGGCAGGTTACAAAATGGGCTATAGCAACGTCCCCAAATACTCATAGTGGTTTTAAATCTCCTTCTGTATCTCATCATATTTATACTTAAGGGCTTACCTTGTTTATCAACTATAGAGTTTCTACTCAGTAGATTGTAATGATTATTGAGGGTGGTGGTAGTTCGTTGATAACTTTCTGTTTTTATATACTCATCAGGTAGTTCTATATACTGTTCATCTTCATCACCTAACGTGACTAAAGGAAGATCAATATCTAGCTCAATTTCCTGCTGTCTTAAAGCGACAATGACATATCAAGTCCCATCAGCTTGAATCAACGTCCTTATACCCCTTGGCCTGCAGGGTAAGGTTTAGTGAGTGCACCACCATCGACGTACATCTGATGGCCGGTAAAGAAGCTCGACTCATCAGAGGCTAAAAATAAGACGGCATAGGCCACCTCATCGATCGTGCCGACGCGATTCAACGGCTGCATCCCGGCATAGATAGCCATCTGTTTTTTTGGGTCGGCAGCCTTTTGGACATATTCATGAAAAATCGGCGTATTGATGGCTGCAGGGTGAATTGAATTACAGCGAATTCTGTAACTGTGCTCAGCACAGTGTAATGCTGTCATTTTAGTGATGGCATCGACTGCAGATTTACTAGCCGCGTAGGCGACGAAAGGCGCACCCGGTCGAATACTCTCGATGCTAGAGATATTAATAATGGAGCCGCCACCATTGTTTTTCATCACAGCAATAGCGTGCTGGCAACCTAGTAATACACCTTCACCGTTAACGGCCATATGATCACGCCAGTCATCGAGGCTGACCTGCTCAATATTCCCCGGGTAGGAAATACCCGCGCTCTGTACGAGGATATTTATCGGTCCAAAGGTCGCTGATGTCAACTCAATCGCGCGCTTCCAGTCAGGGTCAAGACGGACATCCTGCTCAATAAACAAGGTATCACTTCCCAGCGACTGAGCGAGTTTATTACCCGCGTCTACCTGAATGTCAGTGAAGGCTACCTTCGCGCCTTCGGCGAGAAGCATTTTTACAATCCCCTCACCAATACCTGATGCACCGCCGGTTACGAACGCTATCTTTTTGGAAATTCTGCCTGTCATACTCATCGCTTTCTCCGCACTGGTTAATGACTCAATTAATTAGAGTCGACAACAGACCGGGAATTATAGCAGCCCTGAATTGCTCCCCTGTGGCGCGATAGCCTACTCGTTAATTCAGAGGTTTTCAATATCCGTGTACCTGACAACTATCGGTAACCACACTTTTATATGAAGTGCGGAGCCAGAAGCCATTGGTCGTATCCATGTAGGAACACGTTTAAGCTCGTTAAACGTCTGTTCTTAGCCTGCCAAGTAAATTATGTGGCACTTGAATAGGTCTTTTTTTTCCTATAATCAGAAGTTAGGGTACCCGTCTATCCTTTCACTTATATTTAATTCATCTACCTGACTAGTAAATCACTCAGAGAATACTTTTCATGAAACGAAGCTTGTTGATCAAGTTACATTTACACGCTGCGGCATTTCTTTCTCCTGCATTTTTGTTTGTAGCTGTTTCAGGCGGTCTATATTTAGTTGGAGTAAAGGGCAGTGTTGAGTTGGGGTGCTCAACCAGTTAGCCTTAAATCCCAGTTCAGAATCACTTTATGAAGATGTACAAAAAGTATTGTTAGCTGCCGGCATATCTCATGACTTTTAATACGTTAAAGTTAAAGGGAAAACGCTGTTGACTCGTCCTACATCGCCCAATTTTTACAAGTTTGATATGCAGCCAGAAGGACTTGTTATTAGCTATAGTGAGCCAAGTATTCAGAGTAAATTAATCGAGCTTTATAAAGGTCATGGGCCAGAGATATTTAAAACTTTTCAGAAAGTAATTGCCGTAGGTTTATTGTTTGTAGTGCTCTCCGATTTTTGGCTGGGCGTTTCAGCACTTAGCTTACGGCGTAATACCCTTATTCTAACTGGCTCTGGCGCAATACTTTTTGTCCTGCTAGCTTTATTGTAACGCTTACAAGCTTAACTAGCCAAAAACTAGGCTAGCTTAGGTATTGTTAGCTATATTTATACGGAGTTCCGCGCTGTTTTGTTAATCTGTTCTGCATAGTGTGTTAAACATGAATTATAGTTGAAGACAATAATGAAGTTAGGTTCCTGCGGTCTTTAGGTGCTGGCAGACTGGATGTAACCCACGCTGCAGTCGATGATCTTACTGTCCTAATTAGCTTTATTATCAGTCTTACCCTAATGGGGGTGTGGCTGACCAAAGTCTTTGAGTTGAAACCAGCAGACAATAGCGCCATAGAGCTGGAGATCGTGGTCAGGAATATCAATCTCGGCCTCCTACTTAAAGTCTCACTATTCCCTGTGGGATAGTAGAAATAAACCCAATGGCGGATATGGTGCTGTTGACGATGTTTTTATACGCCGCATGGCAGAGGGCTACCGGCATCTTTTTTATTGTCTGGCGGCGCAGCCAGTTACTGTAATATCTGTTACTTGGCGATGCACTGCTTAACTGCAATGATGGTAATTAATCGTGCAATTCCACCCGCATGACAGGTACCGCTGGTCAGGTCAAATAATCGGGGCTATGGATCGGTGCCGATGTTGACGAGATCTCTTTATCCCCTCAAGTTTTCAGCGCTCAGTGACTATTTGCATGGAGTCTAGGGTCGAGCTGGCCGTCGGGTTTTTCAATACCCAGGGTTAACAGCCGCAACACTGCCGGGTAAAGTTTCAAGTGCAGGGGAAATCCAATGATGGTCAAACCCCGACAATTATATCGCACCTCTTGGCAATGCTTAAATTTTGACTGAATCTAAGCAGTCTTTTCCTCGCGGGTAAGAGCAGGTCTAGGGCTTTGTATAAAACTGCTAATAAATAATACTTTAATCCATTAAAAAGTATAGATATAACGACCCATTTATATTATGGTGGTAAAGCCAGCTTATTAATCGAGCCTTGTTTGAGGACGCGCGTCTAAGGAAAATACTAAATTAGTTTTTTAACTATTAGGAGAACATATGAAGATATTATCAGTTAGCGAAGTCAGCATATTAATGGCTGCGATTCTTTCAAGCTTTTTATTGCCGTCAATGAGTTTTGCGCAAGACTCTAAAATGGCGCTAGAGGAAGTGATTATTACTGCGCAAAAAAGAGCCGAGTCACTTCAAGACGTGCCCATCTCTGTGACTGCATTATCGGGTTATCAAATGGATCAAATTCATGCGACTACATTGGAAGCTTTGCAGGGGTATATACCGAACATGCAGGTACAGTCTTTTGCCAACGTTTCCCATGGATCTGCATTTAATATCCGTGGTATGGGCGTAATTGAACCAGATCCAAACGGTGGTACTACCGTGGTGGTTGTGGAAGATGGTGTTCCTCAGTTTTTTAATATGACGTCGTTTTTAGACACTTTTGATATTGATCGTGTTGAGGTGCTGCGTGGCCCTCAGGGCACACTATTTGGAGCCAATGCTACTGGCGGTGTGGTTCAAGTCATCAATACCGCGCCAAGTGGAGAGTCAGGTGCGAAAATAGAAATTGGCATGGGTAATTATGATCTGGTCGAGGTCAAAGCAGCGGCGGACTTTTCCGTCACTGAGAACCTAGCCGCCAGAGTAACAGCCACAAGCCAGAATCGAGAGGGCTATGTGACTAATATAGTCGACGGCGACAGCTTGGGTAGTCGCGACCGATCGGGTATACGAGGGCAGCTAGCCTATGATGCTGATGATGGGTTCACTGCCCGATTTATCACATCAGTTGTTCGCCATAGAGACGGTGGCCAAGACACTGTAAGTGGCAGTTTGCCAGGTGAAATCACCTATATGGCACCGGGTACGATTTTCCCATCAGACGGCCAGGCTAATTCGTCCCTTGCGCCCATGTATCAGCAGCCTTGTCAGGTAAATGAACGCTGTAAAGCCCCCGATAAATATCTGTCTGCCATTAGTGACGAACCTGGTGTATCAGACATGGATACCTATTCGGCAACCTTACAAATGTCTTGGGACACCGAGTTGGGTGAAATCACCTCAATCACCGGTTTCAAAGATTTTGAGCTGCATGATGTTAACGACCAGGATTTCACTCCCGCATTTATCGACGATACTGAACGATTGACTAGTGGTGATCAGCTGTCTCAGGAAATTAGGCTTAATATGGAGCTGTCCGACGCATTGACTATAATGGTCGGTGGGTTTTATGCCGACTATAGCTATGACCATTTCCAGGATTTTCGTATTGGCTGGGTGCCGGGGTTCCGTCAGCTCACCGAGTATGGTGGCAGTACAGAGACTTATTCAGTGTTTGCGCAGTCTTATTTTTCGGTTAACGAGCGCCTAAGGGTGCAGCTGGGTCTTCGCTACACAGCTGAGGATCAGGATTTTTATACGACCGTATCCAACTTTATCGATACCAGAAGCATACCTGCTCATTTACAGGGGTTCGGCAGTAATTCGACGCCTGCTCCCTTTGAGATTTTTCTCGGCAGTGTACCTGTTGTTAAAAGTGAGTCTTGGAATAATGTGGGTGGGAAAATAGGCGCCGAATATGACCTCAATGAAGACTCTCTGCTCTATGGTTACTATGCGCGAGGGTTTAAATCTGGTGGCTTCGTTGGTCGTATCGTTATTCCCGAAGACTCAGGTCCGTTCGATGAGGAGTATGTCGATACCTACGAAATCGGCATTAAAACCGAATTATTCGATCGAAAATTGCGACTCAATGCGGCGGCATTCTTTAATGAGTATGACGACATGCAGTTGGCCAATATTTACTTTACAGAGGATGCGTTCGGTAACATTGTGAACGGAAATACTATTCTGAATGCGGCGAATGCTGAAACATCGGGTATGGAAATTGATGCACTATGGGTTCCAAGCGACAGCCTGAGAATTAACGCTTCCGTGGGTTTTCTTGATGCTGAATATAAGGAGTTTCTCTATGGTGCGGATGCAATCGATCTGGCCGGACAGGTATTGCAAAATGCCCCTGAAACAACGGCTAACGTTGGCCTTCAATATATTGCTAGAACAGCAGGGCTTGAAATAAAGTCGTCTGTTCAATACAAGTATGTGTCGAAGAAATATACGGGCAGTATCGTAAATTCTCTGAGATCTGAAATACAGCCAACCGATTTAGTCGACGTCAATATTGATATTTCAGCTCCCGGATCAAACTGGTCGCTGGGGATCTGGGCCATGAATGTTATGGATGAGCGCTATGTCTCAAACACTTTCGTCGCTGCCGGCGTGGTCGGTCTTGTTGATTATCAAGATCCAAGGACATTTGGTGTTACGTTGACCTTAGAGCTTTAATAAAAGGGTGCCGCACACTTTCTATAAGGTATTAGCTTTGCAGGAGACGGCAACATGAAAGTCTTCAATGCGTTATCGCGGTAATGGCGGTGTTAAAAGGCTGCGGGCAATGTCCAAATAATGCCCGCGGCTTCAAGTAGTAGTAAAAAAGGGCCACCCAAGCGGGTGGCCCTTTTTTATTATACTCAGCGGCAGAAGTATGCCTGCATCTGGCACCTTAGTCAGACCGCACAGAGCGAAGGGGGTTATGCTTGGGAGCTATTGAATAATCTGCTCAGTCAGCAATTCACTGACCTCGCCAAGTCCTCCGGCATTAGTCACCTGGGAGTACCCCAGAGCTTCCAGTATTGTCTTAGCCCGTCCTGATCTATTGCCGCTGCGGCAATACAGATATATAGGCCGACCTTTGTCGGGCGCCAGCTCGGTAATATTCGATGCCACTGATTCTAGCTGCAGGTGCTGTTCCGATGCTAGGTGACCCGCATTCCACTCCTCTATCGTTCTAACGTCAATAATAATGCTCTTTGCTCCATTGACACAGGCCGCTAAACAAAAAAGTGCGGTCGCCAGCATCAATCTGTTAAGTGAATACGTCATTTGTTGTCCTAAGCTGTTGAGCCTCAACAGTGGCTATCTTACCATCAAGGGTTTGTATCTCACCTATTATTAGCGGCCATGGGTAGACCTTTTCCTCGTCTCGAATATCCAGTGTATTTTTGCCTTGGTATCAATGGCCCTGTGTGGCAGAATCATAATGTAAGCTGTTTGGTGTTAAATTGGAGTCGTTAATGTCCAGTGATTTGGTTTCCGGGTTTTGTGAGACGCGATTTCAAAAAGTCAGAGACCTGTTTACACAATCGGTTGAGTCTGGCTATGAAGTCGGCGCAACGCTTGCTGTCGAGTACCGTGGAGAAATGGTTATCAATCTCTGGGGTGGCTATCAGGACGCCGCTAATCCACCCCAGCTGTATGCGCCCACTTCGGTTGCCGAGAGCTTTTGCTCGCCAGTGATTAGGCCAAAGCCCAATCCGAAGCCAATAGCCCCGGTGGC
>Ga0115007_10002901_pt1 | contig 10485 bp, 10 predicted proteins | sample ArcOceMetagenome_2_FD_87166 | JGI IMG/M metagenome (GOLD analysis project Ga0115007, IMG submission 87166) | Marine eukaryotic phytoplankton communities from Arctic Ocean - Arctic Ocean ARC135M Metagenome | ecosystem: Environmental > Aquatic > Marine > Oceanic | place: Arctic Ocean | collected...
CCATAGTCACTTTTATTCTCCTGAAACTTGTCGATAAGCTGCTAGTGTTGCGTATCGATGAAGAAAGCGAAACAAGCGGTCTTGATCTCGTAGAGCATAATGAGAGAGGGTATGACCTATAATGGGAATACAAGCAGAATAATCACAATTGTCAGAGCGCAACTGCTGTAACTAAATTTAGCAGGATGAAAAAAGGATACTTAAAGCCGCTGGCACTGTTAGCGGCTTTTTTATGCCTGAGGTATTTTTACGAGAGGAGCGCGAGGCGCCTGAAGTGCGAGAGTCACAACAGTTAGCTCGGATACACGAATTGTCTGAGGTACGAGGACTATAGAGAGCATCCTAGATTTAAGCAATAATATCTAGCCTGCTGTTCTTGCACGCTGTAAGAAGTCACACATATATTCCGCGCCGTCTAGAATACGGCTGGAATGTCGCTGCATTAAGTCTGGGGGAATAAGGTAGATGTCGCCGTTGGTTACAGCCGAGATGCCCTGCCAATCTTTCCAACTATCCCGCCACTGTTCATTATTCATAGTGCTGCCGCTGGCAATAATTACCTGCGGGTCAGCAGCCATGATGGCTTCGATATTAACATAGGGTACGAGAGGAATGGATTCACCAAATACATTAATCCCACCACATAACTCAATAACATCGCTGACCAGATGATCGCCATTAAGGGTGATAAATGGATCGTTCCATATCTGATAAAAGGTTCTTACAGCTGGCTGGTCACTGTAAGCTTCTCGCAACCCTTCGAGCCTTTGAGTAAACTCCAGAGCCTTTTGTACCGCGATTTCATCATGGCCAGTTAGACGACCAAGCCGGCTAAATAGGTTGGGGATTGCATCCATTTTTCTTGTTTCGAGTACGAATAGGGGCAGACCCAACTCTCGAATGCGGCCAATAATCTGCTCGCCATTGCCCGATTCCCATGCCACGATCAGATCCGGCTCAAGGGATAGTATCAACTCATAGTTAGCCACAGCATGGTTATTAACACGAATAATAGCCTTTGCCTGTTCAGGGTAATTACTGTACTCATCTGCACCAACAATCTGTTCACCTGCACCCACATAAAAAAGGACTTCGGTAAGATTGGGCGCCAAACTAATAATCCGCTGTGCTGGGCCCGGTAATACCACCAAATTACTCTGGTCATCGACAGCAGAGACCTCTCCCACCTTGCTAGCAACGGCACCCTGAGCGAAGAGCAGACTGGAAGATAAGAAACTTGGGAGCAGCAGAGCCCATAATAAAATTCGTGGCATTAGGTGATTACCAAAGGTTTTTGAGTGACCGGATGCTTGGCAATAATCGACTTCACGCCAAATACCTGACTGATTAACTCTTCAGTTAATACCTCTTCTGGGGAACCCTGCGCGGCGATGGTGCCACTATCAAAGACCACCAGATTATCTGCACAGCGAGCGGCCAAATTTAAATCATGCAGTACCATAACAACGCCGGTGCCCTGCTCTGCCAAACCACGGACAATTTCTAACGTTAATTTTTGATGAGATAAATCAAAGGCAGAGGTAGGCTCATCCAGCACCAGAAACTGGTCGCCAAGCTGGGTGGGCTCCCAAATTTGCGCCAGCACCCGCGCCAGCTGTACCCGCTGTTTTTCACCCCCTGACATCTGGGTGTAAAAGCGTTTCTGCAGATAATTGGCATCCACCGCTTTTAGAGCATCAGCAACAATAAGCTCATCTTTGAGGATGCCTGTCTGGTGAGGAATACGTCCAAGAGCGACCACTTCATTCGCAGTAAAGGGGAAATTTAACACCGTATGCTGAGGCAATACCGCAAGCATCTTAGCCTTTTGCCCCAGCGCCCAGGAATTTAGAGGCTGATGATTGAGACTTACATGGCCAGTAGACGCTGTCATCTCACCGGTCAATACTTTCAGTAGGCTGGATTTACCGGCGCCATTAGGGCCAACAATGGCGGTTACCGTTCCCGGCTCGACACGCATACTGACATTGCGCAGTAGGTTAAAGCCGGAGATATGCAGGGAGATATTTTCTGCCATCAGTGCCACGGCTAAATCTCCCTGCGCCGTTGAATAAGCAGCGCAACAAAGAATGGCGCGCCCAACAGTGCCGTTAAAATACCCGTGGGCAACTCTGTCGGTGCCACCACAACACGGGCTAGACTATCGGCAATAATTAACAGAAGGCCGCCAGCTAGGGCTGAACCGGGCAGCAGCCAACGGTGATCTGGGCCAATCAATAAACGGATTGCGTGGGGAACAATCAGGCCGACAAATCCAATCATACCCGCCATCGCCACACAGGTACCAATACCCAGAGCAGTTAAAACAATGAGTCGCCGCTTTACGCGCTGGACATCAATACCCAGATGGCGCGCTTCGGACTCGCCCAACAACAGGGCATTGAGCGCGCGACTGTCCCACGGGAAAAGACACCCTAGTAACGCAGCAACCGCGGCGACCATGGCAACACGCGACCAGTTGGCGGTACTTAAATTGCCCATCTGCCACAGACTTATCTGGCGCAACATATCATTGTCGGCAAAATAACTGAGCAGGCTATTCAGCGCACCGGCAATCGCCCCTATGGCAATACCCGCTAGTAACATGGTGGTCACTGAGGTACCAACCTCCGAGGTAGCTAGGCGGTACACTAAAATAGTCGCTATAAACCCGCCGACAAAGGCGCCCACAGCCACCGCCGACAAACCCAACGCCGAACCGCTTTGAATCCATTCGCCCGCCATAACAATAACGATACTGGCACCCACCGAGGCTCCGCCAGATACACCGATGAGAGACGGGTCTGCCAAAGGATTTCTAAACAGCCCCTGCATCACCGCACCACTAATGGCCAGAATAACTCCAAGACAGAGAGCTAATAAAATTCTCGGCAAGCGAATATCAAATAGGATGGTATGAATCTGGCTACTGGAACTGAAACTAGAGCTGGAACTGTCATTGGAAAACAACCCCCGGGTTGCCTGCCAAATATCGGCAATGGAAATATTAACGGTGCCTGTACCCAGAGCGAATATCACTACCAATGGCAGCATTAAAGCCAGCAGGCTGATAACAAATGGTGCCGAAAGTCGTCGCAATTAGAAGTCCACGCCCTTGCGAGCCATCACTCCGGAATTATAGGCATGTTTAACATCTTTGATTTCGGACACTGTGTCGGCCCAGTCAGACAGTGCCGATCCGCCACCACGACCAGTAACCACGATTGATTGGTTTTCTGGGCGGTTTTGCAACGCGTTTAAAACCAATTCCTGATCAAGATATTTAAAGCTCAGCATATAGGTCAGCTCATCCAACACAACAAGATGGTAGCTATCATCTGCCAGCATTTTTTCAGCAATGGTCCAGCTTGTTTTTGCAGCGGCAATATCACCTGAGCGATCTTGCGTATCCCAAGTAAAGCCCGTGCCCATCTGGTGGAAGGTCACCTGGGGACAGTTGTCTCGCACATAGAGCTCTTCACCGGATAACTGCTGACCTTTAATAAACTGAACTACACCCACCTTATAACCATAACCGAGCGCGCGCATCACCATGCCAAACGCAGAACTCGACTTACCTTTACCATTGCCCGTAAGCAATATTCCTACGCCGCGTTCAGTGCTTGCCGCTGCAATAGTCGCATCGACATTGTCTTTAAGCTTTTCCATCTTCTTTTGATGGGACTGCTGTTTTTTATCTTGTTCTTCATTCATAAGAATCTTTTCTCTTTTAATTTTAGTTTTAACTAATTCTGTTTAAACGCCGCATCCAACCCTGCTGGCAGCGGGTGAGTATCTGAGTGTAGCGCATTGGCCATAATTTCTAGGGCGTCAACTAAGCGTGGACCGGGTCGACTAAAGTAAGCATTGCCATCCACAAGATACACCTGAGTTCCAGCACGCCGATGCAATTCGACAAAGCCCTCTGCCATCAAGAACGACTCTACATCTTGTAGGGAGCGCTCAACATTAAAACCGCAGAGGGCAATAAAGATAATATCGGGCGCGGCATCGATCAGTTCGGGCCAATCACGGCGCTGAGATGGCTCGCGTTTGTCGCCGAACACCGGAATACCTCCCGCCAGATCAATAATTTCCGGACTCCAGTGGCCGCCATCAAACAGCGGGTCGAGCCAGTCTAACAGAGCCACTCTGGGCTTGGCGGATAAAGGAATAGTCTGGGAGCGCTTATCAATCTGATCTATACGACCACGCAGCTCGGCAACATAGGTTTTACCCTGTTCTTCCGTATTGGCCGCCTTAGCCAACAGGGTCACGGTCTCGAGAACATCGTCCAGGCAGATCGGCTCTAGATTGATCACCAGGGGATTCCCCGGCAGACTGCCAATCGCCTTGGCCACATCATTTCCCGACACCGCGCAGACATCACAGAGTGCCTGGGTCACTATCAGATCTGGCGCCAAATCTATCAGGGTTTGCATAATAAGATCGTAGAGCGCCTGATCATTTTTTAATTGATCAGTAACCAATTTGTCGATTTCATCGCTGCTCAGTCCCTCGGGAATTCTCGAACTAGTTAGAATCGGCAGACCCACCACTGAAGGCGGATAGTCACATTCGTGAGAGACGCCCACCAGCTGCTCCCGAAGGCCTAGGCCGCAGACCAACTCGGTAGCACTGGGTAGTAACGTGACTATTTTCATGCGTCTTCCTCCAAACGTAAATCAGCATAGACAAAGCCGTCGCGCTTAACAACCTCACCGCCAACTACGGCGATGGGCCTGCTAAACATAGGACCATCCCAAGCAAAAGTATGGAACTCGCCGTTTTCACCGCAGGGATCAACAGCCTTTGGCAGCTCTTCGAGTAATTGAGTAGAGAATTGAGCACCAGCAAAATGCTCAGGCATCACACGTGGATCAAGGCAGGTAATCGCCGCTTTAAGGCCCCCTGCAATCATTTGTCGTGCCAGTTGGTCAGTGGGAATTTGCCAAAGGGGAAACATTACCTGTAGGCCTGTGCCCTGCATCTTCGTTTCGCGATAGCTGCGTATATCTTCCAGATAAAGATCACCAAACGCCATAGCATCCATATGCAACTGAGTTCTAGCATTATCCAAGGCAGTACCCATAAGGCTTTCGTACTGTTCATTAGAACAGGGCCAGGGCAGTGGTATTTCGATCAGTGGCAATCCCGCGGCCTCTGCCTGCAAGCGCAGCAACTGTCGGCGCACGCCATGGATCGCCGAGCGATTGAACTCCCCGTTAAAGGTGGTGAGCAAGCCCACCACCTCAACCATTGGATCCTGCTGCAGATGATACAGAGTCCAAGCCGAGTCCTTACCGCTGCTCCATGACAGCAAAACTCGCTTGATCTCTTTAGCTAGAGGAGGAGTCATCTATAAACTGAAACGCACACCGAGGCTAGCGCCGAATCCCAGCGTTTGATAGCTGAAGACTTCTTCATAGTCTTCATCAAACAGGTTATCTAAACGAAGATAGACATCTAGCTTTTCGGTAGCACTGAAGTTAACGTTAAGATTGACCAAGGTATAACTGTCTAAATCCACAATATTGGGGAATACCACATCAGTTTGAGAGCCATTGTGCTGTACATTGGCATTAATATGCAGGCTATCCATCGCCTGCCAAGCCAAGTTTAAACTTGCGATATGGCGGGCACGACGCACTTCATCGATATAAACAGCATTTTCCGCATCCCACTCAACAGAATCGGTGTAGGTGTATGCGGCATTCAAAGAAAGCCTGCTACTTAGGGTTCCAATAGCCGTTAACTCAACACCCTGGCGCTGGCTTTTACCCTCTTTATTAATTGCGGTATAGCCAAATGTGACAGGATCGAGAGCAGAGCCATTGATTTCATGTTCAAGCTCAGTGTCAAAAAGTGTCGCCGATAAGGTCAAACTGTTATCAAACAACATCTGATCAATACCCAGCTCCCAACTAGCAGATTCTTCAGGTTCTAAGTTGGGATTGCCGATAAAGTTAGTATAGAAACCAAAGCGCTCAGTAAAAGTCGGGTTCTTAATCGCGGTACCATAGGCGCTGCGCAGACGAGTGCCGTCGTTGAGTTGATAAACCGCTTCAACTCTAAAGGTATTGGCACTATCAAACTCTGAGTTATCGTCATAACGTGCACTGGCTGCAAGGCTCAGCCTGTCGGAAACATCGCCGCGGTATTCGATTGCAATACTGTTAGTGTCGCGCTTGCGATCCTGATTGGGGTCATAGACACCAAAAATCCCATAATCATTAATTGCACCACGCTGCTGAAAATCTTCCTCTTCGCGCTCCGCCAGCACAGACAGACGCTGTGAGGATTCATTCCAAAAAACTGAACCAGTATACTGATATTGATCTTTAGTTGATGATGTGTAAGTTCCTAGCACACCAGTATCAAAGGCTTCGTTGTCATTGTTTGATTGCGCGATCACCAACTTCTGCTGGAAGCGGCCACTGGCAGAAACATAGTCGCCCTGTACACGCATAGTGCTATTGCGGAATTCAGATACCATGTCCTGATCATCAACAACCCCGTCAAAATCCATGTCTGAGTCAAATTCATTCATGCCATCAGACTGACGTGCGACAAAGGAAAGTCGCAGCTCATCGTTAACCGTCCAGCCAGCATTGAGGTTCACATTAGTATTCTTGTAGCCGTCTTTTTCAGTACCAGTTCGAGATATATTCTCACCCTCGGTTTCAATATGGTTAACACCCAGACGCCCATCAAAGTCACCCTGTTTGCTACCAATACTGAAACCACTGTTGTGAGTTCCAAAGCTGCCGATCTCAGTAAAAAGACCAGCACTCAAAAGCTGATCGGCACGGCGGGTAATAATATTCACCACACCAGCCATAGCATCACTACCGCGCATGGCACTCTGGGGGCCGCGAATCACCTCGATACGCTGAATATCAGCGGCACTTAAGGTGCCCCAATTCAACTCATCACTCTGAGATGGATCATTGGCTTCGACGCCATCGATAAGCACCAACAGGTGGTTGGCTTCGGCACCACGAACACGGATCTGAGTCGCCGAACCCTGCACACCACTGCGGCTCACAGCAAGTCCTGGCACATCCCGCAGCAAATCGCTAACACTCAGCGCAGCGCGGTTTTTAAGGTGCTCGCTGTCGATCACAGTGATCGCATTAGCAGAGCGCGAGGCGGCAATAGGTATTAAAGATGCGCTGACCAGCACCTCTTCAATCTCAGTTTTTTGGGCAGTTTGCCCTTGGACAGCAAAAGGTAATGCACATAGCAGCGAAACAGTAGCAACTGTCGCCATAGAATAAATATTTTTCATTTTTAGGTTCTCTTGCACTCACACCCGAGCGACTGAAGGTAAATTTACGGGGGCGTGCGAGAAAACTGACAGAGACTGTCAATCAGCACAAGACCGCACCCCGCGGTTTGTCTGCATAGCGATAGGCCGGTCTCCGGACTCATAAGTGAGAGGCTTTTAAGCGTCTCTGTTTAGCTACCTTCCCATGCCAAAAATCGCACAGTGGTCATACAGCCAAACATTCTTATTTACCGTTGCGGGGGCAGTATCGGAATTACTTTTTTACCAATGTATGGCATAGCGCACCGATTTCCCATTTCACTCTTACTTAACCAAACCGAAGCTAGTCAAGCGCGAGAACCTATTGCCGAAGCAAGAGCCGCAATTTACGCACCTCAGCACTTGATGTCAATCTCGAACACTAACAAAAATATAATCGGCATGTTAATCTTACGCCCAACAGTGGTGATTACGTTAGGGTCAAAAATAAATGTTAGCTGTATTGATAAAACGCGTGCTCGCGTCAGAAATGGAGAGCACTTATGAGGAATTTTCACGAAAAATTACTCAGGCTGCAGTGCCAGCCAAAGGCTTTATTTCCAGTAAGTCTTTTAAGGATCTAAACGACAGCAAGATTCGCTACACCTTGATACAGATGGACAATCTAGCAGACTGGAAAGTTTGGTATCAGTCTGACGAACGCCAGAAAGCACTGGCTTATATTCAGCCCCTACTGCGGGAACCGGAAGCAATTTCAATTTTAACCACGGCCTAGACCAGTATTGGCGTCAAAGCGCCTCCAAGGCCTCAGTCACCCTGCGAACGGGTATCACCGTCATGCCTTTAATCGGCTGCTTTGGTGCATTGCCCGCCGCTACAATAGCGCGTGTAAAACCATGTTTAGCCGCCTCGCGCAGCCGCTCCTGCCCATTGGCGACCGGACGAATCTCGCCCGCCAGGCCCACCTCGCCAAAGACTACAAGATCCTGAGGCAGGGGAGCGTCACGGAAACTCGAGATCACTGAAAGTATCAGGGCCAAATCTGCACTAGTTTCAAGTACCTTAACACCGCCAACCACATTGACAAAAACATCCTGATCGCCCACGGCAATGCCGCCATGCCGGTGAAGCACCGCCAGCAGCATCGACAGACGATTGTGATCCAAGCCCACGGTCACTCGTCTTGGATTACCCAGATGACTATCATCAACTAACGCCTGTAACTCGACTAGCAGGGGTCTTGTGCCCTCCCAGATAACCATGACCACGCTACCGGATGAAACCTCTTCTCCGCGCTGCAGAAAGATCGCCGAAGGATTGGATACCTCCTTAAGTCCTTTGTCAGTCATGGCAAACACCCCCAACTCATTAACCGCACCGAAGCGATTTTTGTGGCTGCGCAAGGTGCGAAACTGACTGTCACTGGAACCCTCTAGCATTAACGAACAGTCAATCATATGCTCGAGAACCTTGGGGCCCGCCAGTGAACCATCTTTGGTTACATGGCCCACCAAGATGAGCACCGTGCCCGTCTGCTTGGCAAAGCGCACCAGTAGCGCGGCACTTTCCCGCACCTGAGAAACACTGCCTGGCGCGGAGGTTATATCTTCAAGATGCATTACTTGAATAGAATCGACCACAAGAATTTTGGGACGTTTATGCTCAGCAATCGCACACACAGTTTCCACCGACGTCTCGGCCATAATCTCGAGTTTATTGGTCGGTAAACCTAGACGATTAGCACGCATGGCCACCTGTTGAGGCGATTCCTCTCCAGTCACGTACAACGCCGAATGCTGCTCTGCTAGTTTGCACATGGTTTGCAGCAGCAGAGTGCTCTTACCTGCCCCTGGTTCGCCCCCGAGTAAAATACAGGAGCCGGCAACCAGCCCACCACCCAACACCAGATCTAACTCGCTAGTCCCGGTACTGATGCGCGGGACTTCATCGAGAGCGATTTCAGCTAGAGTTTTAATAGAACTGTCGACAGCTCCAGCAAATCCGGGGCGCAGCACCTTGCCACCGCCAACCGACGGAGCCAAGCGCACCTCAGAGAGACAGTTCCAAGCATTGCATTCAGTGCACTGCCCCTGCCATTTTCGATAGTCAGCCCCACAGTCATTACACACATAAGCCGACTTTGTCTTACTACTCAAACCGATCCTCCTCAAAAGGGCTTCTGTCATATCCTTTATTAAATATTATTACTGTTGTTATGTACAGTGCTAAAAAAAGCTAGTCAACGCTAAGATACAGACTCAAATCCCAACGGCCTATTAACCATGCCCTCAGCCAATAATACCCACCTTAATATTCGCCCGGCCATTATTGACGACTGTCCCTTAGTATTGCGCTTTATACGGGAACTCGCTGACTATGAGCAGCTGTTGCATGAGGTAATCGCCGACGTACCAACCTTAGAACAGTCTCTGTTTGGCGATACGCGGCACGCCGAAGTGGTGATCGCTGAAAGTCAGGATATACCCGTGGGCTTCGCTTTGTTCTTTCATAATTATTCGACGTTTCTGGCGCGCCCGGGGCTGTATCTCGAGGATCTCTATATTCAGCCTGAAATGCGCGGCAAAGGATTTGGCAGACAACTGCTTAGCTATCTCGCCGCTCTGGCGTTGAAACGAAACTGCGGGCGTCTTGAATGGTGGGTACTGGACTGGAACCAACCCGCCAAAGATTTTTACCAATCTGTTGGGGCTGAACCTATGGACGACTGGACGGTTAATCGGCTCTCAGGCTCAGCATTGAAAAGTTTGGCCGCCAGTTACGATCGGAAGATATCCCTATGAGCACTAGCCTAGACGGAAAACGCATATTGATTACCCAAGCTGAGACCTTTATGGGACCCGCTTTATGTAAAGTTTTCAGCACTCTCGGGGCCACCGTAATTGCCAACAATCAGCTACTGGATAATCCCAATGTACCTGCTGAGATCGTGATATCCGCAGGCCACATAGACGTATTGGTGATTAATTTGGCTGTTACCGCGCCGTTCACCAAGGTACAGGACGTCGATGACTTAGAATGGTCAGCAGCCTTTAAGGCTCTCGTTGACCCTATGCCGCGGCTCGTCAGCGCCATATTGCCGCAGATGCTGGCGCGGCAGTCAGGCAAAATTTTGCTGATGGGCAGTGCAGCTGCACTGCGTGGTATGAAACGAGCATCTACCTATAGTGCCGCACGCGGTGCGCAGTTAGCCTACG
>Ga0115007_10002902_pt1 | contig 10484 bp, 7 predicted proteins | sample ArcOceMetagenome_2_FD_87166 | JGI IMG/M metagenome (GOLD analysis project Ga0115007, IMG submission 87166) | Marine eukaryotic phytoplankton communities from Arctic Ocean - Arctic Ocean ARC135M Metagenome | ecosystem: Environmental > Aquatic > Marine > Oceanic | place: Arctic Ocean | collected...
ATTCACGTGTTTGTAATCATCGTAAATACCTCCTTGGTTTTTTAGATACTTGTTATAACACAAAGTGTTACTGTTTTCGACAATACTGCTGCTACTGCTACTGCTACTGCTACTGCTACTGCTCCCTTCCTTATCGTTATTATCGACATGTTGTTGCTGTTGTCGCAATTCTTCGTCTTCTCGTTCTAGTTGTCGCAATTTTCTGAGCATCTCTCCTCTTCGAAATAATTCATCGCATGCATCGTAATTGTCGTGATCATTAGGGTTGTCGTCTTCGTCTTCGTCATCTACTACGTTGTAAGAATTTGGTGCAATCATCGTTTCTGATGTTGTTTCTTATCGACCGTTGATTACTTACTTGTAAGTATAATAATAATGGTATTAATCAGATCTAAATAATAATGATATAATGCATGTAGCTAATAATTCTAGAGTGATTGATGGTTCGAAGCAACGTATTCAAGAAGTATACACAGTAAGGGTCCAAATTATCTTTCAGCGCCGCTTTTGTGACGAGAAATAAGATAAGGCAAAAAATGCCGATAGAAAAGAATAAAAACACAGAATTTAAAAAAATGATTGTTTGACTGGCAGAGCGCTCAAGAAGCTTTGTTTACCCCACGCACCCAACAAAGCGAAGCTAATAGTAGCACGGAGTCGAATCGAATGAAAGAAGTCTTCGTACGTAATAATTCTTAATTGCTTTTGCATTTAAGGGTATTATTTTTAGTCACACGTCATAACACGAATTCGCAGTGCTTTTTCTTGTCACGTCACGGTAATTAAACATTTTTTGGATAATTAGTAGTATACTGTACTAATAGTTATATATAGATAACAAGTTTCATTATATATATACTGTATATATTGAATATGATCGTCTAGAGGGGAATTTTCATGTTTCAAAAGATGCAGTTGTTTTCAGAAAGTTATGCTGACTTTTAATTTTGAGTGGGTATTATTTTAAGGTCAAGCACTTTGTTGTGTTTCCTTCTTTTCTCACAGAGCTTGTTTTTTGTGATGTTTTGTTCCCCGTTTACTTTTTCTGAACTACAAGTAAGTAGTTCCTGGCTGCGGCCCTTGTTAATATAATGGTTGTCAAGCATTCATCAAATTCTCAATCTGTTTCTTTCTTTGAATATTGATTTTACGCTTGGGGATAGAAATCTGCATCCTCCTCCTTTCGGGCTGCAAGCGTACTGAATATTCTTTCTTAAAATAATGGAAAAAAATAATAGGATATATATATATTATATATATATATGTTTATGAACAGTATTGTACTGGTAGAACGAATAGATCTACATTTTATTTACTAAGAATGTTTGTGTATTTGTTGCTTGTTTCTATTACGCTGTGTACGTTTTTGATACAACCTGCCGGACGTCTCCGTATGATAACAGATCATTTATGTCGCATTTACTACCAAGAAAGACGCAAACTCGGTCGTGCAATCCCACGGGTGGTATGTCGAGGAGATCCATTGTGCCGTCGCTTCCTTTCCCGCCCGCAGCATTAACTAAGAATGCGAGTGGCGCAGCTTCGTAGAGCAATCTCAAATGTTTTCGTGGATTACCCGCCCAACCTCCTAGTAGCAACGTCCGATGGAAATCGGCACACAAACTGCACACATACCGGGATGAATACCTTGTTCCTGTTGTTGTTTGACCTAGTTTGGCATGTTTTGTCCATTGTTTCAAGGGGTCGGACCAATCATTTTCTCTAGCCTCGTTTAACGAATAGTATGGTCCGTGGGTCGGACAAATGATGCGTTCCCGAGAAAGCAAAAACGCATCTTCGGCTAACACCACCAGGTCACAATTTTCGTCGTAGTCTTCTTCCTCGTCCGTGATTACCGATGCTGTCGTCAATGTTTTCGAAGAAGGAGACTGCTGCAAGCGATTGGGATCTAGTGTAAATCCGACGACATCATTCCCAAAAGAAATAACAAGTTCCGTAGACGACGAATATAGAGCGTATCCCGCCGCAACCAAACTCGATCCCGGTTTAGAAAATGGGATTGCTTGTTCGTTGTAGTCGCAAGTATACGGTGCTATTCCGAAAATTGATCCTGTTGGGAGATTAACATCTAAATTCGACGAACCGTCAAGCGGATCAAAGGCAATTTCGTAAAAACGTGTGTCTTCTTCGTTTCTTCCAGATGATCTATCAGCATTATTGTTGGAATCATCACAATAACTATTGTTCCCATCAACCCCAACATCATTCCCATACAAGCCCAGATTTTTGTGTCCAAAAATTACATTATCTTCTTCTTCAGACGCCATCGCAGCAACAAATGGTCGCAGATTCCGAATGAAAATATCATTGGCGATTAAATCCATTTCCTTTTGCTTTTCTCCCTGGACGTTTACGGTACTAATAGAACCTACTGTATTGTCGAGAGCGTGGGTGGTCAATCGACACGAGATTTCCGCACAACTTCGAGCAATACTTACCATTACATCGTGTAGATCAGAATCGATTGTGCCCTTACGATTTTCGTCATCAATATATTGTCTAAAAGATATAGCTGTCAAAGACGATGCCATCGATGAGACACGATCGAGATGATAACGGCGCCGATAATGGATGTGATGCCTCTCAACATGGAACGCGTCGATGGCATTTTGCCCGAGCGAAAATAAACATCGGAGAAGGAGGCAGGTAAGAAAAACCCAACGACGGTCGATGATCAAATTATTACATGCTATCCAATTAATTTCTTTTTTTCGTTGCAATTTCATCCTCTATATTATCTAACATCCCACACGCTAAAGACTAAAGGCGTTCAGTTCATCACTCTACTACGTGTAGCAATAAGAGAGATAGATATTGTACAGCTTGAACAAGCATGTTTTTCTTCACTATGAAGGCGATTGATTCAATTTGATTGCATGCATTCGATGATTAGATTGGGATTTCTGCATCCCGTCGATCAAGATTTTGTGCAAGGTGCGAGGGTATTAGGCACGCTAAAAGACTTGTATGTAACGTTATACCGGTATACAAGACAGTGCAGAAGTCCGTAGGATTTACATTTTCGCGGGGATGACTTATTTAAGCGCCTGCATCTGGTTAACAAAACTACTTCAACAAACTCATTTTTTCACACATTGAAGTTACGATCTTGCCAATATTTAATTAAGCGTAAAATAATTTCATGTCTTTTATGTCTTGGGCAGTATTAATTGTATACTTTTATTTAAGCTCACTCGATTAGTACCAATCATATCTCGATTTACTGTTTGTGCCAGAAAAATAGCTCGCGAGATACGGTTGTTATGTACTGGCATTCTTTTCTACTGACTTCCGCTTTATGCTGGTACACCAACGTTGCTCGGGCATTTAGCACAAGAACTCAGAAAACGGTAAGTTCTTATTATTTTTGTTAGTGAAAGAAAGGAAAAACAAACAAAAAAACGCAGTATTGGTGGCGTGTACGCTGTACGAGTACAAAATAGAGCTAGTCGTAGCTAGCTAGCTATAAAGTTCACCTTTTGGGATTAGAACGAACAAAAAATAAAACATCAAGAAGGAGGTGAATGGTGAATGATTCGAGAAGGGAAATGCAAGACACAAGATTAACAATATTTCAATTCAATTCAATTCAATTCAATTCAACTTGATTCAACTCGATTCAACTCGATTCGATTCTAACTTAAATCCGCCTACACGTATTCACTTTTTGAACTTAAGTGTGTATATAATAATATAATAATTAACAAAGCAAACTATTGATTGTTAATTGTTATATCACAACATATCAAGTGTTCTTGTGACTGGTGACTGGTCGCATACGGCATAACACACACATAAGCACACATAAGCACACATAAGCACATAGAAACACGCAGTCCGGACTGTCACATTAACTTCGATCGGTACGTCTTATAATCCCAAGTCAATTACCCGTCACGCCAGAGGTTCAAAGTCAATCAATCTGAACATTGCCTTTCTATCACAAGACAATACTCACTCACTCAGTCACTCTACTCGCTGTACTCGTCCGCTCGTTGTATTTAGATTATTATTATTATTAGTTTTAAGTCAACGACCAACAACGATGATGATGGATCATCATAGACAGATATCCGCTGGTGAACAGCACAAAAAGAAGAAAAATAGTACAAATTCAAATATTATGATAGGGACAGACGAAACAAACTGCATCAACGCCAACGGTATTAGCGACAGCAACATTAGTAATAGTAACAGTAATCCAGATTCGGCACTCCTTTTTGGTGTTGGTGGTGTTGGAGCTACGTCGTCGTCGTCGACGACGACGGCAAGGGCTCAATCTCCCGCATTATTAGATGATGATGCATTTGACAAGATCGAAATGGATTTTGATGCGATTATGTCAAATGATTTAGAAACCCCGACCATCCCCAGCAGCAGCAGCAATACTAATACTAATACTAATACTAGTAGTAATAATAACAATAATAATAATAATAACAGTAATAATGGCAACATCCTTTCTGGTGCTGGTATCGATATTGGCAGTATGAACAACAACGACGACTACAACAACAACAACAACAATAATACTAATAGTAACAACAACATGTTGTTTGACAAATTGTTTTCGTCACCGGGATCACAAGGTGGAAGCACGAAGATGGGAATTTCATCGAAATTAGGAGATATCGGAGATGAATTAAACATCGAACTAAATCTAGAGGACATCCTATCAAGTCCTACAAGAACATCAGCAACAGGTAATAAAAATACCAATACCACACATCAACATTCAAGTAGTAGTAATGATTCTATTTCGATTGCATCCTTCGGTGGGGGTAGTCTGATGGGCGGTGGTCTGATGGGCAGTGGAACATCATCAGGATTTGGTGCATCATCAGGAAACATAACAACAAATAATGCATCATTTTCTTCATCAATTAATAATAAAGGACAAGATTCAGATTCATCATTGGATAAGTTATTTAATTCGATGAAGGGGGGGAATAATTCCGATTCGTCCATCGAAAAACTTCTAATGGGGAATTCAGATAACACCTTTGATAAGTTATTAAACATGGATATCATCGATATTGGCAACAATGACGATAACGATAATAATGATATCAACACAGGCAATAACAGCAATAACAATAACAGCACACACATTTATCCAATAGAGCGTTCCAGTCGATTTGTTACTACTGCTATTGGGACGGCTACTGATGTCAACAACAGTATTAACAACACGGGAACTGAGACAGCTAATATGCCGTGCAGTAATGGTACCGTACAACAAGATTTGAATCCTACCAAGGTATTATCATCGTCATCTGCTTCGTCTGTTGATGCTCGACAACAGCAATACTCTATGATGATGCAGCAACAGCAACAACAGATGTTCTTGCAACAGCAGCAGCAACAACAACAGCAGCAACAGCAACATCAGCAGCAGCAACAAGATTCGATACGGTCCATTGTGAACAATCAATTGTCGCAACTACCACAAAACAATCAATTGACGCAGATGGGTGTTGCTGGATTGGAACGAGAGAAATTGAAATTACTTCGAAGGTTGCAAGAAATAGAGCTATCGGGTGTACAGGGTATTGGTGGTATTGGTGGTATTGGTGGGGGGGTGCCGGTGCAGCCAATACAGCAACAAAATCAACAATCCCAACCGCAGCAGCAACAGCAACAGCAATTTCAGTATCAGCAACAGCTACAGCTACAAAGGCAACAACAATCGTTGCTCCAACAACAGCAACAACGAGACATGGCAACATCAACACCAACACCAACATCTATGGCGATGACGACACCGTTGAGAACCAATTCCGCAGGGTCATTTATTACGCAACATCGACAGCAACACCAGCAGGATGTTAGCGATGCTATGTATCCAACACCGATTAGTAGTATGGAACCAACACCTATTATGACCAATAGCAACATCAATATCAACAGTAACAGTAACATGACCATGAATAGTAATAATAGTAACAGCAACAGCAACAGCAACAGCAACAATATGACGAGTAATAATATGTCGATTTCTTCGGTTATGGCGGCCGGGAGAAAGGAAACGCCTCTACAGAGTTTTCTGCGCAACAAGAGAGGATCTACGGCCAACAACTCTCAACATGAACAACATCAAAATTCAACAACAATGAACAATATGGGTACCGCGACCTCAATAGGCATCCGAAGCAACATCAGCAGCAAAAGCAGCTTGTTGGATGCCACTCCATTGGATTTCAGCTCGACGTCTACCAATCCGTTCCTTCGTCGCCAGATGATGTCCAACATTGACAGGAGTGTTAATCGTAACAATAGCATTCGTGGTCGACTTGGTGGTCGTGCTAGTGGTAGTGCCCTGTCATCGTCGGCGAGACAAAGCATCATGCTTCAAATGTCGTCAGGAAATGATCTCCGATCATCTTCTATGCATACGCCATCGTCGTTGTCACCAACCACGCCGAATAGGGGCAACGTAATAAGACGGAATTCAAGTTACGTTACCGGCCGTGATGGTGCTGATATTTCGAACTCGAACATGCCTGGCAGAGGCTCGTCGGATTTTTATCAATCCGCTGGGATTTTATCCAGACACGCGTCGGAAGATCATATAGTTGTCCCATCAAGACGTAGTAGTATCGGCGCAGGTGCAGCGAAGGCACAAAACCGTAGGTTTACATTAAGTAGATCCAATTCGGGCTTCGGGAGTTTAACGAAGAACAGCAAACATGGTTCCGGGAGGGAACTCAATAAGGGTGGATCCCAAAGAAGTTTGGGCAGTGACGACTCATCGGGATCTCTCATTCCTACCAAACGTGGTGGAGGACGTGGTAGTAGTAGTAGTGCTAAGTACAAGTTAGGGGGTGGCAGCCGTTCGCATTCGGTTCCCTACATGATTCCAGGCAAGAATGATCCCAATAACAGTCCCGACGTTTCTGCTCATCAGGGGAATAGACAAAATGATGGGTGGCCATAATTAAGAAAAGATGTAACTTAGCCGAGTACCTTGTACATTGTAGCGAGAATGCACCTAACAAAATTCAATATGGGAGAAACTTTACGATTTTTGAAACTAGCTTCATGATCTGTTGAGAAGAAAAAAAAACAGTATGTTTATGTAATATAAATAAATTTTGCATGTAGAAGTATTATTCAAAGAAAATAAATGAATACATATAAATATAAATATAAATTAATCATCTTTTTAAACGCAACTTGAACTTCCAAGCTCCCTTCTTTTGCGATACTAGTACAAGTAGTGTATCAATGCCAAACAACAGGAATATATCAATATTATGTACTATCGTTCTCTAGCTAGTCAGCGAACTTGGCGCTAAAATCTCGATGGTGACTGGCAAATAATTCGATAGCTGGTATCATCTGTTCATCTGGCGGGAGAAACGTCGTCCGAAAGCCGTACCGACCCTTCTTTTGACCAAACCCACTACCGGGTACGACACAAATACCAGTTTCTTCCAGCAAAGACATACAGTACAATGTGTCCGGCGTCATATCCTGTTCTTCGGCGTATGCGATTGCTTTTTCGGATAATTCAACCCTAGGGAATACATACATAGCGCCTTCCGCAGGATTGCAATTGATTCCGTCCACTTTGTTGAGCCCGTCAACTACCGCTTTGGATCGTCTTTTAAGTCCTTCAAAAATACCGTTCTCCTCTTCTTGAAACAACTCATATGATTCATCTCCCGGTTGGGGAGGATTTACCATAAGACTTGTCATTATCTGACCCGAGACCGTCGAACACAATGAACAGGAGGCGAGCTTAAATAATTGTGACTGGACATATCCATCAATGTTATGCAATTCCATGTATCCGCCACGGCGTCCACATTCACCTGGTCAAAAAGAAGTTGTTAAAGCAGTCGTATCATCGCCACAGTATTAGTAAATAATGATAACTTTTCTTTTAATCTTGAAATTACCTGATCGTTCAAATAGTACTCACCAATCAATCCTTTTGAGGTGGAATGAAAACTAATCAATTGCAAGTGTTCGCATCCAGAAGTCTCTAATGCTACTTTTTTGGCGCTTAAAAATTCCTTGTCGGGCGTGTACACATTGCGTTGATAGACTTCATCCGCTAAGAGCACAATTCCATTGTCGGAACAAAACTGTAGGAAGGGGGAAAAAGAAAGAAAAAGTGTCATCAGAGTTGTGCAAAGTTCCAAGAGCGAATAAATGAATGGATCTAATATTGGAATGCACGTACCTTGCAAATGACTTCAAGCTCTTGACGATTTAATACTTGACCCGTGGGATTTCCTTTACGAGGGAGAAAGAAAATGAAAAACTTATTAGAGGGAATTGAGTTCTTATCAAATTAAGAATTCAACCAATACATTATAAGTAGTAGAACAATCAATCATACCTTTGTCAATGAAAAAATGACGTACCTGGATTAATAATAACAAGTGCCTTGACATCTACGCCATCTAAATGAGCTTTCTTCAGTTCCTCTTCTAATGTCTGCTTTGAAGCAGCCCAATTATTTTCTTCATCAAGATAGTAGTCAACCTGCGTCCCTGTTAGTTTAGCGATTAATGCAGAGTATAATGGGTACTGTGGAATAGGTACCATTACTAAAATTGATGTTTTCGAAGAAGATGAAGGAAGACAACTAGTAAGAGTTAGCGAAGGATAAAGTACGGGAGTTATAGTATCAATCAAGTACGAATAATTTGTGTGCGTTTGTGTGTGTAATTCGATAATAGTAGTGCGTACGTACCACCATCTAATTCCGTCGACATTATTGTCGTCAAGACCGACTCGATTGCACTACTGGCACCGTTTGACAAGAATATATTTCCAGGATCTATGTATCAATATGTCAGCCAAAAAGGGGGAACATACAAATTGGATCAGTACGAAAGTAAGATATATTCTCCAGCTCATACCCTGACATTCACTCACATGCTGGATGGCCATCTCGTTTTTCAATAAACTCAGCCACATCTTTGCGGAAACCTAAGGCACCCTGGGATCCTGTGTATGCGCCCGTACCAGATCCTCCAAGCATTTCTCGAATAGTTCTTGCCCTTTTCACCACATCGGCCGGAAACATAGAGTTGACTTCAGGGTGATCTATTCCATAGTCCCCCAGATCTGTAAGTGCGAGTACCTGTCGAAAGTATGTGATGGGTCGCTGCCCAACCGCTTGAGGATTCCCTATATTTGTTTTGAAAAGAAAAGGAAAGGAAATGAAAGGAAAGGAAAGGAAAGGAAAGGAAAGGAAAGGAAAGGAAAGGAAAGGAAAGGAAAGGAAAAGAGAGTTACAGGAAGGAACGATGAAACGAATTTAGAGAATGATTACTTATTGGAAATAGTGTCAAGCCAACGAGAAGTAATGTTATGTTAGCTTACCAATGTTTGTAAAAATAATGTCTTTACCTTGCGCCTGGAGCTGGATAGAAAATCAGATTCCAGATGTAGGAGAAATCAACTGTCAGTTATGTAATTCTACTTTAAATAAAGTAGCTAGATAGAAATGCGCTTTCGTATAAAACTTACCTTATCAGCCATCATAACTATCTGCCCTCGAACTGCGTACTATATTATTATCGTTATTGAGCATCATAATGAAATCCAAGATAATTCGTTTTGTCAAACCGCTTTTGTGAGCAGTCATTTGTTACACAGCTTGACTAATAGAGAAAGAAACCAAACACGTTATAATTTCTTACAATAATGTCAAACTTATTTTTTATAATCCTTACCTGCATTTTTCGAACTGATTGACTCATAGTTGTTTTGTTCAAAGAATAGTAGTCGTCGTCTCCATCGATTTTAGGCTTTCGATCCCCCACATGCGCATAGTTGTCATAGTCCAAAGCAAATTTAGAATTTTTCTCGGATCCAAACTTCGTTGCGAGAATCAACCAGCTTTTGAATTCTTCCATATCAAGTTCATGATCATGTGCAAGTTCGTTCAATATTTTGAAGGCTCGCGGATGTACACCCTTGAAATCTACACTCTCCAAAAACACATGCAGTTCTTTTACCTGAATCGTTTTATCGTGGTTTGTATCTATCGAGCGAAAGAGATTATCAGACCCAAGACCACTCGATAAGTAGGTCTTCCAATTTCCCTTTTGATAGGCAGCGAGATGCGTTGCGTCAGCGTTCGTCGAAAAGATTCGAAGATCATGGGTTATCTTCTGTCTTACGGCGGCGGCGGAGCGGGAAGAAAAGTAACGAGTTAGCATATTGTTTGTTCGCAAAGATTTGTTTGCTGATTCTTGTCAAACACAGGTGTTATATACAGTAGGCACGGTCTATAGTTGTACTGTATGATGATCTATGTCTGAAGCCGAAGGTACCGAAATTATTGATGAGAGATCTTCTCTGTGATCTGTGACATCTAAAATCTAAATGAACATAAAAAATATCTCTGCTAGACATCTGAGATCTGACACAATGTTCGTACTGTCCGTACTAGTAGTACCAGTATGCATACAGTATATATATAAAACAAATCGAAACAA
>Ga0115007_10002903_pt1 | contig 10484 bp, 8 predicted proteins | sample ArcOceMetagenome_2_FD_87166 | JGI IMG/M metagenome (GOLD analysis project Ga0115007, IMG submission 87166) | Marine eukaryotic phytoplankton communities from Arctic Ocean - Arctic Ocean ARC135M Metagenome | ecosystem: Environmental > Aquatic > Marine > Oceanic | place: Arctic Ocean | collected...
GACTGCCGGAGGGTGTATCGCTCCGGGCGGATACTCCCGGTCGTCCCAGGTGGATACACAGGACACGCGCGTGTGCTCGACTGGCGCGTCAGGTCCGGGGTATCGAGCCTTTGCGCACCGGCGCAACGAGCGCGTGACGCGCCGGGTCGTGCATCGCGCGAGCCCGAAAGATGACACCCCCGACCCCGCAGACCGCGGGCGGTACCTGAAACGCGGTTTTGACCAAAGAGCGTTGCCTGGCGATCCATTGAAACAAAACCCGATTTCTAAGCTGTTCCAAATCGGCGACGATTCATCTCCAACCGCGCGTGACGCGATAGCCGCGGTGTCCGTCGCGTACGCGTTCGCGGCGTGGCGTTCGCTGCAGTGGCCGGCCGCGACGCCGCTGGTATCGGCGGTGCCTTCGCCGCTACTCGCGTTCGCCGTCGCGCTCGGCGCCACCGTTTGCGTCGCCCCCCTGCTCGCCCTCGCCGCGCACCCCAGCGCGAACTACGGCGTGCGGTACCCGCTGCTAACAAGAGCCGCGTTCGGAGTAGAAGGCGCACGGGCGTTGACCAGGTGCGTGTTGCATTTCCCAAATCCCGCCTCCCTGTTTGCACATACAAGACTGACACTTTCTTTTGTTTATCGTAAGCGCGAGGCGGCTGGTGTGCTCGGCGCTTTGTGCCGCGCACTTCCTGGCGGGCGCTAATGCGATGCACGTGTTAGCCGCGACGGTGGTGCCTGCTGCGAGTGTGTTAGGCGGCGGCGCGTGGAGTAGCGCCGGGTGTTACCTACTCGCGTGGCTCGCGCAGTCGCCCGCGGGCGGAGTTTTCTGCCGTGCCGTGTTGATGAAAGCCGGGGGCGCATTCGCGGTGGTCGCCGCGCTGAGCGCGGCCAAAATAGCAGCCTTCACCCCAACCATCGTGGCCAGCGCGAACGCGATTGGCGGTTCCGTCGCGGCCGCCTCGCACGGTACCTCCTCCGCGTTCGCGCTGAGCTCTTCGGTGGACGTCGGTTTAGGTTTGGTCGGGGTTTGGTTCGCCATGTCTTCGTCGTTCCTGGTAAGTATTCCCAATCACCACGTTCCGCCTCTGCGATCGGCCCGATTACCCTGACTGTTTACTCATACACATTACGAGAGACTGACACTTTCGGCTTTTATCTCTAAGGACACCACGGCGAGCGCCACGGTCAAGGAAGCCACGGAGGCGACTCGTTTAGGCCGGGCGTTACCTCCGGCGAGCGACCGGGCGTGGCGGTACGCCAAGCGGTTACCAATCGCGAGCGCGCTCGCCGCCGTGGTCGTGTCCAGGTACGTATTTCCCATTTACCACATGCCGCCTCCCTGATTGCCCATACGAGACTGACACTTTCGGCTTTTATCTCTCAGCGCGTTGAACCCGGCTGGGGCGTTCGGGACGGAAATAGGCAGTCAACTCTCAAGCTGGTTGTTTCCCGCGCTCGTCGCGCTCGCCGCGCCTGCCGCGACGGCCGTGATCCGAGGCGGCGGCGGAGGAACGCGCGGGAGCGGCAACGGCTCAACCACGGTCGCGGACGCGAACGTCGCGCTGTTCGCCGCCGCGGCGACTCTCTTCGCGGCGGGGGTTCCCAGCAAGAGCGTCGACGCACTTTTGGCGGCGACGGGCGGCGGCGCCTTCGCCGTGGCGACCGCGGTCGTGGCGCCTACTATGGCCGTGGCGCTGGCTGATTACTTCATCGTACGCAAGCGGGTCATCGACACGACCGCGCTGGTGGACGGACGCGGTAAAACTTCGGACTTTTGGTTCAAGAACGGGGTAAACCCGCGCGCCGCGGTCGCGGCGCTCCTCGGCGCCGCCGTTCCGCTGATGGACTTTTGCGCCACCGCCGAGATTGGGTTCCGGATGGTCAGCGTGGTGGGCCCTGGTGTGGAATCCATCATCGCCCCGGGCGTGGCGCTCGCCAGAGGCGCGGGCGTCGGCGGCGTGATCGCGGCTGCCGCGTACCTGGCGCTCAACGCGTTGGCGCCGCCCCCTCGAGTATCCTCCTCGGGGGGCGCGTCCGCCAGGGGCAGGGGAGGCGCCGCGCGCGTGATCACGGAGGATGGCACCGCGACCGGGGTCTCCGTGGATGACGCCATGGCCGGTGAGGCACAGGCGGAGGCTGATTCCTTAACCGTGGATCGCACGCCGGGGTCGGGGAGCGAATCGAAAGGCGAGCGGTGGGGAGCACCACCGCCGGCGCCGCCCGGTGGACCTGGGGACGACGACACCAACACTCGCGTCGACCGCGCCCGGAGTCGGTTGGAGCGGCTTCTGGAGATGGAATCCGCGACGCCCCCACCGCCTCCGCGGGAGCCTCCATCGCAAAACACAGAACGACCTTACGACTCCTCCGCGCTCGGCTTATCCCTGAAACAAGAACTCCAGTCGCACCTGGAGCGGCGCCGGTCGAAGCTGGGCGAGCTTAGGGCGGAGCGAAGCGCGAAGGGCATATTCGCCGTGTCGGAGGAAACAATCGCGCGAGTCGCCGCCGACGTCGACGCGCTGGTTTTCGAGATTTCCACGTTCGAGAACTGCGGCGTGTCGTACACCCGAAACGCGGGTGGCAACGTGGTGGCGAACGCGGCGAACGAGATCGCCCGGGTCAAATTCGCCAGCGCCGACGAAACAAGCGCGGCGGGCGGGTACCTGGCAGACTCCGGGGTTTGGAAACAAGTCGCCAAGTGCGCCGCGGAAGGTACGGCCTTGGGCCTTTCCCGAATCCGACAACGCACTGTTTGCCCATGCACGTTACGAAAGACTGACCCTTTTCGGTTACAATCGCAGTCACAAAGCTCGATTTGGAGATGGAAAAACTCGCGGCGAGGGCTTTGGTGACTGGAAAGCCGTACGCGCAAAGCGAAATGTCCGAGCTTCGGGAACGCAGAGGGGCGTGGGGGTTGCGGCTCGTCGCGGCGCAAATCAAGGGTGTTGATAACGTCAAGCGAGAGGTTGCGAGGCTTGAAAACGGGCTCCCGTCGTCGTCGTCGAGCGTAAACGGCACAGCCAGCCAAACCTCCGACGCCGTTTCCGAGCGCGAAGTGAAACGTCTTGAGGTTTTGGCACAGGAGAAACAGGCGCTGCTCACGAGGTTGACAGAAAAGGAAAAAGAAGGCGCCGTGGCCAGCGAAGGCGCCAAAGCGCTTCGCGGCGAGGTTGTTCAACTCCGAACGCAGCTCAACGACGCGCAACAAAAGTTACAGCGGAACTCGAAACTCAACGCGGACGCGACGTACGGTACGTGTCGGCGCTTTCCAAAATTACGACACGTCATTGCCGATTGTCCGCCCCTGATTACGCAATACGCGCGGTCCGAAAGACTGACACTTTTCGTTCTTTTACAATCGCAGCGTTTGAGCAAGCGTTAGCAACCGCGGAGAAACAAAAGTTCGCGCTGAAAATGAACGCGGAAACGGAAGCGTCCAAGTTGTTTTCCCAAATCGTGGCGTTACAGAAAACGCTTGCTTTGCGTGAAACCGAGCTTGGTGTTACGAAAGCGGCCCTACAAAAATCGGAAGCCGTCAACGCGGACCTCTCCGCCGCTAACGTCGTTTTGACCGAGACCACCGCGGAGCTACAGGAAAAAGTGACTCGCAACGAAACTGAAAGTGCGTCCCCGCATTTCCCAAATCCCGCCTCCCTGTTTGCCCATACTCGTACCAGAAGGGACTACTACCTCTGCCCTGACTGTTTGTCCATACATCGCGATATACAAGACTGACACTTTTCCTTAACAATCGCAGTTTCCACACTGAAAACGTCCCTCAAAACCCTGCGGGCGGAGATGGCGGAGAAGGACCTGGCGTACGCGGCGGCGACGAAGGTTTTGAAACAGCAGCTTGTTGACACGAAACAACAACTTGTGAACTCGGAAGGGCGGCTGGTTCGGGCGAAGCAAACTTCGGTGACTTTGGAGAAGCAGCGGGACCAATCGCGTTTGGACGCCGCCGCCGCCGCGGTCGACGCCGAAAAAAGAAGAGTCGTCACGGAAGTTGAAGCGGAACAAGCCAGGGTTGAGGCGTCGGTTCTTGAAAACACGTTGCGTTTAGTGGAACAAAAACTGGTGGACAGCGAAAACGCGACTCTTGCCGCCTCTGAAGCCGCGGCACAAGCCGTGCTCAACGCGAAGGAGGCTGAGAAGAAACGCGAAGAGGAAACGCGCGTCGCGGTTCGGAACATGAGGGGCGCGGAGAAGGCTTTGCTTGAAAAGGAAGAAGCGCTGCGAATGGCGCTTTTCGAACGCGAGGCAAATGTCACGACCTCCGCTGAATCGCTAAAGATGGAAACGGAATTCGCCGCGGAAAGAGCGGCGCGGGCTGAGCTTGATTTAGAAAAGGCGGCGAAGGAAACGGCGAACGCGACGGAACGCGCGGCGGCCAGCGAGCTGGCTTTTGAAAAGGCTGCGAAGGAAACGCTAAACGCGACGGAACGCGCGGCGGCCAGCGAGCTGGCTTTCGAAAGCGCGTCGAAGAGGGTCATGGAGCTTGAGAAGACGGAACAAACACTCGCACTGCGCGCCGCGGCGGCGCTGCAGAAAGCGTCCGTCGCGGAGAGCGAGGCGACGGAACTTCGCGCCACCCTGCTTGCTCGGGAAAGCGCGTTTGCGGGCCAAGAGAAACGCTTGCAAGGGAACGAGAAACGCTGGAGCGTTGATATAGCGAACGCGAAAACGCTTGTTTCGGAATCTGTCGCCGCCGCGGAAACGGCGAAGCTGGCGCTGGAGGACGCGCGAACCGATGCGCGGGAAAAAACGCTCGCGAAAGTGACCGCCGAGCGGAAACTAGCCGCCGCCACTGCGCGCGCCGCGGAGGCGCTCCAAACGCGCTCCACGCTGGAATCCCGGTTGGGCGTCGCCGCGAACGTGTTGCGACGCGTCGCCGCCGCGATGGGAGGCACGCCGGATGAGGTGCGGGGCTTTCCCACTCACCACGTTCCGCCTCCCTGAATGCCCATACTCGTACCAGAAGGGACGGATATACCTCTGCCCATTACCCTGACTGTTTACGTAATACACGTTACGAGAGACTGACACTTTCTTGTCAATCTTATCAGGCGTGGACCCCCGCCCGGGTGGAATCGGCGCTTTTCGATCGCTTGGCGACTCTGGAGCAATCTCTGCTTGCTGCGAAGTCCGCCGCGTCCGTGGCTTCCAAGGAAACGCAAGACGCCGCGAACGACGCCTTGCGATCCGTGATCGCGGAGCTTGACGAAACTCGGGAGGAACTGGCGGCGACGCGGATGGCGTCGCGAGACCGAGACGCCGCCGCCGCCGACGCCGCCGCCGCCGACGCCAAGGCGGTCGCCGTGGAACAGAAGACCAACACCGACGCGCTTCGTGCTGAGCTTCACGCCGCGAGGAATGACGCGGAGTTGGCCAACGCAAACGCGGTGAGTGCCGAGCGCAGAGCTTTGGCAGAAGCTGCTGGCGCGAGCGAGGCGAATGCCAAAGTTTTTGCGACGAGGGAAAAGGCTACGCAAGTTTTGAAACTTTCCAACGCCGAAACCTCCGCGGCGAAGGATGAATCGCGGCGACTCGCCGCCGCGCTGGCGCGAAGGGAAGCAACGCTGGACGCGCTGGAGTTGGAGATGAAGTCGATGCCGGTGCCGAGCGCTGTCGAGGCGCAAAAACAAACAAGACTCACGCGGTGGACTGTTGACTTTTTCGCCGGGTTTTCGGGCGCTGCTGACGCGAGTGCGAAAACGTCGAACGCCGACGCCGCGTCGGTTCCGGTGCCGTTATCGAAACGCCTGGAGCTGTTGCTTGCTACGAAATCGAAAGAGCTGCAAACGCTGACGGGAAGCGACGTGACCAGTACGGACGCGAAGGAAATCGAACTCGCGCTCGTCGCGGTGGGCGCCGCCGCCGGCGAAGCCGCGGCGCTGGAACGCGACCTTGAAAAGGCGCGAGAATCATTGAAAACCGCGGAAACCGCGGCGTTTGACGCGCGGGAGATCACCAGGCAGGCTGAGTCCAAACGCGACGCGATGGAGAGCGATTCTTTGTCAAACGCAGAGAAACAAAAAGCTGAGCTTTCGAAATTGCGAGAGGAAACTGATGTGCTCAAGCAGCGTCTTGCGAAGGCGGAAGAGGCGGCTGCGCGCGCGCGAGCGGAAAGCGCATCGCGGGCGACGCGCGCCGAGGCGCTTTTGGCTGGGCGGGGCGTCGCGAACGCTGTCGCGGTGGGTATCACCGACGACGCGCTTGAACGCACGGAGGCAGCGTCCAAACAGGCTCTTTCGGCGGCGTCTACACAGGCGGTTTTGGAAAAGCAACTGGCTCGCGAACGAGAAGCCGAACTCCAACTCGCCGTGGACGCCGCGCAAGCGGCTGTTTTGCGTTCCCGGAAAGAAGCGACTGTCGCGGTGCGTGCGCGGCGCGACGCCGAGCTCGCGAGGGACGAGGCGACACTAGCGATTATTTCTTCTGAATCCGCGGCTGCTCGGGCGCGCGCGGCGGGCGCGTCGCGAACAACGCGCGCCGAGGCGCTTCTTGCGGGGCGGGGCGTCGCCGACGCCGTCGCGATGGCCGCGGCGGCGGAAGCCGCGGTTTCCGCGGAACGCGCTTCCAGTGCGATTGAAAACGAGCAGATGGAGTTGATCGAGACGCTTCGGGGGGAAGCGCTGAAGTTCGTGGAGGTTTTGAAAAAATCAAATGAAAAAGCAAACGCCGTCGCTGCTGAGCTCCACAAAACGCAAGTCTCGCTGACGCAGGCGCGCGATTCCCTGCGACAAAGGGAAGAGACGTCGGTTACTGAGCTGGCGAGGCTGACAGCGATTGTGGAGTCCGAGAAAAGGTGCGTATTGTATTTCCCAAATCCCAACACTGTTCGGCCCGATTATTCTGACTGTTTACTCATACACATTTCGAAAGACTGACACGTTTCGTTCACAATCACAGAAAACGCGAAGCCGCGGAGACGATACGCGACGAGGCGTCGGAGGCGGCGGGTGACGCACCGGCGACGAACGCTTCATCAAACCCGGCGACTGAAACAAACCCGGTACTTTCCCAAGCGCGGCGCGAAACTGAGCTCCTGAAAGCGGAAGTTTCTCGTTTGCAGGCTGAGATGACAACGAAATCGCTCGCCGCGGCAAAAGCCCTGGCCGAGGTGGAAGCCGAGGCTAAGGCGAGGGAAAACGCAAATGCAGTCACCAAAGCCGGCGTTGGTTCTTCGGCTGGTTCTTTGTTCGCCTCTGCGAAGACGTTTTTAACAAACGCGGTGGCAACGACGATGGAATCCGGCGCAAACGCGCGGCGCGTTCCCTCCGTGAAAGCCCTGGCGAAACGGTTGAGGGTACTTCTGAACGAAATCGATCCGATCACCGCGGCTGCGTCTGCTACTAAGCCTACTTCTGCTAAGCCAGACGAACTCACCCCTAATTTGACAAAGCAAACCGTGGACGCCGCGTTCGAAGTGTGGGCTACCCTGGACAAGGTGAGGGACGAGCTGAGTGTTTTGCGAGGCGTGGAGGTTGCGTTTGAGGAGTCGAAGAATTTGTTGCGAAGCTCCGAGGAAACCTTACGGAAAATGAGGGAAACCCTTGAGTCGAAAGAACTGAAACTCATCGAAGCCAAGGCGAGTTACGTGGACGCGGTTGACGAATCGGAGCGGAACGAGGGTTTGTTGAAGGCGCGGATCGATTTGCTGGAAAAAGAGGCGTCCACTGCGAACGAGTTTGCGAAAACGGCAAATCAATCCTCAGCCGCGAACGCGGTGGAAACGGAACGCCTACGAGCTGAGCTTTTGGTCTCCGCGGCCAAGGCGAAGCGCGCGAAGGAAGCGGAAAAAAAAGCGCAGGTTGGTTTGGAAGAAACCGTGGTTCGACTCAGTGTTGAGTTTGAACTGAAACTCGCGCAGTCAAAGAAAACGGGTGCGAAAGCGCTGACGGACCTGGACGCGGCGCGAACAGAGCTGGAAACGGTCAAAAAGCTTAAGCTCGTCGCCGAAACCGACACAAGAACCTTGAAGGAGACGAAACGGAAAGCGGATGCGGAATCCGAAGCGGCGCGTCAAAAGGGTGCTGATTTGGAGAAACGGTTGGTAAACGCAGAGACCGCGTTGGCCGCCGCTTCTGAAACGTCGGTGGCGGATTTGAAAAAGCGGGCGGACGAAACCGCGGCGGCGAAAAACGTGTTTGAGAAAAACGAACGCAAATTCCAGAACGACCTCGCCGCCGCGACCGACGAGCTCGCCATCGCAATCGCGGCGCGAAGAAAGAGTGACAACGAATCGTCTGCGTTGCGCGTTTCATTAGAAGCGGCGGAAACAAGAGCCGAGTCCGCGAAACGAAACGCCGAGGAAGCGTCCACTGAAGCGGCGACGACAAAAGAAACCCTAAACTCGGACAACGCCAAAACCTCTTTACACGCCTCTGTCGTGGCGCAGCTTCAAGGAGAGCTTGCCTTGGCTCGCGCGGATCTTAAAGAAACGCGCGTCGCGTTTGACTTGGTGCAGTCCGCGTCGGAACACGCCGTGGCATCGGAAACGGCGCTGTTGGAAAAAGTCGCGGCGCTGGAACATGAGTTGTTGGTCGCGCAAAAGCAGACGACCAAGGCGGTGCCGGCACCACCCTCCAGCGACCCTTCATCGGGCGGTAAGAACTCGTACTACGAGATCATCGACGGTGAGAAATACGACCGCGGGTTACTGGACAGTTGCCGGCTGGCGACACGGGACGGCGGGGCCATCGCGCTTCCCGCGGCGCAGGCCATCGTCGCCAACGCGCTTGACGGCCCGAACAAAATACAGAAACGAGGCGTCAAATCACGCGTCACTGATATCGAGCTCGCCACGCTTAGGTACGCGCTTGGCACGTTTGTGTGGGCCCCCGACGCGGAAACCTGGGTGTACGGCAAAGTGCGGAGCGACATGGGTGGTGAACAGGGCGAGGCGAGTAAAAACGCGGACGAGGCGATTAAAACCGCGGAAGAGGCGATCAAAACTCTGGAGCGAAATCTCGCGCAATCCCGCGCCGCGCTCGCCGACGCGACGCGCGCTCGCGAGGTCGCGGAAGCCAAGGCCGAGGAAGCTGATGCGTACGCGTTGATGGACAAGGAGAAAGCGGACGATTTAGAGATTGACATCGAACACGCGCTCGCGGAAGCGGCGGAGGCGAACGAGGCGCGCGAGGTCGCGGAGCGGGAAGTCGTTTCCCTTCGTTCACAACTTGATTTACTTAAACTCGACGAGACATCCAAAACGTCAAAGTCAAACACGGTGCGCGAAGTGATTACCCGAACCGCGAACGTTTCCGTGGATGCGCTTCGCAAGGCGTTTGAGGACAGGGGCGCGGAGCTGGAGCGCAGAGTCAAGGTTGTGTTCGACGCGGAGGCGCGGTCGGCGACGCGCTGGGCGGACGAGCTCGCCGTGAACAACGTTCTCGTCGCGGAGAAGGATGAAGAGGTGTTGCTCTACATGAAGCGGTGCGAAATCTTGGAAGCGCAGGTACGTGTTGTATTTCCCAACTCCAAATCCCGGACGACTGTTTGCCCATACAAGACTGACACTATATTGTTTACAAACAGCTCGTCGCTTCAACGTCCGGACGCGTCGCGGCTGAGCTTTTCGCGTCGCGACGAGTTGTGACTACGCAAACCAGGGAGACGCGGACGTTACTCTCCACTATTGTTACCCTGAAAGCCGAGCTTGAAGAAGTTAAGGTGCTGGAGCGCCAGTCCACAGCGGCGCTGCAAATCATCAAAAGCTCTTTTTCAGTCGACTCGGACGTCGCGTTTGAAACCGCCGACGTCGTGTCCCTGTCCTCGCGCGCCGCAAAACTCGCGCGAATGGAAGCCGAGGTTTCCGTGAAAGAGGCTGATTTGTTGACCCAAGACGCGGAACTTAAACAGCAACAAAGTGTGCTACTCAACAAGCTCTCCTCGGAGAAAGCGGCGCTGGCGGTCAAGGCGAGTCGCGCTTCCGAAAAAGCGAAAGCGGCGACTGAAAAAGTGAACGTTCTTGAAAAGAAACTCGCGCAGGTTCAACTCGGCAACGAGAAAGTGACGCGCGAGTTGAGTCAGGCGCTTGTTGCGGCGGAGAGTAAACTCGCGGACGCGCGGAAAGACTTGGACGAACTCACGCGGCTTCGGAAAGAAGCCAGGGAGGTGATGACCCTGCGCGCTACGATTGTTTCGATGGAAACGGCGCTCAAAGATTCCGAACACGCGAAACGCGCGGCGCGGGCGGTTGGGGCGGCTTTGTCTGAAAAAGTGAAAACCTTGACCGCCGACTTCTCAGACGCTGAACAGTCAAGTAAGGCCACGGAAACGGCTTTGCGTGCCGAAACGGCTGGCTTGAGGTTGGAAATCGAACGGATCACCGCGCAGCTGCGAAACGCGCAAACCCGAGTCGCCGATTTGGAACAGGTGCGGGGGTTCCCAATCACTGCGTTCCGCCGGTTGCGATTGCGCATACTCGTACCAGAAGGGACTATTACGACCAGAAGGGACTGTTCCCTCGGACTGTTTACTCATACTATGGA
>Ga0115007_10002904_pt1 | contig 10480 bp, 6 predicted proteins | sample ArcOceMetagenome_2_FD_87166 | JGI IMG/M metagenome (GOLD analysis project Ga0115007, IMG submission 87166) | Marine eukaryotic phytoplankton communities from Arctic Ocean - Arctic Ocean ARC135M Metagenome | ecosystem: Environmental > Aquatic > Marine > Oceanic | place: Arctic Ocean | collected...
AAAAACACTCGAAAAACACTCGAAAAACAAAACTCCTCTATAATAATTCCGTGAATAATCAATAACATATTCGATCGCTAGGGCTAGATAAATTATTATGATAGTAAAAATAAATCATAATAAATCATAAAATAAAACGTCTATGGTCTACGTCTACTGTTTCAATCGTAATAATCTATATTTATTGAAAAAATACAAACTGGTACATGTAAGTAATATTGCTAAACTAAGAACATTCAACTCCTCACTAACATAACCAGTAGCTTTAGCACCAACCCATGCGAATATCATATAAAAGAATGCAATAACTAGTCCAACATACATATCAATATCCCCAGTTTTATAATACTCATACACCGCACCAATAGAGAGTGGGAAAACAATAGCAAGCAATGTAGTACCTGCAGCCTTACGTTGTGTATCAACAATGCCAAGAGCTAATAGTAATGCCGATATATAAAATCCTCCAGCAATACCCTGAAATCCGCCCATAAAACCAACAATAATACCAATAAAAATAGCCAATATTGTTTTATTCATTGTTACTATAAGAAGATAAAAAAGATAAAAAAGATAAAAAAGATAAAGAAGATAAAAAAGAAATAAAAAACTCTAAATATAAAGTATATGAGCGATACAAAGAATAAGACTTTAAAAAAGAACGGTCATATAAAAGTATCAAAAAAAACCCAAAAACGTTGTTTAACAGATAGACAAATAACAACGATATGTACAAAAGGTCAGTTTAATACATATGCTAAAGAAGGGAGTTTGTATAACAAAGAAAATATGAATAAGATAGCGTCACTGCCAAAATACTCAAGAGATTACAATTCATATAATGATTTCCTTAGACATGTATTTAGTGCAGTTCACAAGGTTCCTAAGAAATACGATGCTCAAGACGATTTTTATACTTATGTGAATTACGAATGGTTAAAAAAGGAGTCCACTTATTTAAGAGAAAATCTAAAATATTACGTCGAGGTGGACGATTTCAGAATTGTGCAAGATAAGGTATACAAAGAGGTGATAGACTATACCTTAAACTACATAAAAGAGAACCCAACTGAAAAAAAAGCATTAGAGATAAAAAACGTATATGACTCATTTAGGAAATCATCAAAGGCGACTGGTTTGAGAGAGTGCAAAAAACGCATGGAATCGATAGACCATCATATAGAGCAAGGAGATGTATATAGTTTATTAGCCTATATAAACCAAGATGAAGTTGTATCGTGGCAATGTCCGATTAGTTGGTCGGTAAGTCCTGATGAGAAAGACGTATCTAAGTATATTACGCACATAAGTCCCCCGCAATTAGGGTTGTATGACTACATGATTTACATAGACGATCCTGTCAGTACTGCATCGGAAAAACGATACAAAAAAGAATACAAGACAAAATATTTGGATTTCATAAAGAAAACATTTGATGCGTGTTTAGGTGGTGCAAAAAACAACAAATTCAATCCTCAAGATATATGGGATGTGGAATATGAATTGCTTATGGCGATGGGTTGTGGAGAAGTAAAAAATGAAAATGCCAATTACTATAATCCGCTCACGCTGTCCGAAGTAGAAAACGACTACCAATTTGATTTAACCGAATTCACAAGTAAGTTAGGGTATAAAACGCCCCCGAAACGCGTAATTGTCTCTAGTTTAAGTGCCTTTAAATGTATCGTAAAATTAGTAGAGAAGAATTGGAACACATCCAAATGGAGAACGTATTGGATGTTTATGTGGTTCAAGCAAATGATTCGATTTCAAGAGGAATGGCGTGATATTTATTTCGATTTCTATGGCAAGTATGTAGAGGGTCAAACGGTAAAGATGCCTATAGATACTTATTCGATATTCGGGCTTTCCTTTAGTTTCAATACATTTTTAACGGAACAATATGTGAATCACAAGCGAAACCCGACCTACGTGAATTATGTGAAACAATTGGTGGAAGATTTGAAGCATGTATTTATTCGTCGTGTGAATCGAAATACGTGGTTATCTCCCTCGACAAAAAAAGCAGCCCTAAGAAAATTGGAAAAATTATACGTAGTAGTTGGTAGTCCAGATAAGATGCGTAATGATCCCGTACTAGACTATACAAACGATAATCCATGGCACAATATGTTAACGCTAGCGAAATGGAAGCATAACAAATTTATAGAATTGGAAGGAAAAGAAGTCATTGATATTCCCCAAATTGACTGGAATAAATTTAAACTAGTAGGAACGCAAGCCTATATGGTAAATGCGTATTACAGACCAACAAGCAATTCAATTTACGTGCCCTTAGCCTATTTACAGAAACCATTTATCGACTTGGACGAACGTGGAATAGAATATAATATGGCATATATAGGTTACACGTTAGGTCATGAATTGAGCCATTCGCTAGATGATAATGGAAGTAAGTTTGATGAAAATGGAAATTTAAACAATTGGTGGACAGATGAAGACAGAAAAAAGTTCCAGCGTAAAATTGATGACGTGATAAAACAGTACGAGGAATTTGCGAAGCGAGATGGAATAGAGTTTGATGCAAAGATAGGTGTAGGAGAAGACATTGCTGATATAGCAGGATTATCTTTAGCAGAAGAGTATTTATTAGATTTCCAAAAAGTGAATGATGATATAGATATCATCAAGAAGATATCTTTAGAAGCATTTTACGTATATAGTGCAGTACAGTCAAGACAAAAGATATCCAAACAAGCGTTGCCGGCCCAATTAAAAACGAATCCACATCCTTTAGAAAAATATAGATGTAATTGTCCCTTGTCGCGTTTACAGTTATTCCGATCAATATACAATGTAAAGAAGGATGATGATATGTGGTGGCATAATACAGACACTGTTTGGTAAAATCCAAAATCCAAAATCCAAAATCCAAAATCCAAAATCCAAAATCCAAAATCCTCCATTTTCTAGCATATTTAGAAAGTAAAAGAAGAACCCGTTAACAAATATATGATTATGAAATTCCACATTTACAAAAATAATATCGTAGTGGTATATATAATGGCTAAATCCCAAAGAATGAGAAGTGCTTCCCGCTCCCGCTCCCGCGGACGTTCAGCAGCCCGTGGTGGTTCTGCTAAAACAATTAAACGTGTTGCTGGCAAGGCCGCTGCTGCTGCTGCTGGTAAGGCTGCCGCTGCTGGTAAGGCCGCTGGTAAGGCTGCCGCTGCCGCCGCTGGTAAGGCTGCTGCCGCTGGTAAGGCCGCTGCTGCTGCTGCCGCTGCCGCCGCTGGTAAGGCCGCTGCCGCTGGTAAAGCCGCTGGTGCTGCCGCTGGTGCTGCCGCTGGTAAGGCATAAGTTATACAACCGCATATAAAAAACGATAACCCCCTCCCTCCCCAATAAAAAGGAATAAGTATTTAGAACAACCCAATAAAAAGGAATAAGTATTTAGAAGAGCCCAATAAAAAGGAATAAGTATTTAGAAGAGCCCAATAAAAAGGAATAAGTATTTAGAAGAGCCAAATAAAAAGGAATAAGTATTTAGAAGAGCCAAATAAAAAGGAATAAGTATTTAGAATGACCCAAATATTAATATTAACTATTAATATTTAGAAAAAAAAAATAATAGTTAATATTATAATGAGTGTAATAGCCGATTTAACTGGAACAGTTGAACCAACTATACAACAAAATGGTGTTACATTAAGATGGACGTTGAACGAGGAATTCGTTTCTCAGTCAGTTTATTATACGAATCATTATGTTTCATCCGATTCTAACGGGCAGGAAGGACAAAGTGAGAACACTGATTCGGAGAACAAAATGCTTGATATAGATCCCGCAGCCGAATCTGTTACACTATTTGATTTAACACAAGATCGCACTTATAGCTTTACTATTATTGGTGTAAAGAAATCGGATGCGCAAACATCCAGTCAACAAATAAGCGTTTATATTAATCCAGCCAAAATAGTAGATATAGGAGATATGACGTTATTCTTACAAGGAACTAACAAATCATTATCTCTAGAGATCAACTATGTCAATGATGCAGTAGGATATTCTTATGCCGACGTCAGTATGCAAGAGTATCAAATAATGGTAAATGGTAAATTTGATGGTGACTCTGTAAAAAACACAAGGGTTGTTACAGTAGCTGCTGGACCCAATGCATTTAAAGAGGTAAATTTAAGTGATGCGTTGAATATACAATTCGTTAACGATACATATTATGAAGTATCTATTCGTGCAAGAAACTACATTGGATGGACCGGTATGAGTTCAACAAAGGTAGAAGTTCCTAGTTCCACAGCGAATCCACCTGTATCTTTAGAAGTATTCGGTGGTGTCAGCATGAATGGCGTATTACGCTCCCCTGATACACAAGTTGATCCAACAGACGAGACATTATTAGTTGTATGGACAAAGGCAGCACAAATCGAAAATGCCCCTGATACTAAATACGTACTCACTGTTAGAGATCAAACAACCCAAATATATACAGTTGATATTGTTCCTGCTGATTTAACAGATGTATCAAATAGTACTGGAATCCATTATTCTACATTATTAACTTCCTCCGAGTTAGCCTTAGTTGATGGAACAGAATATACAGTTGAAGTTGTTGCTTATAATTCGTTTGGTGAATCCTCAGTAGCATCCGCAAATGGTATACCATCTGGTCAAATAGAAGTAATAACAGGTGTAGTTACCAGAACTGGCGTCAATATTGTGAGTGCTGGTCATGTCGGTCAGAATTCATCTGAAAAAATAGAAGTATCATTTACAGTTCCTGATACAAATGGTGCTGATATTACCAGTTATGATTTTATGTTTAATGGAACATCTGTCAATCTAACATCTGCCGTGTTATCTGTAACCTCTGGTGCATCAGTAACACGTGTATTTGATGCAGCCGACCTTGAATTAAGTAACGGAACAGAATATACAGTCACTGTAGCTATGAATACTAACAATGGATCAGTAAATGCCTCGCAAAGCGTTACTGCAACCCCATCTACACTACCTTCTCAAGTCCAAAATATGGTAGTTGCACCTAATAGGAATGCCCAGAGTTCGTTGGGTTCAACAGAAATACAAGTAGATTGGTCATTACAAACTATCGTATCTGATACCGGAGGATCTGCGGTAACCAAATATGAGATAGATGGTGCTGGCCAAATGTATACAGTAATGGGCAATGCGACAGCAAGTAAGTTAATAGCTGGTTTAACTGTTGGAGGAGTATATGATATGAAAGTAAGATCAGTAAATGCAAATGGTAATGGTCCTTGGTCAGTCTCTGCTGAAGCACAACCTTCTGCCCAACCACAAGTAACTGGTGGAATCCAAATAACAGAGTCATTCGATCAAATCGTACTAGATCTTCAAAATATAGCAATTACCTCAGGAGGATATGATACAAGCAGTGTAGAAGTTTCAGTAAGAGACCCTGCGACCAATGCATTAGTAGGAGCAGCACAATACGTACAAGTTCCTACTTCATTGGAAGTAATCTTTGATTTATCTAGTTATTTAACAGCTAATCCCGCCGTGTCTGTTTTTAACGTAGAAGTAATACCATTTAATGCTGTTTATGGAGTTCAAGATAGTGTAGTTCATACAATAGAGGTTAACGTTCAATCAAACAAAGCAACGATACAAAACTTACGTCACACCTCACTCCCGAGAAATATGGACGAGACATTACAATTTAACTGGGACCAATTGTCCGCCTCCTACGATGCCACCACTACTGTGGCAACGTCAATTGATGTATGGGTTGCAACAGCTGCATCAACAGACGTAACATCAAACACAAGTTATGGTGCTCCCAGTGCATACAAATTTGTCGAAACAATTTCAAGTGATGCTGACCAATATATTTTAACTGGACGTACACCAATTATTGTATATGATGATAATGTCTTGACAAATCCATCCCAGTTTTCAGTAATAAATGGAGCAAATACGTCCATTAAGTTAGTGACACGTAGTGAATCGAACCAAGACAATAGTGCTAGTATACACACTACGGAATCATCCGCATCTGGAGTTTCTATGGGAGCCCCTATCGTTAGTAATGTATCATATGATCATGCCACAAACAGTTTATCTTTTACCGTAAATGCAGATGGTTCGCTCCTTACCGAGCTTATTGCTTTCCACGAGATGGGTAGTGGTGATGCTATTGATCTATTAGTCGAGGCCTCGAATAATGGTGCATTAACAGGACAATATACAGGTGACATGCAAGTAACACATACCGATGTTCTAATGAACTCAAATGGGGTTACAAGCAAAACTGTTACTATAGTTGCAAATTCTCAAGATGGACTAACATACGCCATTACTCCTTCACCTTAAGTAATTACATGAAGAAAATAAGAAAATAAGAAAATAAGAAAAATAAGAAACACAAAATGCGTGTATCAAAATAAAAAATAATTTTCATAGTAAAAATATGATTTACTATGAAATGAAAATATCATAATATGTCCTTCCACTATCTATACCGTTATACTATAGAATGAAATAGAGTCAATTAACCAATTACTTACGTAATTCTTTTAAACCTTTAAAAACGGTTGTACTCTTCTTTACAGTGGTGGGAATATTATGTGGAACTGTTGTAGTCTTCTTTACAGGGGTGGGAATATTGTGTAATTCTTTTAAACCTTTAAAAACGGTTGTACTCTTCTTTACAGGAGCGGGAACTGTTGTACTCTTCTTTACAGGAGCGGGAACTGTTGTACTCTTCTTTACAGGGGCGGGAACCTGTTTAAAAATAAAAGGATGGCTAAAGTTGGTAGACATTGAAAAACGAAACATTATATGATATATTGATATAAAAAAATCATAAATGTCGAATGATCAAAAACAAAATATATAATTGCGCAGATACAACGCGATTATATAAATAAAAACTAAATCCGCTCTCATTCGGGGTCGAACCGAAGACCTCGCGATTAACAGTCGCACGCTCTAACCAACTGAGCTATGAAAGCATTGAGTAACTTTAAAGGCAAACTCATTCCTATATCGGGAGGATATTTCGATCATCCGACTTATGGGTTATGTGTCCAAGACGTGACCTATATATCCCGTGATATAAGCTCCTACCGAGATTCGAACTCGAGTTTCAGGATTCAAAGTCCTGAGTGATAACCACTACACTATAAGAGCATATATGTGATATTTTATTTTATTGTGTATCAATCACAAAATGTTGCACGAAGTGGGGTTCGAACCCACGCAGCTGACGCTACCAGGTCTTAAGTCTGGCTCCTTAGACCACTCGGACATCCGTGCATGTTGAACACTTTAATGACATATTCAGGTCATTGTTCAAATACGGACTCGAACCGTAGACCTTCGGCTCATAAGACCGATGCTCTAACCAACTGAGCTATGAGAACAGCCATCAAGCCCCCTGCCGGAATTGAACCGGCGACCACTACCTTACAAGGGTAGCGCTCTACCACTGAGCTAAAGGGGCAATATTATCATACGCTAAAACACTAAATACACTAATACACTAAATACACTAAATACACTAAAACACTAAATACACTAAATACACTAAATACACTAAATACCTTCACAATATACCTAGTTGTATTGTCTTTAAATATGTTATTAATTAATACTTTAATTGTCGGGATAAAATATAGTGTTATATAATATAATGAGTGGAAAAGAAAGCAAACAATTGGATAGTTTAATTATCGTTATGTTATTCGTAAAAGTATTGTGGTTAATTTCTGTATTTGGTCAATTTATAACAAAAAAATATTACACAAATTATGAGGATTTAGCAGAGCAATCAGAAGAATATTTACACATCGGATTTACAATATTGATAGGTATATTAATGATCGTGTTATATAATCATTTAACACCGAATACAGTATGTATTTCAGGACATGCAAAAGTATATTTATATACATATGGTATATTATCCATTTTAGGTAATCTGCAAAAATTATATCACAAGTTTCATTTTAATGAGCACAGTGTAATAATAAAAGCGCTAGGATTGTAATTAATAGTCGTAAAACACTTAAATAAAAAATATTATTAATGATTAGGGGAGTATGATATAATTATCATACACAACAATCCCTGAATATTCCTGTCTTAGCTCAGTTGGTAGAGCGCTTGACTGTAGTAGTGTACTGGTTAACTCCCTAAATCGCATAAATCGAGCGGTCGCTGGTTCGATTCCGGCAGACAGGATGAAAATAATAATAATAATAATAATCGTAAAGAATTATTATTATTCGCCCTGAAAAACTCAATGAAAATAAATCACCATTGAAAACATGAACCGGATTGTTTATCGTCAATATCATCAACAATATATGGAGAATTAATACTATTATATAAATTATCACTAGTGGAGCGATAGTGTGATCGTGAAATAGGGGATTCGTTATAGGTAGAATGGCGTTTATCGTGTTCCGATAAATACTCCTTTTTATTATTTTCATTATTTTCATTATTTTTATTATTTTCATCATCTAAATAAGATTTGTATTGTTGGTATTGTTTATGTTTCTCGAATTCGTGTATTTGTCTTTCATGTTCTTGTTGTTTCATATCAGATTCTTGTTGTTGCTTTTCGAATATTTGATTTTGTTGTAGTTTATTAATCTTATTATGTAGCATATTATTATTGAAATCGGAGTCGTCGTGTGTTTTATTATTGGAATGAAATGAAAAAAAGGAATGTCCTGAATATGATTGTTGACTTTCTCCAAAATTTAATAGACGAAAAAGAAATGGGTTAATTTTTTCTGGATTTCGAATAGACATTTTGAAACACGGAATTTTTTGCATCCATGGACAAAACATAGAAATGAACCAATGTTTTTGTCGAATTTCTTGATTTGTAATTTCTTGTTGAAACATTTTATCAATTTGTGAAAACGCAGTAGTTAGAAATAAAATAATATCAATACATTCTTTTTTCTGTGAAAAAAGATTTTTAATTTTATTCTGATATTTAATTAAATTTGTTTTCATAATTTCGATATCAATATGTTCACATGTAGAAGACCGAATATTGCCAGTACCATCAGATTCGAAATGTTTATTGGTATCAGTAACAAATAATTCGATTTTTTTAATAGCTGCATTAACAAAACGAATATCATTTTTGACTTCTTTTAATCGATTTATAATTTTGATTCTATAATCATGTATTTTCTTAATAATAGTAAAGATATTTGTGTTATAAATAATAGGATAACGGTAACGAATCGTTCGTGGTATGATAAATTGGTTTGTTTCTTTAATTTCTTTAATTTTATTTTCAACCTCTTGAATTTTTTTCTTAACATCAAAAAATGTTTTTTCAATAGAATTGCCCTTGTTATTTAAATATTCATTATATTCTGCTTGTTTAATTTCTTGTAATCGAAGTCTATTTGTATATTCGTTTTTGACCGAGTCTACAAGAACGTTGTTTCTGTCAGTTGTAGTGTCGTCGTGTGTTGAAGATTTAATAAGAGAAATAATATCTTTATTTAGTATGGATGTATTGTTTTTCATAGTATTATTATTATGTTTTAAATCAAAAACATAATCTTTAATACTGGTTTCATTAAATAACAACGTTTGTCCGGATAAAAATTCTACTTCATTTTGTAATTTATCATATTGATGAGATGAAATTTTATGAGCTTCTGTAGCTGCATCTAATTTTAAATAACTAATGATTGCCAATAAAAACGCTCCAACCGCATTTGCCACGGAGATGGTAAACGAACTATGTTGAAATTGTTGATTAGATCCAGATAATACTGAACAACCGGCCGAAATAGCAATGGCCGGAAAGATAAGTAAATTTAAGATAGTAGACGTGTAACTACTTGCTTCCATATATAAAACTTTTTGACATCGTAAATAGCATGCTATAATATCCAAATGAGACGACGTTTTAGAAAAAATATCAGGTTCAAAATTATCATCTATTTTATTTTTAACTGCTTTAAAGGAAAGTTTATGATATTTCACATTGTATGGATCTAATGCCTCATTAATTGTGGTAGGTGATTGAATATGTGGTTGTGATTGTTTCATACGTTGAATACTATTTTGAATATTTTTGATATTATTAGTAGAACCCGACGAATTGTCATCATTTATATATTTCGTGTTATAACGACTAGATAGAAGATCGTGTATATGTTCTAAATTCGTAAGTTGAACCATTTTTTTATCCACAAAGTGTTTTTCTCTATTGAATTGGTCGTCAGAATCATCGTCGACTGATAAATCGTGTGAATCGCTATCACTGTACTCACTGCCACTTTCATGATGTATTTTTAATGAATTACCTTGGATATATTCGGACAAGTCTAATTGTATACTATTATTAGCACTATTATTAGCACTATGATTAGCACTATGATTAGCACTATGATTAGCACTATGATTAGCACTATGATTAGCACTATGATTAGCACTATGATTAGCACTATGATTAGCACTATGATTAGCACTATGA
>Ga0115007_10002908_pt1 | contig 10472 bp, 4 predicted proteins | sample ArcOceMetagenome_2_FD_87166 | JGI IMG/M metagenome (GOLD analysis project Ga0115007, IMG submission 87166) | Marine eukaryotic phytoplankton communities from Arctic Ocean - Arctic Ocean ARC135M Metagenome | ecosystem: Environmental > Aquatic > Marine > Oceanic | place: Arctic Ocean | collected...
AACCATTTTAACGTTGTCACCTGGCATTACCATTTCTACGCCTTCTGGCAATTCACAGTTACCTGTCACGTCAGTTGTACGGAAGTAGAACTGTGGACGGTAGCCTTTGAAGAATGGAGTATGGCGACCACCTTCATCTTTGCTCAACACATATACTTCACATTCGAAGTGAGTGTGCGGCTTGATTGAACCCGGCTTAGCCAATACTTGACCACGCTCAACGTCATCACGCTTAGTACCACGCAACAATGCACCCACGTTCTCGCCTGCACGACCTTCGTCAAGCAGCTTACGGAACATCTCTACACCCGTACACGTAGTTTTCGTCGTATCACGGATACCAACGATCTCAATCTCTTCACCTACTTTAACGATACCACGCTCTACACGGCCTGTTACTACAGTACCACGACCAGAGATAGAGAATACGTCCTCGATAGGCATCAAGAATGGCTGATCGATTGCACGCACTGGATCAGGAATATAAGAGTCCAACGCTTCAACTAGCGCCTTAACTGCTGTTGTTCCCAATTCATTATCATCTTCGCCGTTCAATGCCATCAAAGCAGAACCACAGATGATTGGCGTGTCATCACCAGGGAAGTCGTAAGTATCTAGCAACTCACGGATTTCCATTTCTACAAGCTCACGCATTTCTGCGTATTCTTCAGAATCAACACCGCCACAGTCTTCAGCCAACAAGTCAGCTTTATTTAAGAAAACAACGATATAAGGAACACCTACCTGACGAGATAGTAAGATGTGCTCACGAGTCTGAGGCATAGGGCCGTCAGTCGCGCCACATACTAAAATAGCACCGTCCATCTGAGCCGCACCGGTGATCATGTTTTTAACATAATCGGCGTGACCTGGGCAGTCTACGTGCGCATAGTGACGAATCTTAGATTCGTACTCAACGTGTGAAGTCGAGATAGTGATACCACGCTCACGCTCTTCTGGTGCCTTATCGATACCGTCAAATGCTACGGCTTCGCCACCATAAACTTCCGCACATACGCGAGTCAGTGCTGCTGTCAAAGTTGTTTTGCCGTGGTCAACGTGGCCAATAGTACCTACGTTAACGTGCGGCAGATTACGTTCAAATGATTTCTTTGCCACGATAAATTACCTCTTTATTCTGGCGAATTAATTATCTTTCATCACCGCTTCAGCGATGTTGTTAGGAGCTTCAGCATAGCAATCAAATTCCATAGAGTAGGTCGCACGACCCTGAGTTGCGGAACGCAAATCAGTTGCGTAACCGAACATCTCACCTAGAGGAACTTGAGCATTGATAACCTTACCTGATGACGTATCTTCCATACCTTGGACGAGACCACGACGACGGTTAAGATCACCCATCACATCACCCATGTAATCTTCTGGAGTAACAACCTCGACTTTCATCATAGGCTCCAGCAAACAAGGGCTAGCTTGCATAGCGTATTTCTTCAGCGCTTGAGACGCTGCAATTTTAAACGCCATTTCGTTCGAGTCAACATCATGGAATGAACCATCATATAGACGCGCTTTCAGGCCGATCAGAGGATATCCAGCGATAACGCCGTTTTTCATCTGCTCTTCAATACCTTTCTGAACAGCTGGGATGTATTCCTTAGGAATAGCACCACCAACGATCTCGTTAAGGAACTCTAACCCTTCTTCATCAGACGGGCTAAATTCAACAACAACGTGACCATACTGACCACGACCACCAGACTGACGAGCAAACTTATGATTTGCAACGACTGGCTGACGAATCTTCTCACGGTATGCAACCTGAGGCTTGCCGATATTGGCTTCTACACTGAATTCGCGACGCATACGGTCAACGATAATATCCAAGTGCAACTCACCCATACCAGAAATGATCGTCTGACCCGACTCTTCGTCCGTTTCAACACGGAAAGACGGATCTTCTTGAGCCAATTTACCTAAAGCAACACCCATTTTCTCTTGGTCAGCTTTAGTTTTAGGCTCAACAGCAACAGAAATTACCGGATCCGGGAATTCCATGCGCTCTAGAATGATGCGATTAGTAGGATCACACAACGTGTCACCTGTCGTCACATCTTTCATACCGATCAATGCAGCAATATCACCCGCGCGAACTTCTTTAATCTCTTCACGGTTATTTGCATGCATTTGCACCATACGACCAACACGTTCTTTTTTACTCTTCACGGAGTTAATAACGCTGTCACCAGAATTAAGAACGCCCGAGTAAACTCGAACAAATGTCAAAGTACCTACGAATGGATCGGTAGCAATCTTAAACGCCAACGCAGCAAACGGAGCACTGTCATCAGCTTCACGCGCTGCTACAGTTTCGTCTTTATCGTCTAGCGTACCTTCAATCGGCTTAACTTCCGTTGGTGAAGGAAGGTATTCAATAACAGCATCAAGCACTGCCTGAACACCTTTATTCTTAAATGCAGAACCTGCCAACATAAGAACGATATCATTTGCCAATGTGCGTGCACGCAAGCCAGCCTTGATCTCTTCATCAGTTAACTCACCTTCTTCAAGGTATTTTTCCATTAACTCATCATTCGATTCTGCAGCAGCTTCGATCATTTGCTCACGCAATTCATCAGCTTTATCTTGCAAATCAGCTGGAATATCTTCCAACTCATAGGTCATCCCCTGATCCGCTTCATTCCACATAATAGCTTTCATGCGAATCAAATCAACAACGCCTTTGAACTCATCTTCAGCGCCGATCGGGAAGTTAATTGGTACGACGTTTGCACCTAAACGCTTTTTCAACTGGTCAATAACCATGAAGAAATCAGCGCCAGCACGGTCCATCTTGTTAACAAATACCATACGAGGAACTTCGTACTTGTTAGCTTGACGCCATACTGTTTCAGTTTGAGGCTGAACACCTGAAGAGGCACACAACACAACAACCGCACCATCCAACACACGCAAAGAACGTTCTACTTCGATCGTGAAGTCAACGTGCCCAGGAGTATCAATAATATTGACGCGGTGATCTTCAAACTGCTGGTTCATGCCTTTCCAGAAACAGGTAGTCGCAGCAGACGTGATGGTAATACCACGCTCCTGCTCCTGCTCCATCCAGTCCATCGTAGCAGCACCGTCATGTACTTCACCGATCTTATGAGACAAACCAGTATAGAAAAGTACACGCTCAGTCGTTGTCGTTTTACCAGCATCTACGTGAGCTACGATACCAATGTTACGGTAACGTGTAATAGGAGTTTTACGAGCCACAACTCATTCCTCTGGGTTTAGAAGCGATAGTGAGCAAAAGCTTTGTTAGCTTCAGCCATACGGTGCACGTCTTCACGTTTTTTAACAGCAGCACCACGACCTTCAGCCGCATCTAATATTTCGCCAGCTAGACGCAGAGCCATGGATTTTTCACCACGCTTACGAGAAGCATCTACTAACCAACGCATAGCCAAAGCCATTCGACGGGAAGGACGCACTTCACAAGGAACTTGATAAGTAGCACCACCCACACGACGTGATTTAACTTCCACAGCCGGCTGAATGCTTTCTAGTGCTTTATCGAATAACTCAAGTGGCTCTACTTTAGCGCGCTCTTCAACTTTGTCGAGTGCACCGTACACAATACGTTCAGCAACAGATTTTTTACCGCTGACCATAACGTGGTTAATGAATTTTGCCAGTGTAATGTTACCGAATTTCGGATCCGGTAGTATTTCGCGCTTCGCAGCGACACGTCTTCTAGGCATGATAAGCCCTCTTGTAATAATGAAAGGTCTTCAGGAACTTCAGGTAGATTTCTACCTGACCTTACTCTTACCGTGTCCGGCCTAGCTAAAACTTAGTACTGGTCTTTATAAAACTGAGCCACTACTACTTTAAAGCCCACCGAGCAACTAACGGTGATTAAGACTTAGGACGTTTTGTACCGTATTTAGAACGGCCCTGTTTACGATCGTTAACGCCTGAACAGTCCAGTGCGCCACGAACTGTGTGGTAACGAACACCTGGCAAATCTTTTACACGACCGCCACGGATCAATACAACACTGTGTTCTTGCAAGTTGTGACCTTCACCGCCAATGTATGAAGATACTTCGTAGCCGTTCGTTAAACGAACACGGCATACTTTACGAAGAGCCGAGTTAGGCTTCTTCGGAGTAGTAGTGTAAACACGTGTACAAACACCGCGACGCTGAGGACAAGCCTGAAGGGCTTGTGCGTCACTCTTTTGTACTTTGCGCTTACGTGGCGAGCGAACCAATTGGTTAATTGTTGCCATTAAGCAAACTCCACGTTTTCACGTTTGTTATAAACACCAAAACCGGATCCCAAAAAAGAATCCGGCACTAAGGGGGCGGAATTTTAATCAATTCCGCCCTACTTCGTCAATCATTGATTAATAATTAATCAGAGCCTGACATTGAGGCATTCAGCGCTGCAGTCAACGCTTCTTGTACCTCTTCTGCGCTTACTGTCTCAGTTCCCTGCGACAATCCACGCTTACGCTTACGTTCTGAGTGATAAGCCAAACCCGTACCGGCTGGAATCAAACGACCCACAACAACGTTTTCTTTCAATCCGCGCAAGAAGTCTTGCTTACCTGTTACCGCACCTTCTGTTAAGACTCGAGTTGTCTCCTGGAAAGATGCTGCAGAGATAAACGATTCCGTAGCCAACGATGCTTTAGTAATACCTAGCAATACGCGATCAAACTTGGCAGGGATCTTACCCGCCGCTTCTAGCGCTTCGTTCTCTACGATTACCGCTGCGTATTCAACTTGCTCACCCGGGATGAGAGTCGAATCACCTGCACTGGTTATTTCAACCTTGCGCAGCATTTGGCGAACGATTACTTCAATATGCTTATCGTTAATGATTACACCCTGGAGGCGATAAACCTCTTGGATCTCATTAACAATATACTCCGCTAGACGCTCTACACCCAAGATACGCAAGATATCATGCGGGTTAGACGGACCATCAGAGATAACCTCACCCTTAGCAACCGCTTCACCCTCAAACACGTTGAGGTTACGCCACTTCTGAATCATCAACTCGTATGGCTCAGCATCTTGCGGAGTTATAACAAGACGCTTCTTGCCTTTAGTTTCCTTACCGAACGTTACGGCACCCGTAATTTCAGCAAGAATCGATGATTCTTTTGGCTTACGCGCTTCGAACAAGTCAGCAACACGCGGCAAACCACCGGTAATATCTTTGTTGACCGAACCTTCTTGAGGTATACGAGCCAGTACATCACCAATCGACACTTTCGCGCCATCAGCCAAGTTAATGATTGCCTTAGCCGGTAGTAAGTACTGTGCAGGAGAGTCTGTACCTGCGTAATTGATGTCATTACCCGCCGGGTCAACCAACTTAATCATTGGGCGAATATCTTTGCCCGCCGCTGGGCGATCTTTACCGTCAAGGATTTCAGTAGTAGACAAGCCTGTTAGCTCATCGACAGTTTGCTTAACAGTGATACCGTCTTCCATACCAGAGAAGACAACCGAGCCCTCAACCTCTGAAATAATAGGATGAGTATGCGGGTCCCAGTTAGCAACAATAGCGCCAGCACTAACAGCGTCGCCATCTTTAACACCGATAACAGCACCATAAGGAAGCTTATAACGCTCACGCTCACGACCATGCTCATCAGTAATGCCTAGCTCGCCAGAACGCGATACTGCAACCAGCTTACCTTCAGGCGTTTCTACGAACTTAAGGTTGTGTAGACGAACTTCACCACCGTTTTTAACTTGTACGCTATCAACAGCTGCCGCCCGAGATGCCGCTCCACCGATGTGGAAGGTACGCATTGTAAGCTGTGTACCCGGCTCACCGATAGACTGAGCAGCGATAACACCTACAGCCTCACCCGGATTAACCTGATGACCACGACCCAGATCACGACCGTAACACGAAGCACAGATACCAAAACGCGTATCACACGTGATTGCTGAGCGAACTAGAATCTCATCAATTGATGAGTAGATTTCGTCATTCACTAACTTAGCAACCCAGGTCTCATCGATCAGAGTACCTTTAGGAATTAACACGTCAGCGCCAGTCGGGTCGAGCACATCAGTCGCTACAACACGACCCAATACTCGGTCACCCAAACCAACTACGATATCGCCGCCTTCAATCATAGGCTGCATAACAAGGCCGTTATCGGTACCACAATCATGTTCAGTGATAACAACGTCTTGCGCCACGTCAACTAAACGACGCGTCAGATAACCGGAGTTCGCTGTCTTCAACGCCGTATCAGCCAAACCTTTACGAGCACCGTGAGTCGAGATGAAGTACTGAAGTACGTTCAAACCTTCACGGAAGTTCGCTACGATTGGCGTTTCAATGATCGAACCGTCTGGCTTAGCCATCAGACCACGCATACCCGCCAACTGGCGTATCTGTGCAGCACTACCCCGGGCACCGGAGTCAGCCATCATATAAACTGAGTTGAACGACTCTTGTTCAACTTCATTACCATCACGGTCAATAACCATGTCAGTTTTAAGGTTTTCCATCATACGCTTAGCCAACAATTCGTTAGCACGCGACCAGATATCGATTACCTTGTTGTATTTTTCGCCTTGCGTTACCAAGCCATCAGCAAACTGACGCTCGATATCTTTTACTTCAGCATCGGCTTCACCAACAATCGCAGCCTTTTCATCAGGGATAACAAAGTCGTTAACACCGATAGATGAACCAGAAACTGTTGCCTGACGGAAGCCCATATACATCAATTGGTCAGCAAAGATGACAGAATCTTTGAGTCCACAACGACGATATGCTTCGTTCAATAAACGGGAGATTGCCTTTTTCTTCATCGCTTGGTTTACCAATTCAAACGGCAAACCTTCAGGAACGATAGAGAACAACATGGCGCGACCAACCGTTGTTTCTTTAATTTCAGTACATTCAGTCTCGTTACCTTCGATATCACGAATAACTTCATGAATACGAACCTTAATACGAGCTTGAAGATCAACCTGCTTAGCACCGTAAGCACGTTCTATCTCATCTGTATCAGCAAAGACCATGCCTTCACCCAACGCATTGATACGATCGCGCGTCATCCAGTACAGACCCAAGACAACGTCCTGAGAAGGTACGATGATCGGCTCACCGTTTGCAGGGGAAAGAATATTGTTGGTCGACATCATCAACGCACGCGCTTCTAACTGTGCTTCAATCGTCAACGGAACGTGAACCGCCATTTGGTCACCATCGAAGTCGGCGTTGTATGCCGCACATACTAATGGATGCAACTGGATCGCTTTACCTTCAATCAAAACCGGCTCAAACGCTTGGATACCCAAACGGTGAAGCGTAGGCGCACGGTTTAGTAGTACCGGATGCTCACGGATAACTTCATCCAAGATATCCCATACAAGAGGCTCTTCACGCTCAACCATTTTCTTCGCCGCTTTAATCGTTGTCGCATAACCGCGCAACTCAAGCTTAGAGAAGATAAAAGGCTTAAATAACTCAAGCGCCATCTTCTTAGGAAGACCACACTGATGCAAACGCAAGTATGGACCTACCACGATAACCGAACGACCCGAATAGTCGACTCGCTTACCCAGCAAGTTCTGACGGAAACGGCCTTGCTTACCTTTGATCATATCAGCCAAAGATTTCAAAGGACGCTTGTTAGAACCAGTAATAGCACGACCACGACGACCGTTATCAAGTAACGCATCGACCGCTTCTTGTAACATACGTTTTTCATTACGCACGATGATATCTGGTGCGTTCAGGTCTAACAGACGCTTAAGGCGGTTGTTACGATTGATCACACGACGGTAAAGGTCGTTCAAATCAGACGTAGCAAAACGACCACCATCTAGAGGAACCAACGGGCGAAGATCTGGCGGAAGAACCGGCAGAACTGACATCACCATCCACTCTGGCTTGTTACCAGACTTGTAGAATGATTCGCACAGCTTCAAACGCTTAGACAGTTTCTTGATTTTAGTTTCAGAGTTAGTTTGCGGAATCTCTTCACGCAACATCTGAATTTCTTCTTCAAGATCAATAGATGACATCAGCATTTGTACGGCTTCAGCACCCATGCGCGCATCAAATTCGTCACCGAACTCTTCTAGCGCTTCAAAATACTGCTCATCATTCATCAGCTGACCACGCTCAAGCGTCGTCATACCTGGCTCAATAACCACGAATGATTCAAAATAAAGCACACGCTCTATGTCACGTAGCGTCATATCCAGCATCAAACCGATACGGGAAGGAAGTGACTTAAGGAACCAAATGTGCGCAACCGGGCTCGCCAGTTCAATATGACCCATACGGTCACGACGCACTTTCGTTAGCGTTACTTCAACGCCACACTTCTCACAGATAACACCACGATGCTTCATGCGCTTGTATTTGCCGCATAAGCATTCGTAATCTTTTACTGGGCCAAAGATTTTGGCACAGAATAAACCATCGCGTTCAGGCTTGAACGTACGGTAGTTGATCGTTTCCGGCTTCTTCACTTCACCGAAAGACCATGAACGGATCATTTCTGGTGATGCCAGCGTAATCTTGATCGAGTCAAACTCGTCATTCTGGCCTTGTGATTTCAGCAGATTCAGTAAATCTTTCATTATCTACAGCTCCTCGCGGAGTTATGGGCCGAAGCTATCTTCGGCCCCAGTGAATCGGTAATGCCTTATTCGTTCTCAAGCTCGATGTCGATACCCAGAGAGCGAATCTCTTTGATCAATACGTTGAATGACTCCGGCATACCCGGCTCCATTCGGTGATCGCCATCTACGATGTTTTTATACATCTTAGTACGACCATTTACGTCATCCGACTTAACAGTAAGCATCTCTTGTAGCGTATAAGCCGCACCATAAGCTTCCAGCGCCCACACTTCCATCTCACCGAAGCGCTGACCACCGAACTGCGCTTTACCACCCAACGGCTGCTGAGTTACAAGGCTGTAAGAACCGGTAGAACGCGCATGCATCTTATCGTCAACCAAGTGGTTCAACTTCAGCATGTACATGTAACCAACAGTCACAGGACGTGTGAATTTATCACCAGAGCGGCCGTCAAATAATGAAACCTGACCTGTATCGCTCATATCAGCCAAGCGCAACAATTCTTTAAGCTCAGCTTCTTTCGCACCATCGAATGCAGGCGTAGCCAACGGCACACCTCCACGAAGGTTATGAGCCAACTCAAGGATTTCAGTATCAGTAAAGCTATCGAGGTCTTCGTGACGAGACGTTTTCCATCCATCTAGCTCGCTGTTATAGATGCGATCTAGGAATTCACGAACCTCTTTAACGGTTTCAGCTTTTTCGCGCTCAACTTCCAGCATGTTGTTGATCTTACGGCCCAAACCTTTAGCGGCCGCACCCATATGCGTTTCGAGTACCTGACCCACGTTCATACGTGACGGCACACCCAATGGGTTCAATACAATATCAACAGGCTCGCCGTTTTCATCGTATGGCATATCTTCAACTGGCATGATAACCGAGATAACACCTTTGTTACCGTGACGGCCTGCCATCTTATCACCCGGCTGCACGCGACGCTTAGTAGCCACATACACCTTAACGATCTTCAAGACACCCGGCGCAAGGTCATCGCCCGTTTGCAGTTTATTACGCTTATCTTCGAATTTCTTATCCAGCTCTTCACGACGCTCTTCAAGCTGCGCTTTAGCTTGCTCTAACGCTTCAGCAACCGAATCATCGGCTACGCGAATTTTGAACCAATCATCTTTTTTGATGCTGGACAAGAAATCAACAGTGATGGTCTGACCTTTAATTAAACCAGAACCGCCTTCAGCAACAACACCTTCAAGTGCGCGCGTTAAACGCTCATAAGTAGCCTGCTCAACGATACGAAACTCTTCGTTTAAATCCTTGCGGATTGCATCCATCTCATCTTTTTCGATCGACAAAGCACGCTCATCTTTCTTCACGCCATCGCGAGTAAAAACCTGAACATCAATAACTTTACCGGTAGTACCGCCCTTAACGCGCAGTGATGTATCTTTTACATCAGACGCCTTCTCACCAAAGATAGCTCGTAAAAGTTTCTCTTCAGGCGTTAGCTGAGTCTCACCTTTAGGCGTCACCTTACCAACAAGAATATCACCGGGGCCTACTTCTGCACCTATGTGCACGATACCTGACACATCTAGCTTAGCTAACGCAGATTCGCCTACATTTGGAATATCAGATGTAATCTCCTCTGAACCCAACTTAGTATCACGAGCAACACACGTCAGCTCTTGGATGTGGATCGTGGTGAAACGATCTTCTTGAACAACGCGTTCTGAAATCAGAATCGAGTCTTCGAAGTTGTATCCATTCCACGGCATAAATGCGATACGCATGTTTTGGCCAAGCGCCAACTCACCCATATCTACAGACGGACCATCGGCCATGATATCACCGCGCTGAACATTTTCGCCTGGGCGAACGATAGAGCGCTGGTTAATACATGTAT
>Ga0115007_10002909_pt1 | contig 10471 bp, 5 predicted proteins | sample ArcOceMetagenome_2_FD_87166 | JGI IMG/M metagenome (GOLD analysis project Ga0115007, IMG submission 87166) | Marine eukaryotic phytoplankton communities from Arctic Ocean - Arctic Ocean ARC135M Metagenome | ecosystem: Environmental > Aquatic > Marine > Oceanic | place: Arctic Ocean | collected...
AAAGAAAAAGAGAAAGAAAAAGAAACCTCCCAAAAATGACTACGCCTTCGATCCATGCACTAAACCGGGTGGTGAATCTGCAAAGCCACCACGTGGTGTAGATATTGATGAGTCCTTTATCGGTGACGTGTGTGGTGCTGTAAAAACACCGGAACAAGAACTGATGGATGCAAAACCAAATGGACCCAATGTTGTCTCATCATTGCCAGATTGTGTGTTTCGTGCGGAGGATTATTTAGCATTGGACACAGATATTCCGGATAGTTTGGAAACTTATTTGTTTTTTGATCACGACATGTTGACCTACGACCAGGAAAATAATTATATTGGTGATGACAACAAAAACAAAGAAACCATTGAAGACGTGGTTCGTAAATGCAATTCCCGTGACATTGTCTTTTTATCGAAATTTGTTGACCGATGGGGTACGGAAATGACGATGTCGGCGGTTATGGGTGGCATGATTGCTTCTTTTTTAACTCTGGACGGTGACAGTAATTTCAAAGACAAAGAGGAAATTCCCAATGTTGCCCAAATCAAACAAGCCCAAAAATACGCGGAAACAAGTAAAAACACGGCCTATCATTACAACGGGGATGATCGTTTGAGTGACATTGAAACCGTCCGAGCCATGACGTACGACGATGGTGTTGATATGATGAAAGACATCAACCGTTTTGATCAATATTCCTTAAAGTTAAGAGGTGAAGATCAAAAATATCAAAACAAACCTTTGGACCAATTGGACCACGAATTTAAATTGAAAAAAATCATGGATGAAAAAAGAAGAAAAGAAAATCCATCGGTTGATCCAAATGATGTTGTGCCCAACCAAGAAGCCGAAGACATGTATTTTCCATACAGTGACAGTGCTCGAAAATTCCGTACCAATGTCATGCCGGAAGATGATGAATTGATGAGTAAAATACAAGAAGTGGGGCAAGCACTCGACGATAGCATTTTTCGGTTCAAAGAAGATGCAAGTGTGACGGAGGCTGTTGATGCAGCCAGCAGTGCTGCTGCTGCTGCTGCCGCCGCCGCCGCCGCCACCGCCGCTGCTGCTCGCACTTCGACGTTGAGTAGGTTAATGAAATCTAGATATTTGTCCGGCCAACCACCAACCAAAACAACAACATCCACTTCTGCAAGTCAAAGGAGCAAGGAAAACAACATGTTTTTCCCACTTCCTCCCGAGCTTGCTTCACTGAGTACTTCCGAATTGACAAATGTTTTGCACAAACTTACCCACCGCAACAACAAGGACAACAATCAAAAAACCACAACCAATAAATTCAACAGACAAAGACGGAGACGACGATTGTTGGGTGATGAAACGGAGAAGGAAGAAATTAAAAATTACGATGAACTGACGAAAGCACAGATGGCACAATCTTCTGAAACGAATCCACCCGTCATCCCAGCATCATTAAAAAACGGAAGATCTTTTCAAACCGATGTCATTGCTACTTCGCAAGTCGTTACCGGTGCTTTGCGGCAAGCACCCATTGGTGTGGCTGCACCTCGATTGGCTGATTTAAGTTCTTGGGTACGTTCACTACGCAACGAACCCACTTCGAATTATGGTCAAACTTATATTTCGATACCAACATTGATGTTGTTAGTGCCAAAATTTGCCTTTCATTGTGTTAATAAAGTAAACAAGTTGGGTCATAGTAATTACAAATTGCGCGGTAGTATCAGCAAAAGATTGTCTCGCTTGTACAAACCACCAACAAAAGGAAGATCAGAATTGGATCCATACGACCTTACACTATATACGCAAATTCCTGAAGGAAGAACATTCTTAAGAAAAGTGGCAGTTTTGGAAAATTACATACGATGGCGTAGTTTTAAAGAAGAACAAATATGGATCTTAAAAGATCGTGCTGCAAATGCCGAATTGTTGCAAACGTCCATTTTACAATCCTTAGCCCGTGCCATGGTGACGTTTGTGCGTCTGGCCAAAAAAATTGATGAATCCGCTGCCGAAGGACAACATCGCTTGAACAGTAAAACATTGGCTTGGAGTCGTTTACTGACTTTGGGGACTTCTTCCCCGGACGCACAAGATTTTAATGCTTTGATGGAATCGTTGTCTGTCGCAACATTCACGCAAGCACCGTACAACAAAGCGACGGCAAATTACTGTGGTCTTCAACGTGCCATTGGATTGAGAGAAGCCGAAATACATGGCCAATTTGGACGACGTGTCGATCGAATCAGTTCTTTGGACAGTGAATCATTGGGCAGAATTGGTCAAACAAGCCGTGAATGTTTGAACGCAGGAATATCGCGGTACGATAATTTCTTTTTCAGTCGTTTCCTTGAAACAAACATTCAAGAAAGAGCATTGAAAGAAGTTCACCGAACATTGTGGCAAAGCAGTTGTGCTCAATGCACTGAATTGATTATTTATGCCTCAAACCCATCTTCCAAGAGAAAAATTGCAACTGCCGGTGAATTCAGAGGAAGAAATACCAAAGTTTCTGCTTTTTGTGGAAGTCGTGCAACTGCTTTTGCACGGCAATCGTGTTTTGCGATTGCTGGTGAAGTGTTGCATTCCATCATTCAAAATGCTGGCTATGATGCCAACAGTTATGCCAGTTCAACCAGTGCTGAAATGGCAGTCGGGATAGATTTATCGGATGCGGTGGCTGCTTTACATTTAGCAAGATCGGATGGGACTGCTGAAAACTCGTTGGGTACCGAAGAAGGTCGCTTGAACATCGCTCAATTCATATGTTGGCGTCAAATGGCGTGTACCATTCGTGGTCCAGAAGAGATCTCCACGTACGGGCAAGAAAAAAGAATGAAAGAGGAACAACAAAACGAAGAAGCAAGAACGAAGAAACTTGAAATGTTGAGAGAACTTTCTAAAAACCCCGAGGAAATTGATGAAAGCAAAGTCAAAGCATTGGGTGCCGAAGTGTTTAGTGAAACAATGACCAAAGAATGCATTGATGTGATGAACGTCAAAGATACGTTGGATCGACAATTGAAAGGAATTGAAAACAATATTAATTTACAAAAATGTGTTGCATGTCAAAAATTTGTCAACATGTTGCGTATTGAAATGCATGGTGAATCCCAGCAAGAAGAAGAAAGAGATGATATGTTGGTCAAAAGCAAAAAAGAAATTAAAGCAGCATTGGATGCTAAAAAAGAATTAGAAAAAGCGACTGGGGAACCGGCGAGTAACGTTCATGTTGAAGATCAATTGAACGAACAATTGAAAACTGTCGTTTCAAGATTGCACGAGAGTAAATACAAGAGTCATGCTACTTTGGGAAAATTGACGGCCGACAGTCCATCTGTTCAAGCCGTGTGTAGTAAAGACACCTACGACGCAAAACCTTGGAATGTCTTGGAAGAAAGTGGTTGTGGTAAAAGTCCTTTTGACGTCGATGGTTTAAGAGATATCAGTGGTACCCGAGATCCTAATTTTCAAGCCCGATTTATTCAAGTAGAAGAGAGTACTTCGACGCAACAAAAAACAAACAATCCAATAAATATAGCAATGGCCTTAGCTGCTAAAACACCCGGTGCCGGTGGTGTACTAGGGATTCCACCAGCCGTGGACAAGTTGATCAACGAAATGAAAACAAAACAGATACTGGCGGCTACAATGCCTCAACAATGTGGTGGACAAAGTATTACCAATGCACAAATCAGTTCTATACACACGTACAGTAAATGCATCAATGAAAAAACAAGAAACACCGTCACGGCTAAAATTTCGTTGGACGAATGCAAGGAAGAATTATTACATGTCGACAGTAAATTGAATGAAAGATTGGGAGCTTTGACTTCTTCTTTAGGTATACCCTACAATCAAGATGAAATGACAATTGACAATCGTTTAAAATTGTTCATGTTGGCCAGATCGGATACTTACACGGGAGAATACGTAGCCAGTGATATTCCCGATCCTTTTGCAATGGATCCCTTTGATTACAAAGTTGGCAAATCCGTGGAGTCGGTGTGTGTCGATGTACACAGTTGCAGTGAAAAGGACTTTAAATTGGCACGTGCTTTTTTGTTTCGTACTCATGCATCCAAAGATGCATTTGGTAATTTTGATTTTACTAAAAAACCTCCAGGAGATGAAGTCACTGTGCGTACTTTTAGTCCAGGCAGAGGTGGCGCTGAACCAAAAGAAATGGTGAAAATGGAAAAAGCTACTACCATGAAAATTGCTGACTTACACCACTTGCACAAAGACGGTGGTGGCGATACGAAAAAGGATAAGTTATTGTTGTTGGAATTGGCGAGCAAAGAAAAAATGAGCAAGAAGCAGGAAGGTACACCGTTGGATATGGAAATCTTAATGAGCGAATTGATGAAAAAAGAAACCACGCCTACCGACACACCAGATTCTTTTATTGAACTGGCTGCTGCTACCACTGCTGCTGCAAAAGCACCGACAACCATTGAAAATTATTTTACCAATAAAATATTAAAAAACAACGACAATTATCTGCATGATCCCAGTACAACAAGAACATTGGACCATCGGATAACTAGTTCGGGCTCCGAATTGTTAGTACCACCAGTCAAAAACAAAGGAGATGCCAAAGAGAAAGAAAAGAAATATTTTGAAGATTTAATTGCAATGTCAACGGCTCATTATAAAACTCAATACGATAAATTGAATTATGAAAATACAAGAATTCAAGCATCCATTGCACATTCCAAAAGAATAGCACAACAAGCAAAAGAAGAAATCATCCGAATTGGCAAAAAAGTACTTCCAGGATCGACGTTGCTCGGGCAAGGAGTAGATGTTGTGACTGGTGAAGCCCGACGTCCATTGTTTAGTATTAATCTGAACGGCATGGTGTATTCACCCATTGACGGTGTCTTGGCAGAAGAATATGTAGTTGGTGCTGGCATTACATTGCAACCATTTTCACGAACGGTTGCAGGGCAATACAATATGTTGTGGAACATTGGGGGGATCATGGAAAAGATGCAAGCTTTTAATAATCTCAGCCCCAATGACATTGGTGCTATGTCGCTATCTCCACCGGTCACCAAGTTCACACCATTGTTTGCAAAACAAGGTATATTAGTGGAAAAAAAAATCTCACTGCAAATGTACAATGCACGATTAGCCTCCACTTTTTTAAAGACAGGTCGAATGCCCAAAGAAAAAGGTACGGCTAATGATAAATATCAATTGTCGGGTAAATTATCTCAATCTGGTAAAAGTACTTTGTACGGTGAACAATACAATTTATTAGGACATGCTTTGAGCCAAGAAGTTAAATACACAACAGAACCCTCGGTGAATGCCCCATTACGACGTAAATATAAAAAGAGAGACGATATAATGAGATACATACACCCCATCGGTGGTGATTCATTAAGACGTGATTTATGCAGCAACAACATCTTGGATGTTTTGCAAAGTAAAGTGCTTCCAAACCGCTTAGAGGATGAGGAGAAGAAAGAGGAAGAGTTGTCCAAGGAAGACAGAAAGGCCACAGAAGCAGAAAGTCTAGCATCCGCGGATAGTGCTTCATCTTCCGCCTCTAAAACAGTCGGTGAAGCGGTTATTGCATTGCAGGATTGTTTGATGACGGAATACCATGTCGTCAGTGATTTAGACATTGGGGAAGTAAACATGGCTGGCATCTTTCAAGGACGACACGTTGAAGAACACGAAGAATCATTGAAACATGGTGAAATCATTCAATTGTGTTCGTCAAAACACATCCAAAACGCCATCAAATGGTTGGAAAGATACGGGACACATTTTGTAAGAGGTGTGAGTATGGGATGTGAAGTCACACAAAAGTTTCGTATTCAAAAAGATGATATGTTTACAAATCCTTACATGCACCCAAGTGATTACATACAAACCATATTGAGTCGACAAAACGAAGACCAACGTGCGAAGACCAACAGTCGTGCTTCAGCAACGAAGATAAAAAATGGTCACCCAGACGACGGATGGTATTTGCAAGAAGATGTGGTTGAATTACCAAGCAATTTGCACAAATCAAAAGTACCGAGTATGTCTGCAGTCCCACGGTTCAAATCCAGAGGCGACGACGAGGACGACGACGACGACAAGAACAGAAGACGACGTCGGTTGTTGACAGAAACAACGAAGAAAAAGAAACACAAGAAAAAACAGCGTCGTTTCAAAGATGAAAAGTTGAAAATTAACAACACCAATTTCATTGGAGAAACGTTTGAAGAAGAACAATTGGAATGGCAAGACAGCATCACAGATTCTTGGATTGAATCAAAAGGTGGCAACATTGCTTATTTGCCTGAAAACGTCAAAGACATTACAAACACGGATTTAAGTACTTTTTGGGCTTCTTGTTATCATAAACCAGCTGTATTGTCACGTGATTTGGAAAACATTGTGTACATGTTATTGGGCGAAGGTGATACATTGGATGCATGTGTTTTGGATAAAAGATACCAAGACGTGTACAAAAGCATATGCACGAAAAGTTGCGAACAACCCAATGCTTCTCCAAAAGAATGGAGCAAGAGTGTTTTTGAAAACAAATATGAATTTAGTGCAGCGAATACAGACGGTAGTGGCTTTGATGGTGGGATTGGTGTCCAAAGCAACGATAACGTGGAATACCGCAAAGAATGCCACAGTGACAATGCTGTGTTTAAAAATGGTTGCATCGGAACCATGGAAAGATTGAATACAAGAATACCAAAATGTGCTCAATGGTATTTTGTACCTGTGGTGGAGGGTACACAAGTGGATCCCAACAAACCTTCGTTGACTTTTGATGCCGCTATCTGTATGAAATGTGCCGAGGCGTGTGTCAAAAACGATGAACAAGGATTTTGCATATCTGAACAATGCCGATTAAACATTAAAGAGATGGATACTAACGAAGAACCTTACGATTACATTCGTGGCGCCAAACTGGCGGAAGGATTTTATTTAGCGGCGAAAAGAGTTCGAACATTGGAACAAAAAGCGGCAAAGTTTGGTGGGTACCGCCGCAAAATGTTGACACGTGCAAACAAAGGCATCATGGATAAATTGGACAAAGCTGGTTTACCCTTTGATCCATACGGTCGAGCTTTGATGAGAAAGACAAGAATGTTAGAAAATGTCGCGACCTTTTTACGTATCAAATCCAAAAGTTTAATGTTATTGAATGAAAAACAATTGGTCGAAGAAGAAAAAGCCATGGAATCGTTAAGATCAATGCGTGAATTGATGCTGATTTCACGGCGGGCAATCTTGAAAATTGAAAACAGTGGTCCAAAAGGACAGTACCCAGTCATTACACCCGAACTGTTGTGGTCTAAAATACAAACCATTTATGAATCGTCCAAAGACATTATGCCAATGGTTAACTTTTTAGATTCCGTGTTGATGTTTTTGACCCAACGTTTTTACTTGACCCATCGAGTTGCCTTTTTGTGTGGCAAAGAAAGAGAAAAATACGTTCGTACACATCGATTGCATGGTTTGCATAAAATTAATAAAAGAATGGCGGTATCTTCCTACAACGGTGGTTTTATCTTTGCAAAAGTGTTGGACGAAAAAGAAATGGCGGGTGGTCACGATGGGGAACGCACAGGACAAGAAAATTCCAATGATCCAGAAGTTGTACGGGATATTGATGCAAAATACAATGGTAAGAAACAAAAGAAGAATGCCCCTGTGTTTGATATAGAGCTATAGCAACCCAATTAAATTTCTTGTTTTTCACCCCGGATATCATTTCCATTTCTTTGGTCTCTTTTTTGTTTGTTTTGTTCTTGCCTTTGTTCTTCTCCCCCTTCGTTAGGCATTGAAATGGAAGACGACCAATTGGAAAGATCTGGTTACATTATGGAAATGGAATGCAGACAACAATGGATGAGCGTGAGCAAAGCCGTGGACACGACTGAAAGCATTGTTGGCAAATACGAATCTCAAACACGGTCTTTGCTTGTCCAAGAAATTGGCAGTGGTGAAGTATGTTCAATTTGTACGGCAATGTTTACAAATGAAATGATTGCTCATCCACCCACTCAAATATCAACCAGTGGTTGGGACAAAGGAACCGCAAGTTCAACGTTTGCCTTTTGCAACGGTTTAGATACAGCGGCTCGAAAATTGTTGTGTTCGGCTAGTGTACCTTATTTGATGGAACTTGCCCATCAAGAAACAGATGGTGATATGGTGAAACATTTATCCCCAAATTGGCAATTGCAAGATAGCATTCGTGGTCTATTGGACACCAGTCCTTTGTTTACACAATATCGTTATTCCGTCGAGAACAATGAAAACGACCCCTCCACGGGTGAACCCTATGCTTTGACCGCTGCCAATGGAATGTGCCACTATTTGTTGTCCTGTGAAAAAGAATATCGAATGACAGAATTGGTGCAATCCAATGTGAGAGGTGGTGGTGCCAGTGAAGGAGGAGAAGAAACCACACAAAACGCGATGATGAATCCAGGCATGCCCAATGAAAAAGTGGATTTGAAAGCCAAAGCCGCCTTGGCGCAAAGCGCAGGGGTTGACCAAGCATTGGAATTGTTGAATCAAATTAAAAGTGGCAGCGAAGAAACCATTGATAAAAGTAAAATTGAAGCCATGTTGCAGGGGGAAGCCGCAAGTGATCAAAATGTCAATTGTGAAAAATTTACCAGTGCAAAAAAGACGTATTCAACCATGCAACGTCGCTTTGACGAAGCGAGTCAAGAAAAACAATGCTATGTGTGTGTAGCGTATACAAATGAATTGACGAGTGCCAAAGCACTTTCGAAAAGTGGTGTGTCTGCGGGTAAGATGGTTGAGGAAGCGGAGGGGTGTTGGTTGTTGGGGTGGTGTTGAGGGGTTGTGTTGGTTGTTGTTCGTTGTTCGTTTGGCATTCGTGTGCGTGTTCGTGTTCGTGCTCGTTTTCATTGCATGGCATTGTTTTTCTGACTGTCATGTGTATGTCCCCTCCCTTCCCCAGCTCTCACCGCAACCGCCGCACCCGCCACTCCCGCCGCACCCCCGGCGGCCTCGGCTGCACCCCCCGCAACGGAGGCGGCTACACCATCAACGTTGTTACGTTTTTTACAAACAAGAGAAGGAATGGGGGAAGCTGGTGCTCCCGGTGGTTATTCCAGAGCCGAGAGCGCGTCAGACCCGAAAGAGTCCGTTTGTTACGACGCTTTGTTCGAAGGTGACAGTAGCAAAGACGTGATCAAAGAAATCAAAACCAAATGTGATAAGAATGGTGTTCTTAGTAAATTGGACGGCAGCGGTGGCAGTGGTGGTAAATCCATGTTGTTGCTTGAATTAGAAGCACATATACAAAAAGACAACACAAAAAAGGACTCGGAATCCGAAATACCAGCATGGTTCAAAGCCATGGTGACGAAATCAAGCAGCCAGTTGTTGACACAAAGGGTGTCTTGTTTGGGGCAAGAATTGATGCCGCCTGACATCGAAGCCGCGGAAGAAGCCATCAGTTGCCTGACCACGGAATTTGGAAGCAAAGTTGGTGGGGTGCAACAACCCATGTCGAAAGACGAATGTTTGGATGTCATCCAAGCGGTGGACAATGTGGTGAATCAAAGGTTACGACTGATGGCGGCGTCCGTGGGGACGTCAATTGCGGAAAGGTAAGAATGTTTGTACTGTTTTTGTTGGGTGCCTGTGGTGGTGTTTTTGTTGGTGCCTGTGGTGGTGTTTTTGTTGGTGCCTGTGTTGGTGCCTGTGGTGGTGCCTGTGTTGGTGCCTGTGTTGGTGCCAATGTTGGTGCCTGTGTTGGTGCCTGTGTTGGTGCCTGTGTTGGTGCCTGTACTGACCATTGTTGCACTTGCTACATTCAATGATCCACCACAAACACAGTGGCTCATTGCCAGAAGGCCGTTATGATTTGTACAAACGATTGGGGATGAGAATGTACGGGACTACGGGTAAAGTGGACGACACACAAAGTCCCTTTGACCGTTCAATCACGAAAGGTAAGAAAGAAGCACGGTTGTTTTTGGTGTGTGCGAGGTATTTCTTTGTTCTTTTTTCGTATTGAAACACGGCACACCACTGACATTGTTTTTTGGTGCATTGTTTCTCTCCGTTCACAACGACTGTTTTGATCTGCGGCACACCACGACAGACATGCGGCTGCGACCCATGTTACCCTTTTGTGTCGACATTAAATTGTGCCCAAACGTAGATGCTGAAACAAGAATGAATCGGTTTTATCAAGTGACTCATGAAACATCCAATGCCTTTAGTACAACTCAGGAGGGAAGCAGCAGCACTGATGCTGAAAATAGACCGTTGCCACCGGGATGGGTGGCGGGCGACAAAAAGGGTGCTGCTGCCCCGGCCGGTGGTGCTGATTTCAGGTTTGGTGCCGGTGGTGCTTCAACCAAGGATGTGAAGAGTGCGACGAGTGCGACGAGTGCGACGAGTGCGACGAGTGCGACGAGTGCGACGAGTGCGACGAGTGCGACGAGTGCAAAGGGTGCAAAGGGTGCAAAGGGTGCA